>Ga0209199_1001244_pt1 | contig 31329 bp, 52 predicted proteins | sample COGITO_mtgs_1105_7_FD_184805 | JGI IMG/M metagenome (GOLD analysis project Ga0209199, IMG submission 184805) | Pelagic marine microbial communities from North Sea - COGITO_mtgs_110523 (SPAdes) (version 2) | ecosystem: Environmental > Aquatic > Marine > Epipelagic ...
GTTTGGTCCACTTGGTGCTAGACTTAAAGATGACCCTGATGTATTTATCTTCAACAAGAGATATTCTATTTCAGAGATTGTTGATAGCCAAATAGCAGACAACCGTTATATCGAAACATGGAGAGGTAAAGCTGGTGCTAAGTTAGCTCGGAGAGCCTTCTATAATCGTACAGCGCCTATCTCTGCTTATACTCAACCTATCATTAGTCGTTACCCTTCTTTGAAGAATGCTAAACAAGCACTGCTTAATAAGATACCGGGTTATACACAATGGAAATCGGTTAACAAACTCTTAGAAGCCAAAGGTCCAACAGACTCTTGGATTACTAGGCAGATTGCTAAACTACGTGGTAATGCTCGTGAGATACTTGATGGTGAGTTTCTGTTTGCTAGAGACCGTAAGAAAGCTATTGCAACACTAAATGACAAGTCTACTAAGGCTCTTGCTAAATCAATGGAAGCTATTGCTGCTGCTGATGGTGCAGACTACGATATGCTGGCTATTAAGATTGGTCAGATATTCGACGAAGAGCTGGGTAACTTAAACCCCTTCCGTTCTAAGACTCTTAAAGAGTTCCACAAGGATGGTGCAAAGATTATTACTAGTCTGGAAAAGCAAAAGTTAATTCGTACAAGTGTATTCAGAGACTCTGGAACAACTTCACCTATTGACTTAGCTACAGGTAGACCCTCGGCAGATAAATCTTTGCGTGGCACAAGTGTGTTTAAGCAGATTGAGATTGTTGATGGTAGCCTACGGCAACTACAGATAGCAAACGCTAAGTCTCGTGCTGCTAGACGCTTTGGTGTATACAACAACCGTGATAAGGTCTATGCTCGTGCAGGTCAAAAAGAATACTTTGATGCCCGTGGTCGTAAGACTAACATGCCAGTTGTATCTGAAAAGGTTTATGCTGACTACGATGCTAAACAGATTGACCGTGATATAGCTAACATGCTTAATCATGCTAACTCTGTTAAGTACTCTGTTGACAACGACTTCTTTGACTTTGCTGAAGAGGTAATTTACTTTAAAGCTAAACGTACAGGTGACTCTAAGTTGCTTGAGCAGAATGAATGGAAGAAACTGTTTATTGATGCTCGTGGTAATGATGGTCGTGGTGTACTAGCTACAGCTAAGTTCCATAGACAACGTAATCAAGCTTTCCAAGTGGATGCTTCAATTGACTTCCGTGGTCGTGTATATCATCGTGGACTACTCACACCTACTAAAGGTGAGACAGTACGTCCGTTCTTGAATACATCTAGAGCAGTATCAGTTAACCCTGATGTTCTAGAAGAACTGCAGACACAGATTGGCGCTGCTACAGGTAATGCAATTGACGTACTAACTGTTAAAGGTAGACTTAAAGCGTTTAAAGACATTGAACAAGACTTGCTAGAACTTGGTAGCTACATGCTAGACAAGAAAACACAACGTGCAGGTCAGGTTAGAAAGTTTATTGCTAAGACTCACCAGATGGGTCTTGATGATGAGCACATCGGTAAGGTATCTCGTCTTGCTCTAGAATACACTCGTATATACCGTCACATGGATGGTAAGATGTATACTGACAAGACTAAATGGAGTCCTGCTGATATTAAGAAGCTTGCTGGTTACAAGACAAGAATGATGATTGAGAACGATGCTAGTTCATCTGGTGCTCAAATTATTGCTCTATCTACTCGTGATAAAGCTGCTGCTAACCTATCTAATGTTATACAGACACCAGAGAAACAGCGTCTCTACGATGAGATTGCTAAGTTAACTGTTAATGACCCTGAGTTCCTTGCTATTCCTGAACTTCAAGACTTAGACCTAGACTGGTCTGACTTGATGAAGGCTGCTAAGAACCAGAACATGGTTACATTCTATGGTGCTGGTGATGCTACTAAGTCGGCTAACGTTGCTAACGCTTTTGCTAAAGTACTAGCTAAGAAGGGTAAAGTGACTATTTCCTCAAAGGAAGTAGATAAGTTTAAGAAAGCCATTGATGCTAAGATTAGCTTCGAAATGGACAGAAAGAATTGGACACGCATAGACGAATTGCGTGATATCAAAAGAGATGTGGTTCTATCCTCTAAGCAGGGTAAACCAATTACCGAATCCTTACACGACATTGCTAAGTCAGAGTTTAAGGATGGTATTAAGAGTTCAGAAGACATGCATACATTCTTGTATAAACTTCGTGATGAGACAGGAGACCTTGTAGGTACTCGTGTGTTTGAGAAGATATCTAAGATTATGTCAGGTCATCTAGAAGAACAAGTTCCTGTAACAGGTAAGTTCATTAAGTTCTGGAAAGATGTTGCGAAAGATTATGTTCGTGAATCTGAGTCAGTAGATATCCCTTGGGTGACTTTTGATGGAAAGACAATGATGCAACGCTACCGTGTTAAGGAGCAAGTAAGAATAGACTTTACAGACCCGATAACTGGGCAGAAAGTTTATAACATATACGAAGCACCTTCTCGTAATGGGAAGCTAATGTCAGAACAATCAATACAAGATTCTGCTATTGGTCTTGGTGTTAACGGCAATCACAGTAATGATGCTGTGCTTGTTAGAAGATTCCACCTTTGGGGTAGAAAGAATAACGTAGACACTGGAACTATCCACGATGCGTTCTTTACAAACTTAGGTGACGCAGTTAATGCGAAATGGGCTTTACGTCAGTTGTATGCAGATGCACTGAAATCAGGCACCATTGATAAGACTCTTAAAGCAATGCGAGAGTCAGGTATGTCAAGAGAAACATATCGCAAATACTTACAACGAGCAAAAGATGATGGGCTTCTGCAGTCCGGACCTGATGCTTTAACATACGATGAAATCCTTGCTCCAATTGAGTCTGGGAATGATTGGTATGGTATCGGCCCATAAGTTGTACTTAAGCTGATACAGAAGAATTTAAACGAGTCTGTGGCTCATAATCATATATTATATTCTAGCTGTGCTAGGAAAGGAATTATCATGGAAAATCAAGTAGAGAATGAAGTAGTAACCGAAGAAGTAACTACACCCGAAGCCGAAGCTCCTGTTGTTGAAACAGAAGGAGAGGTAGTAACACCTGCGGACGAAGTTGAAGCATTGGTAGCCGACCGTTTGGCGAAGATGAAAGAGAACATGGACCGTATGTCTAAAGAGCGTGATGACGCTTTGAAAATGAAAGCTGACATGGAAGCTAAGGCGAAAGAAGACGCCATTGCCCGTATGAAAGAAGAAGGTAAACTCCAAGAAGCTTTAGAAATGGAACTCGCAGACGCTCGTGCTAAACTGGCATCGTTCGAAGAGCAGAATGTAAAACTGACTCGTGACAACGTATTGAACCAAGCATTAGCTGGTATGGAATTCCGTAACGATAAATCACGCGACATGGCTCGCCGTGAAATCGTAGAACAACTGACACAAGGTGAAGAGGGTGGCTGGGTACATTCTTCAGGTCTGACTATTGCAGACTTTGTTGAGTCCTACGCTAAATCCGAAGACAACTCATTCCTGTTCCGTGTTAAATCTAACTCGGGCGCAGGTACAGGTACTCCTGCAGGAGCACCTTCAACCGACATGGCCAAATCTATTGGTGAAATGTCTACAACTGAAATCCTTGCTCTTGCAGCAAAAGGTAAACTAGGTAACTTTAACCTATAACTCTTACTATTATACAGCTATAAAGGAATATTAAAATGGCTATTACAAACACAGACTTCCAGAACATCGCTCTGGCAATCTCCGCTTACTCAGACGAAGCTTACACAACAGCTAAGAAACTGAACGGCACAGGCATCGTTGCTTCCGACCAGCGCATCGACCTTTCCGGTGAAAGCTTTATCGGTCAATTCCGTTGGTACAAGCCTTTGTCAGCTACTGTAAACGTTGCTTCTTTGGCTTCTGCTACAGACGGTACATACACTGGCATGTCCACAGACGTTGCTGACTTCGTTAAGACTGTTCGTACTTTCGGTGCAGAGCAAGTTAACATGCAAGAAGTTGTAAGCAAAGCCGATGGTCTTGCTAAAATCGCTCGTGACTTCGCTGAAGTACGCGCACAAGACGAGCATGACGCTCTTTTGTCTGTTCTTAAAGGTGTTGCTGCTCACGAAGTTAGCCTTGGTACTACTTCTGGTATCTTGGACTTCGACACAGACGCTGACACTGCTGGTGTTGGTTCTTTCGTAGACGTTAACGCTGCTGGCCTTCACGGCGCTGCTGCAACTGGTGCTGGCGATGCACGTAAATTGTTTGACGCTTCTGCAATGGGCGCTGCCCGTGGCGAACGTTTGTTCCGCTCTATCGGCGCTGCATTCAAAGACTATGAGCCTGATTTCATGTACATGGTTACTTCTCCTGAAGTGATGGCTGAAATGCGTGCTGCTAACTTGGTTGACGAAACTACTGTTACTGAAGGTAACATCGAGTTCACAACTATCTTCGGTGGCAAATTCCGCCTCATCATGACTCGTGCTAACCAAGGTAACTTGGGCGCTGAAGCTGAAGTAAACGCTGTGTCCACAAAGACTACCTTCATCATCAAGCCAGGTTCTGTTGCTTCTGCTTCTATGCCTATCCCAACACCTGTTGAAGTTGACCGTTCGGCTGCTTCTTACATGGGTGGCGGTTCTACTAACGTTTGGTATCGTTGGGGCTACGCAATGCACCCAATGGGTTACGACTGGGCTGGTGCAACCACTGCTTTCGCAACTAACACAACTATGGGCGCTTCTGCTTCTTACGCACGTAAAATGGACGCATTGAACTTGGGCATCTTGCCTATCTTCCACGCTTAATAAAACTATAGGAGAGAGAACTAATGGCACTTGTACTCAATACAAACAGCTACGTTTTGATAGCAGACGCTGATACATACTTTGAGACTCGTATTGATAGTGCCAACTGGCTTGACGCTGAAGACGAAATCAAAGAACAAGCACTTGTCACTGCTACTTATATGGTAGATGACAACTCTTGGATTGGTTCTGCTGTTAGTTCCTCTCAAGCACTGGCTTGGCCCCGTAAGAATGCTTTCTACTACGATAACCGTATGGGAACCAATATTACGGTGGCCGACTCAGAAATCCCTAACAAGGTAAAGGTTGCAGTATACGAACAAGCACTGCACTTAGTAAACAACGAAGATGTACTGATGGGTCAGTCTCAAACTTTTGAGTCTATCTCTATCGGTTCTATCTCGTTGTCTGACTCCAACGGAGACGTTACCCGTATACCTAAAAGACCTGTCGAAGTACTTAGAAGCATTAAGCCTCTGATTATTCGCGGGGCTGGTGGTATGGGTGGCTCTTGGTGGAGGGCCAACTAATGTCTTTAAAAACTAAACTCAAAGGCGCAGTAGACAAGGCGTTTGCTGCTGCCGGAGACTTGGTACTTACAGGGACATTAACTAACATAACTGCGACTGGTTACGACTTTTCTAGTGGAGCAACAGCTTCTACATCAAAGAAAGAATCAGTTAAGATAATCATACTTGACACAAAGAAATCTGCTGGTCAACCTTACACTGCCACCGCTATTATAAAGTCAGGTCCAACCTTGGACAACTATGACTCTATTTTAGTAGGTACCGATAAGTACAGCATTATAGATTTCTCTGATAATGGATTTTCTGTTGACTTGACACTTAAGAAGGAGGTATAATGTTTACACAAACTTTAACCGCCGTTGAAAGTGTTTTCGGTAGTTCCGCTTGGACTGCTAACAACATTAAAACTATCCCTGACAATTTTGAAGGGGATATGTCTAATTCCTCTGAGTATGTACATATCTCTGTCTTACCTTCCAGTAGTAGTCTATTGGCTTTTGGTGTTGATAGAAAGTTAAATGGCCTTGTTGCTGTCAAAATCTTTGTTCCTGCGGGTTACGGTCAACGCCGCCTAATGGAAATCGGAGACTTGCTTGACAACGTACTACAATACAAAACCTTATCTAATGGGACTAGGCTTGATAGTTCTTACATTAACGTAGAGGGGCTAGACCCTCGTAATGAATCGTTCTATAGCGGTTCATACTTCATACCATTTACGCTATACGGAGAAAATTAATATGGCACACATTTCATCCTTGGGTGCGGGTATCTTTACATACCTCGACATCTTCAAAGGCACCATCCCAGCGGGTACTGATACCTCTGCTGAAATGGCTGCTCTTTTCGTAGGCACCGTTGACGGAACAGCTGACGCAGACCATGTTCGCATGCCATCTGTTCGTGAATTCCCATCTATCGGTACACCTGCTAACATCGTTAACGTTCCTGTTTACGGCCAAAAGACTTCTTCGCAGGTCCAAGGTCAGTCTGATGCTCCATCTTTGGAAATCACTGTAAACTACGTTGCAGACGACATGACAGCAATCCACGCTCTCATCGACGGAAACCAAAAGGCATTCCGTTTCATGATGTGCGCAACTGCTACAACTGAAGACGAAGGCGCAGCTGCCCTTATGGCTACTGAGAACACTGAGTTCTATTTCCTCGGAAAAGTAGAAGCCATCTTGGTAAACCCAGCACTTACAGACGCTACAACTGCGACTGTTACTTTGTCTGCACAAACAGACTTCTTTGGCCCAGCAACTTTGGCTGCTAGCTAAGAATAGTTGGAGGCTCCCTTTTTGGGGGCTTCCTTCCCATCCCGGAGAATATTATGGATAAACCATTTAGTAAAGCATTCGTTATGCGTACTACCTTTCGCCACATGCGGCGTAGTGTAGATATCAGCATACGTAAAAGCTTCGAGAGGTTCCAAGACTTCGACCAGAACACAAAAGCTGGTAAAGAAATTATGGAAACCCTATCAGTATTACATACAGTTCGGAAGATGCTAGATGACTTTCAAGCAGCAAATCCAGAGCTATTTACAGAAAAAGATAAGTTAGGACAATAACAATGAAACATCTTGTTGGAAAATTAGTAACAGAGAAAGTACCCTTTATGGGTGACGAAGTAGAAGTTAAGAAGTTGACTGTTGGCGAAGTTATGGGCCTACAGAAAGTAATCGAAAAGGCTGCAAAGTCTAAAGATGAACAAGCTCAACTCAAACTCCTTTGTGACGTCATTAAGATTGCCGTTATCGGGGCAGAAGAACTTACCGATGAAGATTTTAATACCTTCCCTATTCAAGAACTAACTGGACTGTCAGAGCAGATTATGCGCTTGTCAGGTCTTGGTGGTACTGAGGGAAACTAACACATTCCGAAGAGAACTTATATGAATTAGCGTTCATTCTTGGGATGCCTGTTTACAAGATTATGGAAGAGATGCCCCAAACAGAGTTATCTAAATGGGGACAATACTTCAAACAAAGACCTTATGGCTGGCGTGAAGACCAGAGGACTGCTGTCCTGCTTCAAGCACAAGGCTACAAAGGTAAACCTGAAGATGTCTTTAATACTCTTAAACAACTTAAACAAAACATTCCTGCTGAAGTCAAAGCCCTTCCAAAAGGTAAGTTCCTAGAAATGATGATGGGAGCTAAAGACGGGGACGACTCTGGTTGGAACCCACCTTGGATGAATAAATGACACAAGTCTCTTTGGAAGTAGTAAATTTTGAACGAGAAATGAAGCGCATCGAAGACGAAATTGTTGCGCTTGGAAACATAGAAATTGCCGCACTAGTAGAGTACGGTACTCAACAACTTAGGGTTGTTACGCCTGTTGATACAGGTAACGCAAGACGTGGTTGGCAACGTGATATAGAAGTTAGTTTTACTAATTCCTTTATTGGTGCTACCATCTATAACGATGTAGACTATATTGATAGACTAAATAACGGGCATTCACAACAAGCCCCTACTTACTTTATCGAACAAACGTTATCTAAAATAGGTTTAATCACCCCTGTATAATATATTGCCCCTGATGGTAGCTCGAAATACGAGTTTAACTGTTAGGGGCTTTTTTATTAAAAGGAGAACTACATGAGTGGTGTAGAGATTCGAGTACGTGCTAATGCGAAGCAGGCTCAGAATGAAATTAGAAAGACAGGCAAAAGCTTAAAGAGTTTAGAAACTCAAGCCGCCGATATTACAAAGACTTTCCGCCGTATGGCTATTGGTCTTACAGCTGTATTTGCTGGTGGTGGCATTACTAGAGGTATTAACAGCGCAGCTGACGCTATGATTGGTCTTAACAACCGGGTCAAACTGGTTACTAAAGACGCAAAGACAACACAAAAGACAATTAACGACTTATTTGACATTGCCGCTCGTTCAGGTGGTAGTATTGATGCAGCAGCAGAAACCTTTAACCGTTTTGGTTTGGCTCTACGGGACTCCGGTAAGTCAGTTAATGAACTACTAACTGTTACCGAAGCGGTACAAAAGGCTGCTATTATCTCTGGCTCCGGTGCAGAATCAGCTAAAGCCGCTATCGTACAGTTGGGTCAGGGTCTTGCCTCTGGTCAGCTACGTGGTCAGGAACTTAATTCGGTACTCGAACAGATGCCAAGGCTTGCACAAGCTATCGCAGAAGGTATGAAGATTCCTTTTGGTAAGCTACGTGAAGAAGCTATGGCGGGTAAGATTACGGCTGAAGCAGTATTCCAAGCACTACTAGATGGTGCTGGCAAGATTAATGACGAGTTTGGTACACTACAATTCACCACTGCTGACCTTGCAACCGTAATGAAGAACGAGCTCACTAGGGCTATTTCTGAGTTCGATAGGGTCACAGGTTTCAGTGAAGCCTTTAAAGCAGGTATACTTGGCTTAACAACTGCTTTCAGATTTGTTGGAAAGAATATTGAGAGATGGTCTTTAAACACACAGCTGGCTTTCTTGATTGTAGAGTCACAGGCTAAAGACTTTGTTAAAGGTATTACAGACCTGTTCAGTGCTGACTTTGACGCAGCTGCTTTTGGTAAGCGACTTGGTGAAAGTCTTACTAAAGCATTTAAAGACGCTAAATCTTTTGGTGCTCAAAAGGTAGAAATCGCTCTTGACTTTTCAGTTAAAAAGTATAACTTGATTAAGAGCATGTTTCCTGAAGGTGAAGGAGGAATCCTATCAACCCTTACAAGATTTGCTACTAAAGTTAAGGACATCTTTGTAGGTCTATGGAAAGCCATTGTAGGTGACTCTTGGTGGACAGGTATCTTTGACCCTTCACACGAAGAGCTTGGTAAAGCGTCTATAGGTAACGTGCAGTCTTGGGGTAAACACCTAGATAAAGCAAGAAACTATATTGCTGGCTGGGCAGTAGGTATCGCAGGAGTATTTGAAGAATTACACTTTGAGGCTTTAGACGCTTGGCAGTTGCTTGTTACAGATGTTGAAACACAAGGTTTTACCACTACTGCGTCACAAAGAATTGTAAACCCTTTGAAAGAAGCTTTTAATTCATTGTTTGATGAGATTGGCAATGCTTACAACAGATTTGCATTAAGTGGTCTAGGCACTCAAATTAAGCTTCCCACAACTAACGAAATAACAGATAGTTGGAATGAGACTTTAACTTCTATGCGAGAAGCATACGACAAGACAATTGGTGTGATTAATGAGCTTCCTATTGTAGTTGCAGCTAAAGTAGCGTTTGATACAGCTTCAGAAAACTTTTCTGAAATTACTGACGGTGTTAAAGGCTTCTTTAAAGATAATGAGGCTAACCTAACTACAGTTATTGCTTCTGGTATGGCAATTGCTTTCAGCAAAGGTCTTCGTAGTGCTACTTTCAAGCTTGCTATACCTCTTGCTATTCTATCTGCTGTTGGTGGTTTAGGTAACAGTCCAGAGTTCTTGGCGGCTGTAGGGAAAACAGCTAAGTCTTTTGGTGAAACCTTCAAAGACTTAATTTCAGGTGATGGGGATGTTGTTGCTAACATCTTGACAGGTCTTGGTAACGTATTTTCTACAATAGGCACAAGCTTTATTGATGGTCTTTTCGGAGAAGACTTCGAAAGTGATTTTGTTGATAGTGGTGCAACTGCCTTAAGTGCTGCTCTTGTTGCACTAGCTGTCGCCCCTACTTTAACTAAAGCCGCTGCTATGTTTGGCATTAAACTCGGAGGTATGCTTCTTGCTCCTTCTGCGTTTAGCACTGCTATTAGTGGCGTTGCTACTAGCGCTGCGTTTATCGCTGCTACTACCAAGCTACGTACTAGCATGTTTGCCTTGTTATTTGCTGCTGATATGGCTTCACCAAAAATAGTTTCTGGTCTGTCTACAGCTATGACAGGTGCAGGTAAGGCAAAGAAGTTCTTGTCGGCTGCTAAAGCATTAGGTAAAAGGCTAATTGCAGGGATAGCTATAGGGTTTACTGCAAATGCCATAGGCGACATGCTTGGTGACGCTCTTGGACTTAACAAAGTAAATATCTCTTATGATGAGTTCGGTGATGGAATAAAGACTAGCAGCATTGGAACAACTTTGTTTGACTTGTTCAACGATGCGCTATCTGGTGCCATTGCGGGGTTTGTTGTTGGCGGCCCTTGGGGCGCTGTTGCAGGTGCTCTTGGTGGCGCTCTTCTAGGTATCTTCGTATCTGAAGAACAAAAGAACGGTATCATCAATATGTTCCATGTTGTTAAAGATGCTGTACTAGATGGTCTAACTTCTGCTTGGGATGCTTTCAAAGAGTATGCTAGTGATTGGACACCTAACTGGCTTAAGGACTTGTTTGGTGCTAAAGAAGGCTTCGGAGGCTCACAAGAGTTTGAAGCTGACGCATCACAACTACCTGCATCTTTTGCTGGCTACGGACAACAACCCGGTGAAACAGATGAAGAGTACAGGAAACGTGCTCAGAACTTTAACACAGGTGGTTACGTCTCTGGTGCAGGTACAGGCACCTCTGACTCTATTCCTGCTATGCTTTCTAACGGTGAGTATGTCATTAAGGCTGCTGCTGTTAACAAGTTGGGTAAAGGTAAACTAGACTTGTTGAACCAAGGTATACTTCCTAAGTTTGCCACTGGTGGTATCGTAGGTCGTGCTCAAACAGAAATCAGAGACTCTTTCGCTCGTGGTGATGTTGGCTTAGCTATGGAAATGATTTCCTTAGTTGAACAACTCGGTAAGTTAGATGAGACTCTGGACGGTCTCACTGATGAGATGAAGAAAGAAGTTAAGAAGGTTGCTAATGTTGGTGGTCGTTCTGAAGAAGAACAAACTCAAATTGATAACCTTAGGGCATCCTTCAACAGTCAGCTTTCTAGTGCTATTTCTGCTGTTATGCATGGTGGTGATTGGAAAGACGTTCTACACGGTCTCCTTGACTCTGTAACAAGCACTATCATCAACAACTTTGCTGATGGCCTTGCAGAAGGCATAACTAAGAACATTGACTTTGATTCTATGTTCGATGGTCTTGGTAATATTTTTAGCTCAGGCTTTTCTATGGGCGGTGGCTCAGGTATCGGTGGACTTTTGTCTGCGGGTCTTGGCTTCCTTGGGTTCTCTCAAGGTGGTGTTGTACCGAACATACCGGGCTCACAAGCGGGTAAGGACTCTGTTCCTGCAATGCTTATGCCGGGTGAAGTTGTTCTTTCTAAGAATGATGTTCGCAATATGAACAACAACCAGTCTGGTACTCAACAATCATTTAACATCAATGTATCTGGTGATGTGTCACGACAGACTCGTAAAGAGATTGTTAAGATGCTTCCACAAATTACTAGCGGTGTTAACATGAATAACAAAGAGTCTAACTACAGACGATAAAACTAAATGGTCATCCCTTCGGGGGTGGCCTTTTTTTACCAAATCTAGAAGTATTTTTACCCCAAAAAAGTGGGGGTTTTGCACCCTCTATAATAGAAGAACGAAAGAACTTAACCTTAAATGGAGACCAAAACAATGTTAGACGTTATTATGATTAAAATATTAAGAGTGCTGTGGACAATCGTAATGTTGCCCCTTACACTCATAGTAGTGTTAACTGCACTTGAAGGCCACCTCCTAGTAGCTCTCGGACTTGCAATCGGACTGTTACTTTTATCTAAGATGATATACGGGAACTTTATCTATGAAGCACAACTGAGATGGAGAGAAAAACAAATACAAGAAGAAATCGAAGTTGACATTCACATGAACCGACTTCTAAAACGCGGATATGTCAGAAAAGACATTCACAAGAAAGCTAAACAAGCTATCGAAGCACGTAGATAATCTAAAACCCAAAGGGAGAACACAATGTTTAAATTTTACCGTGGCACATGCCAACGTGAAGCACACGAACTTGCTAACGACACTCAGACTCGTGAAGTATCTCACTGGACTGATTCCTTCTCTAACGCTGCTAAGTACTCTAAAGGTGCTGTGGTAGAAATTGAACTTGACGAACTACCACCACACTTCAACGCATACCGTGGCGTATGTGAAGGTGATGCAGCACACGGCACATTTGCTGAGTGGGTATTACCCCGTGATTACTTTGAAAACCGTGCATCTTGCTTTGTAGAAGAAGCAACTGTACACTGCGTATAAAACCTGAAAGGGAGACCAAAATGGAAACGAGTATCTTTGTAATGGTGTTTATCGGATTCCTTGCGAGAGGTATGATTGGCACTCTTATCCAAAACCTGCTCAAGACAGACCTACTGTTGTTCTGCACACCTGTAAACTTAATGGGTGCTGCTTACTTCATGTGGGCGCTTGTCTGGGGTAACGTAGAAGCCTTACATGTAGGTTTCTTTATGTCAGACCTTATACTGACAACACTTATTCTTTGTGGGAGCAAAGCTAAACCTTGAATGGAGATAGAAATGACACATGTAACTAAATCAACAGACGACCAAGTTATCCGTAACCGTGAATACTTCAACCGTGCTATCATCTTTCAAGGTGCTAGCTCTGTAGGTGGCTTCACAGACATCGATGCTGTATATGACGTTAAAGGTAAAGCTCTTGTGCTTATCGAAGTTAAGCGTGAGGGTTGTGCTATCACTACAGGCCAAAAGATTCTCTTTGAGAGAATGGTTATGTGGTGTCAGAAACCTGTTTATGCTATTACGGCATGGGAAAACCAAGAGGGTGACATCATCCTTAAGGATTGTGAAGTTAAAGAGGTCCGTGTTAAAGGGCCAGAAGGTAAGGCTGTAGTCAAGCCCATGCGTGGTCAGACTGTTAAACAGATTATCAACTACATCGAAAAGAAACATGGAGTAGCAAAATGAACTATGAATCAATCGAAGCCTATCTAAAACGCTTACGGGAGTCAGGACTATGAAAGTACAACTTGAATTATACATCAATAATGTTGAGCATCAACTTGACGCTGAAATGATTGACTATGGTGTTGTGATTCGTCATACAGGTACAGTAGAAGACCTTGACGGAGACTATGAAGTTATCGAAGGTCCAGAGTTTGCTCACATCACACTTACTGATGAGGCTGGCAATCAGTGGAGCCCTCATAGCGAACTACTTGAGTCAATGGATGATATACTACGTGACTATTGGTATCAACTAGTAGAGGATAATCTAATCTAATGATAATGACAGCAGTGACATGCCTAGCTTTGAATGTCTTTTTCGAGGCTAGGCACGAGACCATAACAGGACAAATAGCAGTAGCCGAAGTTACACTTAACCGTGTTGCTGATAAGCGCTACCCTAATAACGTATGTGATGTAGTCTGGGAGAAGAACCAATTCTCTTGGACTCATGACGGTAAACACGATGACCCTACCCGTATGTCCCACCTGGACCAGAGAGCCTGGGAGAGCATCGTAGAGCTATCAGAAGACATTTTAGATGGTCAGGATATACTTCTTGGCCTCTCATCAACACACTACCACTCTGTGGCAGTCTCGCCCTTTTGGAAGTCTCACTACGAGGCTGACGGTCGGATTGGCAACCATATCTTTTATACTAATGAAACCCCCTATAAATGAGGAAGACCAAAATGAAAACTCTTATCACAGCAGCAATCATCGCAGTATCCGCAACTACAGTAGTAGCTAACCCCTTGACCAAAGCAGAGAGCCTTGGTAAATGTGTTGGCATTGCTCAAACAATCTTAGACAACTTCTCGATTGATATCATGTTGTCTGACAAATGGAACAACGAAAAACTCACAGCTATTGTTGACATTAGCTTTGACCGTCTCTTCGAACTTGAAGAGGCTACAACAGAAGGCATGGGCAGCGCAACAACCAAGGCTGTTAAAGAACGCATGGGCGAAAAGTTCGACTATGGTATTCTGTTTGGAGGTGGCTTTGCTAACGCAGGTGGCCTAAATAACGCAACAGAATTCATGTTGAATAGCTGCAAATAACTGGGGAAATCCACCCCTCTATAATGAACAAATCAAAGTCTTGAAAGGACATACTATGAAAACTCTCGTAATCGCATCTATCATTGCAACTGCAACCGCAACGGCAACTTTCGCTGGAACAACAGCTACTTGGGGTGGTACTACAGGTACCTTCGCTGAAGGCTGTACCTTTCAACAAAATGTTGCTGGTCAAATGTCTCTTACTAATAACACTTGGACAGTCGATGACCCTGCCTTGATTCAGGTTAAAACACGCAATGTTGGCAACCTTACTATTGTATCTGACAACAAACTACGCACTACTGCGGGTGTAGAAGTTGACAGTGCTACTGTTAACTACACAGGAACAATAGTTAGTAACGCTCACGGTGCTGTTGTTAACATCAATCCAACAGAGATTGCTATCGGCAACTTAACAGCAGGTAACGGTGTTAAAGTTGTTAACATCCAACTTAAAGGTACTGCTGAAATGTCTAACACAGACGAACTATCTAGCACTACTGCTTACAAAATCAACCACACAGTAACTTGCCTACAGTAATATGAAGTATATTGTAGCTATGGTGCTAATGCTGTTACCAACTCTTTCCTCGGCACACTCTATGTTGCCGGGGTTTGAGGTTGAATATGCTCCCGCTCCTGTCTTCACAAAGACTTACGAGCTTGAGAACCATTATGACTTTCCAGCTACTTTGGAAGTCTATGTGCTAAACAAAGATGGTTCTCCAGCTGTAGGTTGGAGGACTGACAAAGAAACTTATAAAATGAAACCTAAAAGCAAGAATCAAGTATCTATAGACTTTAAGTCTGTTGGTCAAAGAAAGCTTCTTGTATGTTCAAAACTTGTAGGAGTCGGTTATGAAGAAGTTAAGCCTAGTATTATCAGTGTTGTCTGCAGTCGCCTTATCATCAATGGCAACAGCGAATAGCTACAATATACAAACTAGCAATGGTGCTGGTTGTTCACAAAATGAAAACACAGGTCGTTCTGTAGAGTTCGGTGCTGATGTTAATACTTACACAAATGAAAGCAACTTCTCTGTTACTTATAGCATCCAGTTGGGTCGTGATAAGTTAAAGAAGATTGACTGTTCTGCCATGTATAACCTAGAAGTATCTAGACAACGCATGGAACTTGAAAAGCAACGCTTAGAACTTGAGCTACTACGTACTCAAATAGCAAACGCTAAAGCCCAAAAGAAAGAAGTCAATCTTGGTGATGACTGGTAAACCGGGGTAAACTACCCCTCTATAATGAACAAATCAAAGTCTTGAAAGGACATACTATGTTTAAATCTATCATCGCAGCAGCAGTAATCGCAACAGCAACTTTCGTAACTCCAGCAAGTGCAGCACTACCTATGGCTACTTGTAAGGTATTAGGTAACCTAATTGAGAACGTAGCTACACTTCGTGACGCAGGTGTTTCCCCGGTAGAAGTGTATGAACTGCTAACTGAAAATGGCCTCACACCAGCAGTCGCCGCTAACATGCTTGAGATTGTTTTTATTACAGGTAAAGATGTTGACGGTAGCCTCTTGAACCCATTGTTCGTAGGTACATGCGTAGGAGAATCAGCATAATGACTAAAGCACAACAACGTAAATCACCTGAGTTCATGAAAGAAATCTCATTCAAAGAACTCGTAAAAGCAATCGATGCCAAATGGTCACACACCTACGGAGACGTAGATGACCAAGGTAACGAGGTTCGTTAATATTCTACAGTGTCCCTCTTCGGAGGGGCATCATAGAGCACTAACGCTCTTTTAGCCCTATAGGAGAAATAAAATGGGAATTATCTTTGCAATCGTAATGCTTGTCGGCGCAACAACAGCAGCTGAAAATGCCGAACTATGTATCCACAGTGACCGCTCAACACTCACACAAGCTCAAGTATCTGAATGTGAATCATATGCAGAACTTCATGACGAAAACCTTGGTTGGAACCTTGGCGGAATGACTACTGGTGCAGTTATCGTCATGGGTAACTAATACCTCTAAACCAACTAATAAATCTTTCATATCGGAGAATACACATGACAACTATTACACACGCAACAACTTCCGCAGCTTTCACTTACACGGTAGGTGGTACAAATGTTCGTGAAACTTGGCTTGATGGTTCAGGCAAAGTAATTAACTACTCGACTAAAACCCCACGGGGTCGCTACCTTGTGTCCTTGATTGCTCGTAAGGGCTTTGCTAAGACTAAATAAACTTAATCGCCCTGCTGCCCTTCGGGGTGGTGGGGCTTTTTAATCTAATAATTTTTTTTGAAAGGTTCACATTATGAACATCACACTATTTATTTGCGCTGCGCTTGTCTTACATTTCGTAGGGGTGGCTAAGTAAATAGTTAAATTGTCCTTAACAGTGGAGTGTCGAAAGATACCCCGTCCACATATAGAAGGAATGGCTGAATGAACTCAATGGAAATACTTTGCGAAAACATTCGTGAACGGCAAGGCTACCTTATGGATTTAAAAGGTGAAAAACCTGACAAGCGAAACACTGCTTGGCATCTATATGACAAAGACCCAGAAGAAATGATTAGCTTTACCTACGGACATATACTAAGTAAGATTGAGATATTGGCTGAACTAACCACTATCCTATCTTCAGTAGGTGGCTCTATCAACAGACGATATAAACTAAAACTAAACGAGGTAGACTCAATCCACTTGGGTTGGTTTGTGTTCTTGGCCTATGTTGATACAGGTATCGTAGATATCAATCGTAAGCGCAAGAAGAAGAAAAACGGCAAGCTTAGTAAACACTCTTCTTACCATGTTCAGGTAAAAGATGCAGCTGCCCTTAACAGTGTCTTAGAACAAATAGACACAAACGATACAGAAATGTTTCCTTCTCCTGTAGCACCTGCTGATTGGGAAGTTGGGAAGTTTTACCATGAAAGTGGATACCCATTAATTAAGAAGAACCCACATGAAGATGCGGTTAAAGCTTGTAAGTTGGGTGGCACAGAGTACTTAGTGGAAACGCTAAACAAACTAAACAAGACTGCTTGGCGGATTAACCCGTTTATATTTGACACATTTAAGAAGTGTACCTTCTTAGGTTCAGATAAAACTCCGTTTAAGTTTAAGAAAGAGGTAGACCCTGTTAAGAGGGCTTCCTTAGAAATAGAAGCAAGGGCTATTGAGAAGCTCGCTGAAAGGAACAAAGACAATGCTTTCTATCATCTGTATAATGTTGACTTTCGTGGTCGCATATACCCTAACACTGCGTTTCTACATGAGCAATCCTCAGACAACGCCAAGGGGCTTCTACTCCTCGACAACCCCGTACCTCTAGGGGAAGATGGTTTCTACTGGCTATCAGTACACACAGCTAACATGTGGGGTAACGATAAGGTCTCTCTTGATGACCGTGCTCAGTGGGTTCAAGACAACTTCTTCGACATTTGTTCTTATGTGGGAGACCCTATGAAGAATACAGGGTGGATGGATGCAGACAAACCCTTTTGTTTCCTTGCTTGCTGTTTTGAGCTTAATAGTTTAGCTGAGTGGGGTGTTCATAAAGACCCCGAAGACTTTCCTTCATGCCTACCTATATACATCGATGGCTCTAACAACGGTGTTCAGCACCTCGTTGCTATGTCTAAAGATGAGGCGGTTGCTCCTTTGGTTAACTTAAAACCACAAGAGTTACCGGGGGATGTCTACATGTTCATAGCTGATAAGGTTATTGAACAAGTAAAGATAGATGCTGAAAAGCTTTTAAGTGTTGAAGGTACGACTGAAGCATTTAAAGAACTCTACGATGACTTTGTTGCTCTAGAACAGAGTGTTAATAGACACTCGGTAAACCCTAAATCAGAGCTATTCTCACAGGCTATTAAACGCCGTAGTGAGTTTGGTAACGCAAAGAGAGACTTGTTAAAGAAGTTTGCTCCTTTGTACTGGTACAACATCAAAGAGAAAAAGATATGGCGTAAGACTGTTAAACGCCCTGTCATGACGCTGGGCTACGGTGCTGTTAAGTACGGCATGGTAGAACAAGTACACGATGATACACGAGACATCTCTACTTACTTAAGAGATAAACACAAGTCGTGGTCTGCTTACCTAGGCGATATGGTTTATGAAACCTGCTATCGTGAACTCAAAGGACCAGCACAAATGCTGCGTATGTTTGAGGCTCTAGGTGAACAAGAGAATGAGAAAGATAAACCTATTGCTTTTCGGCAAATCATAACAGGTTTACCTTTTGTTCATGCCTATCGTAAAGGTGAAAATAGAACTGTTAAGCTATCACATAACGGTGTACGCATGGAGCTAGAGTTTACTCTCTGGCAAAACGCTACACTAAATAAAGATAAGCAAACACAGTCGGCTCCGCCTAACATTGTGCATAGCATTGACGCAGTACACTTGTCTATGTTTATACACGATACAGACTACCCTGTTACTGTTGTGCACGACTCTTTCGGTTGTCACGCAGGTAACATGAATAAGGCATTCTATGATGTACGTAATCACTTTGTAGAGCTTTATGATAGTAACCCACTTGAGCACATCTTCGAACAGATGGGTGCTTTACCACTAATACCCAACAAGGGAAATCTGAACGTAGCTGATATTATCGCTTCAGACTTCGCATTTGCATAAGGAGAGAATCATGCAAAAGATTATCGTAGGTGACAAATTCAAAGTACAATTCGATGATGTAGTTGATGCAGTACGAGTTACTGCCCTTGGTCTGTTTGACGGAGGTGGTATCGAGTATCTTGAGGTTATCGTTAATGATGACTTCTATGCAGAACTCTACATCGAAGACATGGGCCGTGATTGGTCTTTTGTCGATTAAAACAAGGCCCAAATTAGGGCGGAATAATGACTAATACTAGTCGAAACACACACAATACAAATCTCAAATATATCCCAAAAGGAAGAAATATCATGGCTAACAATACAATCATCTTGTCCAACGTTGAACTGTTCTTTGCTAAACTGGACCCAGCAAACCCTAACTCTCGCTTCGACAAAGAGAACCCAACATGGGAAGTTCAAATTCGTACTAAGGATAAGGCTGTAGCTAAGAGCTGGAAAGACCAGAACTTGCGTGTTACACCTGACGAGAATGACGATGGTGTATTCTATCGTGCAAACCTCAAGAAGAAATCTAAGAAGCGTGATGGTTCCGATATGGCACCTGTAAACGTTGTTGCTGGTGACTTGTCACCTATTGACCCTGCAACTGTAGGTAACGGCTCTATTGCTAACTTGTCTGTATTCCAGTATGACTACAGCATGGCTGGTAAAGAAGGCGTTGCTTCTATGTTAATGGGTGTTCAGGTTACTACTCTTAATGAGTATAAGCCTCGTCCAACACAGGGTGGCTTCGCTCCTACAGAGTTCAAAGTGAACAAAGTAGCAGACAACCAAGAAGTTGACGCTGACATGCTTGGTGGTCCTGACGACATTGACGACTTGGACTTCTAAGAATTAAACAATAACGGTCATCCCTTCGGGGGTGGCCTTTTTAATCATATGGGGAACTATTATGGATGTACGTGAAACATACTACGAGCTATACTTTGACGGAGACCTGCAACACGAGGGTACTTATGAAGAGTGCAGAAACTTAGCTCTTCATGCCTATGACGATGATTGCGCTGAAGTTTATGAAGTAACTGTAACAGAAGAAAAGGTGACAATATGAAACTACTTAAAGGTGTATACCTAGCTGGCCCTATGGCTGGCTTCTCTGGGGAAGAAATGAAAGAGTGGCGTACTGTTGCAACAGAGCAACTAGTGGCTGCTGACATCCCTGTACTTGACCCTACACGCCGTGTTAGTTTTCACGAGCAGTCTCTAGACGACAAGGGTCTTAACTCTAACATTGCTCAACGTATCTTCCGTCAAGACTTGCGTGACATCGCTCGTTGTGAAGTTCTGTTGACTGACTTACGTGACCACCCTAAAGCCAAGGCTCAAGGTACTGCAGCTGAAGTTATGTTTTCTCATATGAAGCATAAAATCATTATTGCATTCAAGAACCCCGGCGATAAACTTAACCCTTTCATGTCAGCTATGGCTACCGAAGTGCATGACTCACTTCAAGACGCTATTGATGCTGCTATTGACTATACCCTGTAAGGAGTACTACTAATGGTTGTAGACAGATGTCCAACTACACACGCTTGGCGAGTCAGCATGGTTATTGCTGGCTTCCGTGAATCCCGGCGTTACATGGGGTACACTAAAGCAGAAGCAATAGCATCCTTTGAAATGGAGTTTAACTTATGAAAGTAGCAGTATACTATAACCTCCACAAACACACATTCTCTTTGCAATCACGCAACAAAGAAGACTACGGTAAGGTTATTGGCCATACTGAACATGTCATCTTGAAGAACGCTAACTATGTCGTCCGGTCAGCTGGTCGTAATAAAGTTCTACAAGAGAAGAAAAAGAACGTTCACGCTTTCGTAGTAGGTGAACTAGTGGAGGGTATCGTCGGTGCCCGTTATAAAGAAAAGGCTGTAACTTATAACCCCTATAAGTGTAAGTCATTCTACGAAAAAGAAACAGGAGAACCAATCGCATCCTCGGAGTACGCTGTACTTCGCAAGGATGTTAACGGTAAACCAATCATAGGAGCATACTAATGTACACATATACAATAGAATCAGAACTAGTCGTATGGAATGAAACAGACAACTGGCAGTTTGCCATTGATGAATGGTCAACGCTTTGGACTCAAATGACTGTTTATGATGGACTGCTGGGCATTTACGTTAGACGTAACGGAGAAATTGTCAAAGTTCTTATTAGTGAAGAAGACATCAAGAAACACTCAGAATTTTTGCTGTCTGTTAGAGACTCATCAAATCGTATAGAAGGAAGAATCATGATGGATATGTATGAACAAGAAGTAAACGGTATGGATGTAGTAGAGCCTAAAGACAAGCTGGACTTGCCTAAAGAGTGGCAAGAGCCTTATACTGCCTATATAATTCGTAAGACTAAAGAAGAAACCAACTACATGCTTGACGAGGAAGAATTAGACTACAAAACTGCTGTTGCTGAAATGGAAGGTAATGATTTAGTAGTTGACTTCCACGGTAACTTTGAAGACATGGATGATGATACACAAGATGCTATCATTAACCCTAAACACTATAAGCTCTTCTCTGCAGAGGACTACGCACGTTACCCAGACGGAATCGAGTATATGGACTTATGCGACAAGGCTTTGGCTCACCTAACAGGCGTAGAGGCGCACTTAGTGGGTCAGATTCTTAAGTACACTCTTCGTGTAGGTAAGAAAGATGCCAAGGAACAAGATGCTAAGAAGATTGAGTGGTACGCCTCTCGTCTTGTTAAAACAGTGAAAGGGGGCTAAATGCTAGAAGAACGTTTCATTCGGACTGCTAACAAGTACCATTGGGCTGTCAAGGGGCACTTAATCCCAGAAGGGACGTCCGACGAAGAGATTATTAAGATACATGACAGTTACCTCAAACGCTTATGGGGTAATCACGAGGCTTTACTGTGTCGTGATGAATTCGAAAAACTGTGGGAACAACGTTTAATGGAGAAGTAAATGAATAACTCAGCTTTAATCAACGATGTTATGAAGTCTTTAGAGGGTCTCAACACAGCAGACCACTATATGCACGAAACTGGTGATGTAGAAGATGCAGCACTAGACGCAGCACATCGGAATATTTCTGATGCTATCGCAATCTTAAACTCATTTCTCGAAAGGAAGCGTAATGAAGGTTAGCCCCGACTCACGTATCATCCGTAAAGCCGCAGAGAGCCTCAGAGAGACTAACATTGACCTCTCGATACCCCAAGCCATCCATCAGGCCAACATGGCCCTAGAGATGGTTAGAGACGCAGAGTATCGTGTCATGGATGAGGCTTACGACAACTAGAAACTCGAACTAATAAGCTAGGAAACCTTATGAAATTAGTATTCGATATCGAGGCCAACGGTCTCTTAACAACAGTATCTAAGTTCCACTGTGCTGGTGCTTTAGATGTAGAAACAGGAAATGAGTATTGGTTTAGACCTCATCAACTACAAGAGTTCTTAGACCTCCTTGACTCCGCTAAAGTAATCATTGCTCATAACGCTTATGGCTATGACGTAGAGGCTCTCCGGATTTTATCTGGTGGGTCTTGGACTCCCAAGGCCACAGTACAATGTACCAAGGTTATGTCTCAGATGCTTAACTATCGCCGCTTCGGCTTCGGTCACTCACTCAAACAATGGGGTGAAGCTTTCGGAGACCAGAAGGGCGACTATAACGGTGGCTGGGAAGAGTTCAATGAGGATATGTTTGAATACATGAAACAAGATGTTCGTCTTGGTGCTCGTGTTTATAACCACCTCATGCAAGAAGTAAAGAACTATATTGCCTCTAGTAACTCCAAAGGTATTCTCAAGGCTTTACGCTCTGAGATGCAGATGGACCACATCATGGTTAAGCAGAACCGAAATGGTTGGTTGTTTAACTCGATGGAGGCTACTCAACTACTAACTACTGTGGAAGAAAAAATGAGGTCTATTGAGGACTTTATTAATCCACAACTACCAGCAAGATTAAGAAAGGTAGACAATGAACCGAAATCACCGAAGTTCACAAAGGCCGGAAAACCTGCTGCATGGATGCGTAAATGGTTTGAGCTTAGCGATGAGTGCATGGTTGATGATTGCCCTGTCTGGGGAGAATTCAGCCGTATTGAATTTATTGATGGCGACGTGGGTAATACTGACACTGTTAAACGCCTTCTATATTCTTTGGGATGGAAGCCAGATGAATGGAACTGGAAGAGGATTGACGGGAAGTTTGTCAAGGTCTCACCCAAACTATCAGATAGCTCCTTGGAAGGACTCGGAGATGTAGGTAAGGCTCTTATGGAGTACTATACTCTACGCTCTCGTCACTCTATTATCAAGGGTTGGTTTGAACATATCGATAGTAATAGCCGTTTACATGGCGATGTGTTTAATATCGGTACACCTACATTCCGACAGACCCACAAGATTATTGCTAACTTGCCTTCGGGTAAAGCAGTATTAGGTCCAGAGGTACGTAAGTTGTTTGTAGCCAAAGATGGTTATAAGCTAGTCTCTGCTGACTCTGCAGCTTGTCAGCTACGTCTCTTGGCTCACTTCATGAAGAATGAAGAGTTTACTAGAGAGATACTTGATGGTGATATCCACCAGAAGAATGCTGACATCCTTGGCTGTGACCGTCCTACGGCTAAGCCCTTTATCTTCGCCTTCTTGTATGGCGCAGGTGGTAAGAAGCTAGGCTCTATTCTCGGTGTATCTGAGAGAGAAGGTAATAAGAAGAAGAAACAATACCTAGAGTCCATTCCAGCCTTGAAGAAGCTAATTAACAGTGTTCAACACATTGTTGAGGAGCAAGGCTACATCCCCGGTCTAGACGATAGACCTATCTATACAGAGTCTGCTCATAAGGCTCTTAACTACCTTATTCAAGGTGCTGAAGCTGTTGTAATGAAGTACACTATCATTATGATTGAAGAAGAACTTGAGAAAGCTGGCCTAGATGCCTCTATCCTGTTATTCTACCACGATGAAGTTACATACGAGGTTAAAGAAGAACAGGCTGAACAAGCAAGAGAAATTATCATGCGTTGTTTTGAAGAAGCACCTAAAGCTCTAGGTGTAGATATCATGACATGCGGAGATTGTAACATTGGAGATGACTACTATGACGTTCACTAAACTTATCAACAACAGCGTAATATTCTCAATCGACAACGCTTGGGATGTTCATATCCTAGCCAAGTTCATGCGTCACATTGACACTAAGCGTGTGATGGGTGAGATGCAGAAAGAAATGCTCGTATGTAGCGGCATGTGGAATGGGCAACAAGAACTGTCTTTCTATATGGACTATAACGACTTCTTTACCCATGTAGCTAACTCTGGCTATGTGGATGAGCAAGAATGCTTCATGATTGTTAACCCAGTCAAGCCTAACCAACCTCATCGTAAACAAGCAGCCTTGTTATATCGTTGTGGTAATCAGGAACTATTGGGTAGCTTCACAGAAGTATCTCGGAAAGAAGCAGAGGCTAACAACAGCTATACTTACTTCTACAAACACGACTTGTATTTCATTGCTGGAGAGGAAGAATAATGGAATTTACTCGTATGGAAAAGCGCATGTATCAATTAGAGCTGGAAGTCGAGAGGCTAACCAAGCTACTTGATGTCATCTGTGAAGACCATAGTATACGACACGCTATTGCTGTTCATGAGATGAGCAAAGGTAAACAGGAGGTCGTAGATGGACCAACAACTAAGTATGAACTTTCAGAGTTTGCCAAAGCCAACTATGGCAGAGGATACTCGGAGTACTGAATACCAAAGGCGGTTACGGATACGTTTATCTGTAGCTGCCTACGCCTATGAGTATGAGAATGATAGTGTCATGTCTGATGCTGAATACGATAGGTTATCTTTGTTAGTCGATACTTCTATTTCTACTAAGAATAGAAAGATGGACAACTACTTTAAAAAGAGATTTAACCCTGACACTGGTCAGTGGATTAGGTTTCATCCCGATAAACCCGGTCTAGCTAACGCTTACCACAGATACTACAAGGAGAAATAAAATGTACGCACCAGAACAGAACATTGGAATCTCAGGTTGGTTTGAAACTGAGTATGGGGTAGACTTTGTTGAAATTAGAAGTGCCGAAGGTCTAGATGACCTTGTGGGACAACTATTAGAAGACTACGGTGATGACATCGTAGGTGTAGACCTTGAACTAGACGGTGAGTACTCAGATGGCTCACCAATCGACGAAGACTATGTAATTGGAACAGCTTTAGAAGAGGCACAATAATATGTTTATAGCAGTAGAAGAAAACATCCGCATCGAGTTTGACCGTTTCTATTCAGCAGTTAAGTTTCATAACATGGAACTACCTGAAGGTCTCCGTGACTTGTTAGAAACACTTGAGGATAACGTCATTAATGAGTATGATAACCAAGCTATGGAAATCCAAGAAGAGTCTTGGGATGAGGGTTACGCTGAAGGCAGGGACCACGGTCGTGACGAAGGCTTTGACGATGGCTTTGAGAGCGGCAGCGACCACGGTTATGATTTAGGTCATTCTGATGGTAAAGAAGTAGGCTACGATGATGGCTACTCAGAAGGTTTAGACCAAGGTCATGCAGATGGTCACAATATAAGCTACGAAGAAGGCTTTAAAGGTGGGTATGAGCAAGCGAATATCGACAATGAGTGAGTTGGAACGCTTCTTAAACGAAATCGGTGTAGTAGATAACTATGTCGAAGAACCTGTAGTAGATGAACGGGCTTACTATCTTGTTCAAGGCTACTACAATGACCCACGAAACGAAAATGGAAAGGTACCCTTCTAATGTTTACAGTAGAACACGAACCAGACTTTACAGTGGTAACAACTCTCGACCAAGGTGGGGAGCATGAAGACGTTGAAGTTATCTTAGATGATGAAGATATTGTGATACGTCAGTTTAATGAAGACATGGGTTGTTATGACCTAATCAACATGAGCTTTCAACAGTTCAAAGACATCATTGCTTCCATGGAAAAAGGTCAAGGAGCATACTATGCAGAGTGAACTATACGAGAGACTAGCACTAGACTTCTTTAGCCCCGGACACAGGAATCACGAGAGACTCGCAGAGGGGCTCATAGAAGAGGCTAACGAAGTTTTGGAGGCCCAGAATAACGAAACTCGTTCTGAGCTTCTAAACGAGCTAGGTGACGTTCTCTGGTATATCACTATCATGGCTAACCAAGAGGGTTCCTCACTAGAAGAACTTATGAAAATGAATTACTACAAACTAGAGGAAAGGGCGATGAATGGGAAGTAACACATGGGACGGAATGTTCATGGCAATGGCACATGCTGCTGCCCTTCAATCCAAAGCAACTAAACTAAAAGTCGGCGCTGTTGCCGTTAACGATGGAAATGTAATAGGAGTAGGTATAAATGGCACACCAACAGGATGGTATACTAACGAAGATATCGACCCAGCTACGGGAAGCACAGCAGACTGTGTCCTCCACGCTGAAGAAAACCTCGTCTCTAAACTGGCAAAATCAGGCGCTGGTAGCGATGGAGCTACTCTTTTCTGCACTACTGCTCCTTGTATTAAGTGCAGTCGTCTCATTGTACAGTCTGGGTTTAGCAGGGTGGTCTATGATTCAGACTATAAGACAGAAGATGGGCTAGAACTATGCCGAAGATTAGGGCTAGAAGTCCATAAACATAAGGGATAAAATAGGGCGGAATAATGACCAAAGTCATCCCAGAATTATAAGGAACTATAAGTATGACTATAGCTATCATAGATGGTGATGTTCTTGTATATATGTCTATATGGAAGACCGAATCACTAGAAGAAGCAAAGAAGAAGTTCATGGAACACCTTAATGATGTTCAGAATAGCTTGTTCACAAAAGACTACGTCATGGCCATTGGTGGTCCTGATAACTTTCGAGTAGACCTTTTCCCTGACTATAAGGGGAATCGGAAGAAAGCCAAAGATACTAGACCTGAGTGGTTTGGTGACTTGAAGTCTTGGGCAAGTAACTTAGAAGGCTCTGTTGAGTCTGATAACTGTGAAGCTGATGATTTAGTCCGTGTATGGGCTTTAGAATGTGATAAGGCAGGTATTAACCGTTGTGTTGTATCTGTTGATAAAGACTTGGATTGTATTCCAGGTTCACATTATAACCCTCGCACTAAGGCTATTTATCAGGTGTGTGAAGAATACGCAGAACGGTTCTATTGGCAGCAAGTACTAACAGGGGATAGTGTTGATAACATCCCCGGCTTGTGGAAGGTAGGGCCAGTAAAAGCTAAGAAGATTCTTGCTGATGCATGGACTCATAGTGAGTTGATTGCTGCAGTATGCCGTGCGTACCATGATGCTTATGAGGACGAAGGCTATGCCTACCTCTTGGCTAACGGACGCCTAATCCACATCTGGAGAAAAATTGATGACCACTTCAAAGTTGACAAAGAAGTATACGAAGCAGCTATCAAAGGATGAAATAGGTCATTGGGATTGTAAGTTTAAGTTTAATCCCTGTGATGTATTTGGTTTCTTGTACTGCATTCACAATACGGTTACTGGACAGTTCTACTGGGGTAAGAAGCAATTCTTCCACGGTGGCAAAAAGAAGTCTAAGACCTATGGTAAAGAAATGACTTGGCGGACCTACACGGGTTCGTCTATCCACCTTAAGTCTGACATTTCTAAGTATGGGCATGATAAGTTTACCTTTGAGATTGTAGATGTATATAATACTAAGGGTGGCCTTTATTATGCAGAAGCCTATGCTCAGATGGTCTCTGAGTCTATGACTGAGTACTTGGATGATGGTAAGACCCCTCGATTCTATAACAGACAGATTGCTGCTATTAGGTTTGTCCCTAAAGAAGCTGTGTCTGATAAGACTCGTAAGTTTATCAAATCACTGAAAAGGAAATACTAATGAGACAATTAGCAATTATGTTATACGTACTATCGTTGGCGTCAGCGGTCTTTGGATTGTTGGGTGCTGTCGATGTAATTGAGTTTAACTTCTTTGCTGCAGTGTTCCTATTCTTACTGTTCAAAGAAATATCTGAATTAGCAATGGCCTACTCATTAGCTTTGGAGGACTAGCATGGGTCGCATTGTAACTAAGAACCAACCCTGTGATGCATGTGGAAGCTCTGACGCTAGACAAATCTACGATGATGGTTCTAGTCATTGCTTCTCATGCCGCAAATCAACACCAGCACCTAGAGAGGGTATTACTGTGATTAAGAATGACACAGACTTCGAACCCGTCTCTTGGGGTCCAAGTCTTACTGAAATAAAAGAAGACTTCCCCAGCCGGGGTTTTAAAGAAAGAAACATCTTTAAGCAGGTATCTCAACACTACGGTGTTAAGGTATCCTATGATATCGATGGTAACATTGACAGTCACTACTATCCTTACTATAGTGATGATAATCTGGCTGGCTATAAAATAAGAAAGCTTCCAAAAGAATTTACCTCTGCAGGTAAAGTCCGTGGTGGTTTGTTCGGACAACAGTTATTTAATGGTGGCAAGCGCCTAGTAATTACTGAAGGTGAGCTTGATGCTATGGCTGTACAATCAGCATGGTATAAGCGTTACAAGACCTTCTATCCTGTTGTATCACTTCGTTCTGCTTCTTCTATTAAAGACTTGATTGAAGAGCGTGAGTGGATTAGAAACTTTGACGAAGTAATCCTATGGCTTGATAATGATGACGCTGGTCGTGAAGCAACGAAAGAAGCTGCTCGTATCATCGGTTATGATAAAGTTAAGGTTGCTAAGTCAACTGAGAAAGACGCATCTGACCTCTGGATTAAAGACCCTGACCGGGTTCTTAAGACAGTATATGATGCTACGGACTACACCCCTGCAGGTATTCTTACTAAAGAAGACTTGTGGACACAACTATCAGAGTACAATGAACTTGAATCTATTCCTTATCCAGACTTCATGGGGGGTTTAAATGATAAACTCAAAGGTATGCGCTTCGGTGAAATCACTCTATGGACATCCGGTACAGGCTCCGGTAAGTCAACACTCTTACGTGAAATCGCAGTCCACTTACTTAATACCACAGATGACAAAGTCGGAATTGTCTCACTGGAAGAATCACCAGCGGAGACAGCAAGAAAGATGTCTGGCATGGCCCTTAACAGGAACCCAGCAGCAGAGGAAATACCTCTTGAAGAACTCAAGGTTGGATATGACCAACTATTCGGGGATGATAGAGTACTGGTGTTAGACCACCAAGGTTCTATCTCGGATGGTTCAATCATGGACTACCTAGAGTACATGTGCCTATCAGGTGCTAAGTATTTGTTTGTTGACCACATTACTATTCTTGCTTCAGAGGGTGCTGATGGGTTAACAGGTAACGAAGCTATCGATAAGATTATGAATGACTTGTTGCGTCTTGTTAAGAAGCACAATGTCTGGATTGGTCTGATTAGCCACTTGCGTAAGACAGATAACAAGGGTAAATCTTTCGAAGAAGGTAAACTACCATCTATGGATGATATCCGTGGCTCTGGTTCAATCAAACAAATCAGCATGGACATCATTGCCTTTGCTCGTAATGTGGGTAGCGGCGATGACGTTGAAAGAAACACGATTAAAACAAAAGTCCTCAAATGTCGTTATACTGGTCTTACAGGCCCATCAGGAGCACTGTTATATGACTTTCCTACTGGAAGACTCGCTAAAGGAAACGACTACGAAGAACAAGCCGAAGGACAATCTTCCGGACAATTCATGAGGGTATAATGCAATCATCTGAGAGTGAAGTATTAATGCTTAGTATGATTCTTAACTTAGTGGTTGATGGGAAGTCTAATCTAGACAACCTATCACCCTATGTTAGGGACTATATACTAGGTCTTGTAGACGAATATGAAACCGAAGTTGAGCAGAATGAAGGTGATATACTATATTGGTATGCACACAATATGCTTGCGGAAATTAGCGGTTCTAAGAAACTTATACACTAGGAGATAAACTATGGAATTAAAACCTGAACTTAAGAAAGCTTTTGCTCACTATGAAGACTTTATCAAAGTAGTCATTAAAAATGAAGCCCACCTTGACACATATCTGAATTCAACTAAAACTTGGTCTGAAGAAGAAATGTTGTTTATGCGTGATTACTGGGACATCGACCATTCAGGTGGTTGCCCATTAGAAGATTGTGACGAATACACATGTAATGGCGATGAATGTGAATGTGACGAATCAGAAGTAGAAGTTGTACTCGACAATATGACTAAGCGTGAACTTGAAGCCTATACTCTGGATGAGCATGGTGTTGATATCGACCGCCGCTTGAACAAAGCAACACTAATTAAACAAATCAACGAACTAGAAGATAAGGACTAAATATAATGAACGCATACGAATCATTCATCCACTTGTCACGCTACTCACGTTATCTAGAGGCCGCTGGTCGTCGTGAAACGTGGGAAGAGACTGTAGACCGACTGATTGGTTTCTGGAAAAAAGAAGTTAGTAATAACGTAATTACTGATGACGAATTCCAACAGCTAACAGACGCAGTATACAACCGTGAAGTGATGCCCTCTATGAGAGCAATGTGGGCTGCTGGTGACGCACTGTCACAAAACCCATTCCGTGGATATAACTGCTCATTTACAGCTGTTGACCACATCCGTGCATTTGATGAAATCCTGTACATCTTGATGTCAGGCACAGGTGTTGGTTTCTCTGCTGAAGCACAATACGTTAACAAACTACCTATCATTAACGATACGTTCTCTCAAAGTGAGCGTACCATAACAATCGAAGACTCTGCTGAAGGTTGGGCTAAGGCTCTCCGTAAGCTGGTTGCTGAACTCTATCTAGGTAACACACACGCTTGGGACTTCTCTAAGATTCGTCCCGAAGGTGCTCGTCTAAAGACAATGGGTGGTCGTGCTTCTGGCCCCGCACCCTTACAAGACCTGATGACGTTTGTTACTAACACCTTTAAGAATGCTGCTGGTCGTAAGCTTCGTTCTATCGAAGTACATGACATTGTATGTAAGATTGCTGAAGTAGTTGTAGTTGGTGGTGTACGCCGCTCTGCTCTCATCTCTTTGTCAGACCTTGGTGACCCTGAAGTACGGGACGCTAAGTCTGGTCGTTGGTGGGAAACTACCGCACATCGTGCCTTGGCTAACAACTCAGCTGCCTATGAGCAGAAACCTTCTATGATGGTATTCATGGATGAGTGGTTGGCTCTTATGAAGTCTGGCTCTGGTGAACGTGGTATCTTTAACCGTGCTGGTGCTCGTGCGCTTGCCCCTGAACGCCGTAACTCTGACCTGTTGGTTGGTACAAATCCTTGTGCTGAAATCCAACTACGTTCTGGTCAGCTGTGTAACTTGTCGGAAGTTGTATGTCGTGTAGACGATACAGAAGAAGACCTTAAGCGCAAGATTGGCCTTGCTACTATTCTTGGTACTCTCCAAGCCTCTCTCACTGAGTTCAAATATGTCCGTAAAGTATGGCAAAAGAACTGTGAAGACGA
>Ga0209199_1001259_pt1 | contig 31135 bp, 57 predicted proteins | sample COGITO_mtgs_1105_7_FD_184805 | JGI IMG/M metagenome (GOLD analysis project Ga0209199, IMG submission 184805) | Pelagic marine microbial communities from North Sea - COGITO_mtgs_110523 (SPAdes) (version 2) | ecosystem: Environmental > Aquatic > Marine > Epipelagic ...
TTTCTTTTGGTGTAGCCATATCTTAAATTCTATAAACTTAAATACTATTTTATCAATTAGCTTTCTCATTTATTTTCTCGTTTAGTCGTTTAATATCTTTTCTTACTCTTTCCCTTTCAAGTTTTATTTCTAATATCTCGCTTTCTAAAACTCTAATGTCAGGGAATACATAAGTATTTTGATTGAATCTTAGTGCCTTTGCCTCACTCTCTGTGTCTGTTATTCTACCCTCTAAATGTGAATACAATAATACAGCACTACCAACTAATATAACTATCTGTATTAGCCATTTAATGTTTATGGATATTCCTGCATCGTCATTTAGCTTAGGTAGATTTTCTCCCATTAATTTTGCCTTTCAAGTAATAGAATAATTCTTTTCCTAATAGACCAAAGAAACCACCGACAAGACCAACTATTGCGGCTTGTGCTACTCCCATAATTGTCACAGTTGATAGGGCAGTAAATACAAAGCCACTAATGAATGATATTTTATTGTCCAAGACGTTCATCTTTTGTGTGGGTTTCCCCTTTATTTAGTTAGCCACAAGAAGCATCAGATGTATATAATGTTCCTACTTCTCCTGCGGATAGTGCTTTGTTAAAGATTCTTACTTGGTCTATTGAACCATTCCAATAGTTTACATTATTTAAACCTGCTTTTCCTAAAACCAAACTTTGATTTCCTACCGTTCCAAAGGCAATCGTTGAAGTAAATGATTGAAACAAAGAGCCGTCTATATAAAGTTTAACGTCAGTACCATTATAGGTAGCTGTAAGATTGTGAAAGTTTCCGTTAATATAGGACGATATTGAGGTGCTTGTGCCTACCCAATATCCCGAGTTATTTCCTATAATAACCTCAAATGTACTCGTTGGGGTTATGTAAATTTGCATTCTTGTATTAACGGCAGCTCCATTTGAAGGAGCATCAGAGAATAAGGTTCTATAATTACCAGTTGAAGAAGTGTTAAACCAAATACTTATTGAAGCCGTAGAAGAAGCTGGGACAATATAGGTTGTAGATATATAACTACTGCTCCCATTAAAAACCCCTGCTTGACCAAATACACCTGTCCCATAAGTAACATTGCTTGCGGTACCGTCATAATTACCACTAACATCAGTAGCATCGCCATTTAATCTATACAAAGCTAATCCACTTGAATCCCCAAATGGGTCTACACAAGCATCAACACCTTCATCATTACTCCTAATTATTCTTTTATTTATAGCCATAATTATATCATAAAGTTAGGCAAATCGTATGTAAGTACTGCTTTCTTAGTTGTTAAAGCGTTTATCTCTGCTTCTACTATATCGCTTTGGTCTCTTAAATCAGCTCTTGCTTCCTTAATATCAGCAGGTATTTCTGTTCCTACATCTGCGTATCTTACAACGTACCAATCTGTTTTAGATAATTCACTACCAATACTATGCTTTAAGTTAGAAATCTTTTGAGACTTTAACTCTGCTAATGTTTGGGGTATTGTTTTATCTATTACATCGTATGTATAAACATCTCCGTCAAGGTGTAAGTTGTCTAACTCTTGAATCCTTGAATCGTATGTTGGTTGTACTACATCTTTAAAACCTAAAGAAGCACCATCTCCAATATTTAAGTGCGTACCATTTTCATCAGTCCAAGTCTTAGGAACTCTGCTAAATGTTTTTATTTCTCCGTTTACTAATATCGCTACCATATCTATTTTTTATTGAGGTTGTGAAATTGAGTACCAGTAAGTACTTGCTCCTGTTACTACTATTTGAATAAGGTTAGAAACTGTGCCGTCATAAGTACCTGCTACTGTTGAACCTGCAGGAAGCGTTAAGGTAAAGTCTCCTGTAATTACTAAGTCTTTAACCATACCTATTGCAGTATTTGAGAAAGTAAGGGTGGTGTTTCCACTTAGTGTTTTAGTAAATACTTGTGCAGTTGCAAAATCTACGTTTGTTGATAATGCAGCACTTGTAGTAAATTCAGCAGCCAATTTAGCATAGCTAATAACGTCATTCGCAATAGTTAATGCAGTTGCTCCTGTAACTTCCCCTGTATGGGTTGCGTTAGGGGCAGAGTTTGTTACCGTTACCGCTCCTGTGGTTTGGTCTACTGAAATACCTGTACCTGCTGATACCGAATTTACATCTCCTGCATCGTCTGCATAGAGTTCTGTAAAGTTGTCGTTTACTTTGTCAAAAGCAGTTCTTAATGGGTCTCCTGTACCATCATTAGCTACGCTTCCAATATTAATTACTTGTTTTGCCATTTTTTTATTTTGTTAAATTTGTGTTTGGTCTGCGGTTATTAAATTACTATCTGCCGTATATATAGTCGTATCTGCCGTTAAAGGTAAAAATCCTGTTCCCCAACAAGTAGGTGCAGATATATCATTAATTGCATTTGCACTCCAAGCATAATCGCCAAAAGCGTCTTTAGTTATTATGTCACAATATACTTTTCCCCAATTTATGCTGTTTGCCATCTTTTTCTTTTTCTAAATATTTTTTTAGTTTTTTAAGGTTTACTTCCTTCGGTTTGTATGTCGATTTTATTTCTACAGTACCCATCCTTGAAATGTTGCATCGTGATCCGGATGTATATCGTCATTAGTGTTACTTGTGTACTCCGGATAATTCGACTGATTGAATGACATAAAGTCGATAAATCTTCTAGTATAATATTCAGCAATATCACGTTCTTTGTTTACTAAATAGTCTACTTCTTCTTTACTAACTGAATCTGAGTTTTCGCTATTGTGTTTATATATACCTCCATTTTTTACAGAGTAAGCAGCAAACGGTAAATAGTCTACCATAGCAAAATGAATAAGCATTGGCTGAATATAGCTGTTTACTAACGTTAAATAATTCCCACTTAATGTACCGGCAATTATATCTGCTGAAATTTTATTGTATAAATCAGTACCTAAATAATTTTTTATATGTATCTCCTGTGCAATCTTAATAAACTGTATAAATTTATCAGTATCGACATTACCATCTAATATGCTATTTCGTACTAAGTCTGTTCGTGTTATAAATAATGCTGTAGCCATTTATCCTCTAGGTTTTATAAATCCTCTATTCTTCATATCCTTCGGTTTCTGAGATACTTTAGAGGGTTCTTCTGACTTACTAGGTTCTTTAATACCTTTCTGCTCTATTGTTTTTTTATATATAGGTTTTGTCTTAGGACTATTAACATCCGGTTTAACTCCCCCTTTTGCCATATACGTTTTTCTTAGCCAATAGTGGTGGCAATCTCCCCCACCTTTATACAGCCAAATATCGTAAGTATCAGCTCCACCTTTTCCCCAACCTGCATTAACAGCTTTGGTTCTCATTTGTTTTATATCTTCTTTACGATATATTTTACCTGCTGCTACCATTTTACGGCAAAATTCTCTACTGTTATTTCCTACTATTCTAGGTGCATATTGGTATCTTACTATGAATTTTTGCCCTTCTTTGTTTTCTCCATCAAGATCACTCTTTGCGTTTGGTCTTGCAGATCCGGTACTAGCCAATCCGATCATTTTATCTAACGCTTCTTCTTGCTCGTAATCTACTTTACGTTCGTCTACTAATTCCCACTCGTCTAGGTTTTCTTCTTCTCCTAGATCAATTAACATATCTGCTGCTTCGTCTTTTAATTCTTCAGATTTGTCGCTTGACATTTTTACTCCTGTTTCTTCTTCTCTAGTCTCAGCGTCAGTAACATTAGTTAAATCTGTAAATTCTAACGGTTGTAACGTTTTAAAGTACAATTTAAGAGCTATTTTGTTATACGCTAGTATTTGTTCAAAGGCATTGATCAAAAGTGTCTGAAATGGTCTAATAACAGTATTGTCCATTAATGTAGACGCTGTTTCAATTTCATCAGCATTGTTTCCTAAGCCGGATCCATCTTTTATACCCAATAACATCGGACTAACAACTCTATGTGCTACCATTAATTTTCGAGAGCTTTCGTCTGACAAAAATTGATATTGATTGTGAGCGTCGCTTAATTGTACTGTCTGAAGATCTGCTGCACTTTCTGCATTGTCATTAAATGATAAAATAAATCTACCGGCATTTGAGCTACCTGTATATTTTTGGATTATTTTATTCTCTATTAATTGACGTTCTTCTTCAGGTGGTACTCCATTGTTAAAATTAATTAACATACTAGGAGCAAAACCGTTTTGAATATTGTTCAAATGATAGTTAGATATGTTTTCTTCTAACTCTGCGTATTGTAATCCACCCTGATAATCTACAGGACTATAATAATAAAATCCTGCTCTGTATGGTTTTACAAAATATATTTCAATAGCTTCTTTAGAAAATCCAAAAGCCGGTATTCTTTTTGGTGTATCGGACGGTTTTATTTTTGTCCAATCTTTAAAATAGTAATATGCTTCTACGTCTCCATCTTCATTGCATTTCTCTGCTCTTAATGTCTCTACAGGGAAGTGTTCTACTTGAGCTATCTTAGATCTGTCCTTTGAATATATTACTTGAATCGCACAACCTCCCATTAATTTAAGATCATACGCTAGTTTCCTAACACAATCTTTATTAAATAATGACATCATTTGTGCATATTGATCCGGTTTTCTATTCGAATCTGTAGCATCTAAGCCTTTACCAAAGATCATTTCTGAAATACCGTTAATAATGGCGTTGTTTGTAGGACTTCCATTATACCTATCCAATAAATACTGATAATAATTATTGTCAGCTCCGTAAGCTATGTAATCCTTACCGGTAACTTCACTTACTTTTGGCGTTGTATAACTACCCAATTCTACAAAACGTACGTCTCCGGCAGTTCTTTTTTTAATATTTTTCTTATTTGTCATATTACTATATAATCATTATCGAAACTATCTTCAGAAATATAAACGTTTTTGTTTACTGAGTAGTAATCGTTCGTATCTTGATCTACATCTTGATCTGTACAGAATATTCTATCTCTATATATCACTTCTCCTGCATCTTCTAGTTTTAGATCATAGAATCGTCCTTCTACTAAAGAAAATGCGTGAGAGAGGCTTAAATACTCTCCTGACGTCGTAAAAGACACTTCTTCTGATGTCTCTACGTTTGTACTGTCGTCTCTTAATACTAAAGTACCTGTCAAAGGATATGCTCTAGGAATAACTAAAATAGTCTGAGCGTCCGTACTTGTAGTTAAATGTTTCATATATATATAACGAAATAAAATCTACATTTTGTATTAAATGACAAAAAAAACCCCTCCGGTTAGGGAAGGGTTAATTGTAACTAAGTTTGTAACTAACTTATACAGTAGGGTTAATTTGCGTAGCAGATACTTCAGGTTCAGCAGCACAAAAGAATGGTGGTGCAGTTTCCTGAGCAGTCATTGTTAAAGTAAATCCGCTCAAGTCTCCCATAGCAGCTCCGGTAACAATAGTTCCACCTGTTACTTCAGAACCGTGATCTTTACCTATTAAGAAAAATTTTCCGTTGTTATCTTCTACTACTATTTGTGGTCTACCCGCTGCTAACAATTTAATTTCTTCTTGCGTTGCGTTGTCTAAGAAAGTAAAAGTAGCGTTTAATGTAGTTTCGTAAAATGTAGTTCCGTTTTCTCTAGACGACGTAATAGCAGTCTCTAAGCTAGAGTTTCCTTTTATTTCGAATTTAAAAAATTCCTCAGATCCACCAAAAGTAATAATACCGTCCGTTGGTGTCAAACCTGAAATATTGGTAGCGTCATAGTTTGAGAAATAGATGTTTTTTAATCCACCTACAGCACTCTTACAAGGTAATACTCTACCGGATGCGATTGAACAAGCCATATGTTTATAATTTTATTGATTAATGAAAAAAGGGTAGGCAGGCTTCTATGGCTTACCTACCCCTCTTATTTATTTACTTATTTGATTATGCAGGAGTATAAAGTACGATGTCGCTTCCGATTCCGTATTCTACACCACTTGTAAAGCGCATTATCACACGAACATTCTGACTTCCGTCCAAATCTCCCATATCAAGTACTTTAACCTCGTTGTGGTCAGATAACAATCCTGTACCAAAGAATAAGTTAGATTTTTCAGCAGCTACGATGTAATTGTCAGCTAATCCGTTAGCAACAAAGATTTTTACACCGTCAAAAGATAATGCTCCATTGTTCCACCATTGAGTACCTTCAGCGTTTACACCGTTAGCTCCTAGTCCGGCAGCAGCAAATCCACCTAATGCTCTTACGTAAGCTCTAGCTACGTTTTGAGAAACATATAAGTAAAGATCTTCTTTTCCGTATAATGCAGAAGGAATCGCATCTACTACTTTTCCTAACTCATCGATCACATTAGCAGCAGTTACAGTTGTTCCTACTACGTCAATTACGTCAGCGTCAGCAGTCATTTTTGTTACTAATCCGTCAAACTCTCCTGCATTAGCAGTAGCACCTCTCCAAATATTGTTCTCAGTTTTTTCAGCAACTAATCCGGCAACGTGTGCCACTAAGAAATCTGAAAATGCTGGTGGTAAAGAATCGAATGCAGATACTCCCATTTGCATAGCTTCCCAATCTGAACGGAAATCTTTTTTACATAACTCAAGGTTTACTTGGAATTCTTCAGGTTGTAAGATTCTTTCAGTTAAAGTTACTGTAGCAGTATCTGTGAAATCACAAGATCCGTCTTTAATTACGTTAGAGTCAGTAGCCATCTTTTTGATAACTTCTTTGTACTTAACGTTTGGTTTAACTGTAATACCACCATTGTTTAAGGTAGCACCTGATAATAACGCAGCAGCAATATATTCCTTCGAAAATTCGCCTGCGTATGTTGTAGTAATGTCGGTTGTTGTAGCCATTTTTATTTAGTTTATTTATTTTTTAATGTTTGCAATTCTTGCGAATACTGTGTCTCTAGTAGACTGTGGTCTGTTTTGACCGAAAGTTAATTTTTTAGATTTTGTTTCTCCTTCAGGACTATGTCTTAATGGAGTAGCAGCCGGTGTAGAAGATAATTCTTCTTTTACCTTTGCCTCAACTTCAGCTTGAGTACTTAACTGTGTTCTTAATTCAGCAATTTCAGATTGTAGTCTTTCAATTTCACTAAAGAATGTTTCCTTAGATACTGATTCAACAATCTTCTTAGGTGTACTTGCTTCAGCCTCAGCTTCTACTTCTACTTCAGCTTCTTCAGTAGCTTCTTCTTCAGGAGCTTCTTCTGCTGATTTCATTTCTTTTATGATACCTTCATTTTCTACTACTAGGATCATTCCATCTTCTAAAGAATATTCGCCAACAGGTAAAGCAATTCGATCTTCTTCTGTTACGATAAATACTTCAGCTTCCGGTTCGAATACCTCTGCTTCAATGATAGTACCATTCTCTAGGGTCATTTGAGCTAGTTTGATTTCCTGTACGGTTTCCTGTACATCCTCTGATAACTCAATCCCTAGTACGCTTTTAATTTCTTTTAGCATTTCTAATGGATTTTTCATATGTATATATAACGGTTAATAAATATTATTTTGTATTTTCAAATAGACTTTTTACATTGCCCACTTGAAACTATTTACTTCTGCCATTTGTTTTTCTAATTGGTCGTATTTTTTTTCAGCATCTTTATAACCTTTGATTTTAGCAGGTTCTATTTCTAAGTCTCTAGCTGATTTGTCTGCTGCTTCTAAAGCATTTCCAATATTCATTTGCGCTCTTGCAGCTTGCTTTCTGATATTATCGGCTTCTGCTTCTAATTTATCTGCTGTTTTTTCCCAAACTTTAATAGAGTCGTTATGCTCTTTCATTCTTCTAAGCATATTTTCTAACCCTTGTGATTCAGCACTTGCTTCGTCAATAGATTGTCTAATATCGCTTACTACACTAAGTTCTATCTTTTCAGCGGATAGTTCTTGCTTTCCTTCAGCCTGTTTAGTATATAATTTAGCAAGCCTTTCATTTACGTTTTTTTGTGTGTTCATTGGATTGTATTTATTAAGATTTACGGTATATGTTTCCTATTCCTTGCGCCCATAGTGATCCGTCGCAGCATTTTCTTGAGTAAGTGTTTTCGTCTTTACATAAACAGGCTCTAGAGCTTCCCTTTGGACTTGAATAACTAGGTGTTTTATCGTTAAGCATAGCTTTGTGTTTTTTGTATAAAGTATATTATATCCCATATCTTAGCAGTACCTCCTATAGGTGTAACTTTTACAAAAGATCCATTGTCTACAAAGTTTTGGTCTGCATAGTATTGAAATACTTGATGGAACTCGTGAGCAACGTCATTACCTTTAGGGAACGATATATCAACCCCTACTCTTTCGTAAGGTGTTCCGTTCTCTGCATCTAACTGTAATCTCATATAAGTCTGATTAGCATTTGCACTTGAACACTTAAAAGCAATAGTCAATACATAAACATCATTCAAATTATCAGCTAACACTCTTTTGGTTATGCCATTGTAGTAATCAATACCTGAGTAGCTTCTGTAAATATTAGCAGCATTGTTAGGTAAAGTAATTTCTACGCCATCTGCTAAATTTAATTTACTAGCTGAGGTATATTGATCGTCATCGTATCTAGTCCACCCTATTCCTGTTCCTACGCCTGCTTGAGGGTATAATTTAACCCATTGTCCTTTATAAACAGTCCATACTCCGGATTCAGTAGTAACATACGCCCCTTCTTCAATATTATATTGATTCCTTACTGCGTCTGTATCTACGTCTACTTGTACTTTGTATGAAGTGTTTTTAGTCATTAAATAATGATTTTAGCTTTTCAATAGTTTTAGTAGCCTCTTGCTCCTCTTTTGACATCCCTACTGATTCGTTAGGTCGCTCCATTTTATCTGCAAAGTACCCTTCGATCGAAAATCCTTTTACTTTACCGGTCTTAACGTAATCATTCCAAACTTCATCGTTATTTACTTTAACAGCTCCCATCCACGTTCCAATCGGTACATTCATTCCGTATTTACGTGATTTATCGTGTACTTCATCTTCTACTATCCACGATTCTACTAAAGACAATCCTTTTAATTCGTATTGATGCTCCATCGTCGAATTATTTTGATTGCCTGCCATTAAATACATTTGAGAGGCTTTTAAGACAGTATCTTTTGAAAAATATATATAGTATTCATCTTCAGCGTTTCGTCTATATATCGGCTTGTTAGGTACTAATAAAGCACCCATTAATAATCTTTTTTCTTTTGATATTTCCGCTAGCTTGATTTCTTCAGCACTTAATGCAACAAAATCTTCTTCAATAGCTGGGTTCTCAACAACAGATATAGCCTCTATTCCGGTCATATCTTGTTCTTCATCGATTACTAATTCTATTATCTTAAAATTACTCATATCTATATAACGAATTAAATTTTAAATTTTGTATTTTATATGGATGCACTTGATACAATATTCCTTTCAAGACTTTGAGCAGTTGTAACATCGGATGCTACTACATAGGCTTTCATTGGTTGTTTAGTTTGTCCCGCTATAGTTTCAGCTAATTGATTTGATCCTGACGTTCCTACTACATTAAAACTTGGAGCTTGTGGGGCGGGTACTGATACGCCTCCGCCACCTCTAGATCCTTTAGCAAAACTAGGTGCTTTAGGTTCAGGTGTTGCTGTTATTTTTTTAACATTTGCTATACCTCCTGCTATAACTGCTGCGGCACTAATAAAGTTAAATGGTGGGGGTGCTGATGCTAGAGCAACGTTCGCACCGGCATAGGTATCTCTAATCGCTTGTACTAATGCTATACCTTTTCCAAACTTAGAGTTTTCCCCTACTATGCTTGCTAAGTTTCCTAATGCGTCTGTCACTAATTGTTGTTTAGCTTTCTGTACGTCTTTTTCTAAAGTAATTTTCTTTTGATCACTTTCCTGCTGAAATGCTAACAATTCATTCTCTGCATCTATAAACGCCTGAGTACCTTGCTGATATTGAGACATTTTATTCAACAAACGTTCTTCTTCAATCTTAGCTTCTTCTTCTGCTACTAATTTTAACGCTTGTAATCTTAGGTAATCTCCTTCTATTTGCTCTGCTACAAATTGCTGCGATAATATATTCCTTTCAGCATCTGCATCTGTAATCGATTGTGTAAGATCTAACTGCTCTTTTTGTAGTGCAATAGAGTTTGATATTTGTTCTGACTGAAAGCCTGTTATTTGAGCTTCTATTGCTTTCTTTTCGTTTAATGCTTCCTGTAGGGCAACTTGGTTTTCAATACTATTGTTTTTCTGTAAGTCAAGCTGTGCTAATTGGATAGCTATATCGGCATTGGCTAACATCTCAGTCTTTTGTTTTTCTAAAACATCTGCTAGATCATTATTAGCTTTGATCCTTTCAGCTAAGTTTTTAGTGTCGTCGTCTCTTATTTGTCTTAACTGTTCTGCCTGTCGATCGTATTCTTCAATCAATCCCTGATTGGCTACTTTTGCTAATTCAGCGTCCTTACGTAATTGTACAAGTGTTTTAGAATTTTCTAACGCTGCTGTTACGCTTACTTTACTAAGATTTTCTGCGGCTATCGTTCCAATGTTAGATATTTCTCCGACTGCTTCACTAAAATTATCGTATATAGCTTTACCGGATTCTACTACTCCATCTGCTACACTATATATATCATTTTTAGTTTCAATTATATCGGCTCTCAGTTGTTTAATTTTCTCCTGATCCTTCCCACCGAAAAAAGAATCTTCCCAAGCTAATTGTGCTTGCTGTAGTCCTAATTTAATTCCAAAGAAGGCAAACTTAATTGGTGCTAGTCCAATATTAAGTACATTCTTCAATACAGTAAGTAATGCGTCAAAGTTTTCTGTAGATGCGGCTACTGCTTTGTAGGTGTCTACTAACGCTGTCGATACTTGGTTTAATATCTGAGATAAAAACTCAAATGCTATAGACATTGCATCCGCTACAGGTTGGTTAGTCTTTAACACATCGAATAATGCACTTGCAGCTTTTACAATTAATCCGAATCCTGCTGCTTTTAGCGCAAGTCCTACTCCCTTAATTCCCTTACCTATAGATTTTATAGATTTGAATATTCCTTTGCTCTGTTTCTCTACATTATCTAAGCTCTCAGATGTTTGCTCTGACGTTTTAGTAACTTCTTTATTAAGAGACTTAATAGCATCTACGACATCCTGTAAATTAGCTTCAGACTTTCCGGTCTTTACTTCTAACTCTATTGTCTTTTGCTGTGCCATTTGATTTCTGTTTTAATTTTATTATATGTTTCTTTAAAGCTACTAGGTAGGTAATATTTGCCTTGTGCTATTCTTATATTTTCTGTTTCTCCTTTAACGACTGTTAGTATATCGAATATGCTCTTTAACATTAAAATAATTTATTGATTAATTCTAACTTGGTGTCTCCGGTTATAAGATTGACGTTTATATTGTTTATTATGTAATCCTGATCGAATACAGTAAACGTGTCATTTAGATTGTATTTTAATAATATCTTACTAGGTAATTTAGCTGTGTATTTATAGATCCTTGCTCTACGATCGAATACTTGCTCTATATACGTCTTATAAAAATTATTAAATAACGAATTGTTGTTTACAATAGCACTACTTCCTGATCTGTTATACTCGTCTATCTCAGCTCCAAAGTTTAACGATTGTGATTGATCTGCATTTATATTAGAAGGTCTGTTAAATGTAGTAATTTGACTATGAGTCCCACTTTTCCAACTGATTGGTGTCGCTGTAGTATCTTCACTTACATTAAAAAATAATAGAGGCTTCTCTACAATCGAGCTTACTTTATCAATATCTTCTATGCTAGAACCTTTGTAATCAACAAACCATCCCCATCCAATATCTGTTAGCGAATCATTTGCTACATTAGTAATTCGTTCGTAAACTACTTTTTCAAAATCCACTTTTACTGTGTAATCTCCACCGTCAAATTTTTCTCCACCGTCATACGTTAAGTTTCCGTACCCGGTACCTCCATTTATTTCGTTTGTCTTTTGAGCAAAGAAGGTTTTAGGTTCAGGAAAATCTAAACTTATTTTTCTATACGGTATTGCTCGATCAATATCGTTGTTATTACGGTCTACGTATTTAGTTATATCGTATGTTATTCCGTCTGCATAAAATTCGTCTAACTTCTCTACGTATATTTTTCCATCCGGTAGTACGTATGCTGTTAGATTAAACAACTTGAATAAATTGGACATAAAGTCCATCACTTTCATATTAGGAATATTGTCTGTAATAATTACTTGACTAACTATTGATTGATCTTCAGATCTATATACTCCTGCTTGGCTTAGAAATCCACTTTGATATGGATCATTATTCACTATAAATTCTTCTACGCTCCATTGTGCATCGTAATCCGTAATACCCCCGCTTGTTTCTATTGTAACGTGAATATCATAAATTCCATTGCCGTCAAAATTATACTGTTTGCTAAATGATCCGGTTTGACCTGAAACTGTATCTAATAAGTAACTTCTGTTATAAACTTTGACTGTATATTCTCCGCTTCCAATAGGTACTATGCTTAATGTAGCTTGATAGTCTTTTGACTCATATCCAAAATCATAGGTTTGAAGTATCATTCTACTATTATTGTCTATAAATTCTACAAAATCATTTCCACTATCAAATAAAAATCCTTCTACATTAGATACTTGAGTAGTCCCTGCTGCTGCTGTTATTTGTCCTTTGCTTCTATGCAACCACATAAATAATTCATTAAACATAGCACTATCAAAGAAATCACTTTGAAAGGTTAGTCCGTACTCAGTTCCAATAGCATCGATAATAGATTTTACTTTGAGTGCTGGTTTAAGATCTCTATAATCTAGTCCCCTGTCGCTTTTAGCTGCGTCGTAATAAAGGTTTCCATCTTCTGTAGTGGTTCCTGTACTATCGTAATATAATCGCTTTGTATGCGAGATTAATGGATATACAATATTTCCACTTTCTAAGCTAGATTGGAATCCTACTTTTACTTGAGCAGCGTCGTATAAGTGATCATATTCACTTAAAGTACTTACATCTGATAGTTTATCTTCTCCAAACAATTCAGGTAACGTCACTGTGCTACCAAAAAAAGTAATTTTATATACTTCCGGTAAATTGTCTTTCATTTTTACTCCATCTACTCGGATCTTACCATTCTTAAATGTAGCGTGGTTTATTTCGATCAATCCGTCTAGTTTTTTTCTAGCGTCTATTGAATTACCTTCAGCTATAGTCGTATTGTAGTAATGCTTTAATACTTTGTTGTTATTTTTAGAAGCGGGTATCGTAAAGGATTGACTAAAGTCTGTAAATATTTTACCTATATCCCTAGAATTTTGAATAGACGAGGTAACATTGATCGTTTCGTCTGAGAACAGATCCATCCTTTCGCCTTGTATATACAACTGAATTATATTCATTACCTAATTAAGTTTACTTCGTTAAATGCGTAATCAAAATCTACTGTGAAATTAATTAACTTGTCGTTTAGGCTAGTTTTATATTCCAACGTCGATGTTTTAGGCACTATAGGTGTTACTTCTCCGCCTTCGTGAATCCACGCGTGTTCCGTTAATAATAACTGCTGTATTACTTCGTTAAATTGCTCGTCTACGAATCCGGTGTTTAGTGTTAATGACTTTTGAGTTTTAAAGTTATATGGGATCTTAGTAGCTTCATTAAGCGAATAGTTTACTACGCTAGTTGTTTGTAACGTATTCTCTTTGTATTCTTCTTTACTGATCGAAACATTGTCAGTACGTTTTTTGAAGAAATAAAGGTCTTGTACTACTCCGAATTTATTTACAAATGCTACTTTGTAAGGCGTGTACTTAGGTTCGCATATACAATATACATCCAATTCAATTACTTTTCCTGTACCGGTTGTTAGTATTACTTTGTTATAAGGAGACGATGGAGATATTGGAGAAACTACTACATTACTGCTAGTGTTTTTTAAGAAAGTCATATCTGCTTTTAATACTGTAGTGTCAGCTTTATAGTCTACAGTATCTACAGTTATTGGTGTAACATTATTACCGAAAGTAGATTCAGATACTAATGTTGCTCCATTGTAATATTGAACTTTGAATACACCGCTGTCTCCGGTCAATATAGGTATGTTTAATTGCTCATCGCAGTTATGATATATCTTAGTATTACTTTGCAATAGATCTTTGCTTAATTCAGGGTTAATTGCATCTTGAAAATATCCATAACCTGTGAAAGCTATTCCTTCCCCAACAAGATCATTGTCTGTACTATCGTCATCGTATGTTCTTACTACTTCCCATCGTACCCAAGCATTTTGCTGTATATTATAATAATCGCCTGTATAAATTATTTCTACATAATCTTTTACTAGCTCTCCAATCTCAAATACTATAATATCTTGACTTGCTACTTTTTCTTTGTACAAAGTATAAGTTGGGTTTGTCGGTTCGTTGGTTCCGTATTCCCCTGTATATACCCAAAGTCTTAAAGTTGCACTTACTAAATTTGCCATATTCTATTTTTTAAGGACAAGTTAAACTAAATCCTAAGTCGTTAATTGCTTGTATTATTAAATCTCTATAGTAGTCAGGTTCACTAGAGTATGATACTCCTGCTCTAACATCGTACACAAATTTATACTGTCCTGTTAAATCTGCTAAATAAGTTGAGCCTCCATATACTCCTGTTCCACTTTCTATAGTTTCTAGCATCTGTTTAAAAGCAGGGAATCCTACTACATCAAATACAACAGGTGTTACATAGTCAGAAGCATTTGTAGTTAATACATTTCTTAAATTAACTAAGTCGGTGCTTAATGCTATGTTTATACTGCCCGGATTAAAAGAGCTTGTATTTGAGAAATATATAGATTGTGCCTCATCTTGAAAAATAAAGTTTATACAGTTAGTCGCACCTACTACATCAGGTTCAGATGCTGCTACTACAAAAGTCCTTTCATCAGACCAAGACCTTACTTTAACGTATTTGTCATATTCTGCTCCATCGTCATTGTAAAATTGTACTAAGCAAGATTTTAAATTATTTGCTACCATTGATTGTAAAGGTGCCAATGTGGTATTCATAGATCCTGAACTATCAAACCAAATATTTATTTGTGTAGTTTGGTTAATTACAATAGGTGGTGCTGCGGGACAAGTAAAGTCTACTGTGTACTCGTCATTTATTAATGGAGCATCTACTACTAATTCTACTAATTCCGGTTGTGCTGTAGTCTTTTGAATCTCAACAAAATTACTTGCTTTTGTACTAGGATCTCCTGTAGCTATTTCTCCTATTGGTACTCCTGCATCTAATAAATCCTGATCGTACAAATCTAACCCTATATAGTCAGTAGTGCTTTCGTTTCCATCCCACTTTAAAGTAAACTTAGCCGGTACTTCGCTACCGCTTATATCTACTCTAAAAGTTCCAACTTCAGGTGTTTCTACTTGATACGTTACAACTCCTACATCTGTAGCTACATTGTGAGTATCTCCACAAGCTAATGGAATAGTCTGAGGGGCAATAGGTGGTACAGGTGGTGTTGGGGTTCCTGCTTCTACTTCTAAATAGTAGGGACTTCTTACGTTTATCTTTTTCATTATGTAGTAAATTCAAACAGATCGTCAATATCTAAGCCAAACTGTTGTATTAATTCATCCGGTAAATTGTCAAACGCTTTTTCAAATGGTTTTGTAAAAAAGAATGACGGTTTAATTCCTTTGTTGTATATGCTATTTTGTAATATGAATCCTATTGTTCTATAATTGCCTTTTTTATATTTTCCTTTTTCGTCTCTTAATCTTATATTTCGTTTCTTTGCCCACTCCATTAAAGGCTTCATCGGTGGTTTCTTATTTGAGTATTTAAACGGAGAATTACGAGCTTCTATGTAACTACTTGTCTTACCTTGTACTCCCTGATCAACAAACTGTCCGTAATCCATCATATAAAATTCTAGTCCGAAACTGTTAGGGTTTACCTTCAATTCATATCCTAGACTTCCATAGAGATCACTTGAGACGTTTTTTTTCTTTTTAGTTAAGTTTGTCTTAGCTTGTTGTATTACGTACTTAGCAAACTTGTTTAATGCCTCCTTTGTATTTTTAAGATCAGCAGACATTAATATCATTTTGAATTATTACATCAAATGTTGCTGTCCACCCAGCCACTTGACTTTCGAATCGATCCATAAACGGTTCCAATGTTACTGCTCCTTCTACTTGATACAAGTCTCTAAATAACTGCCCGATCCTTAATTTTTGTACTAGCTTGTTTAATACTGCTAACTGAGTATTTAAAACATCCTGCTCATTATCATTTCCAACAAATATATCTGCTGTAGGTTCTTTTGATTGATCAACAATATCCATCGCTAGTATGCTAATGTTAAACGATAGTGTATTTTCTGAAGATGTTACGTTGTTTACAATCATATGAGACAAAGGGAATATCGTCTGCTTATTTAGATCTACTTCTGTTATGTCTCCGGTTGTTACTGTATTTACATTGACGTCGTCTAATAACGTTTCCTTTATTTTGTCAGTCAATACATAAAACCCTCTTATTCCTGTTTTGCTCATTGCATTTTATTTTTTATTCGTCTGCTCTCCAATTCGTTTTTCTCTTTTTCAAAGGATAACATTAAAAAGCACTTATGTACGCTTAGTTTAGTGATATCTTCAAATCGTCTAATATCTCCTTGAGCGAGTGCGTAAATTGATTGATACCAACCCCATTTTGCTCCGAACTGAGATACTGCACTAAATTGCTCTCCTGCTCCTCCTTCAAATAATTCATCATAGCTTGAGACAAGTCGATCCCTAAATGATAAAAAAAAATAATAGAACTTATAACTGCATCTAAAGGCATCTCCCGCATTATCTCTGCATCGTCAGGAGTATAGTCCACTATAGAGTATTTGTCTCCGTATTCAGCCTCTATTGGTCTGTAGAGTACTGCCATAGCTCTGTGCATATTCTCCCAATCTCCTAAGAAGGCATCCAAGTCTACATACTCTCCTAACGATATATCGTCTAGCTTAGGTATAAATCCGTACTGCTTTCCGTTTAATCGAAACTTTCTTACTAGGTTTGGTTTCTGCTCTAATAGATCTACAATGATACTACAGATCGAATCAACGTCTGCAAATTTCATTTTTAACGTGTCAGTCATTTTTATTCCACAGAATATTTCTAACATTTTAGACGCTAAGAACATATCGTCGGTATTGTTTTCCTGTATCTTTAAATACTTTTGATACTGCCCTAATGTTAGCTCAGATAAATTATCCGGTATAATAACTTCAACTTTCATATATATATAACGAATTTAATTAACGATTTTAGAAATAAAGGTACAAAAAAAAAGCACCCATTTCTGAGTGCCTCTTTGCTATAAACATAAACTAACTATTAATTTAACATTCCTGTTATTGCATTAAAGAATATTAAAGCTATTCCGAATATACAATAAAAACTAATTAAATAGTATATATTACTCGGATCTTTTTTAAGCCATTCTTTCATAATCGTAAATTTTAGTTTCTATTTCGTTTATTACATATTGTGCTAATACGTCTGTTAAATCGACATCGCTATTCCCTTGTGTAATTTTTTCTATATATACTCTGTCTCCTTCAGGTGCTTCAAAGTAATCTCCTTCGAATCCTGCGTCGTACGTGTATTGAATATCGAATGCTACTTCTAATACTTCTGCTTCAAAATATTTCATACTACAGTTTTAAGAATTTTTTAGCGTAAGCCTGTTTCATTTTCTTAATGTCATCTTCATCGATCCAACTGTAAAAGTGTCCGAAATCAAATTCTAGGTACATTGTCATTTGCTCTCCGGTTTCTTCATTATATCCTTCTACGCCCATCATAAAAATTCCCTGATCACCCGGTAACGTCATAGTATTAATTTCTGTAATCGATACTAACATTTGTTTTGTGTCTTGCATTGTCTTAGTTTTAAAATGAGAAATCAAAATGCTCGTCTCTTATTCCGAATATTATACGGATCTTACGATATTCTGTTTTTTGCGTCCATTGGTTTATATATTGTACATACCAATTATTGTAACGGTATTTTAAAGTTAGAATTTCGTCAGTATGTTTTGAGTAGTCATAACATTGAGCATCTGACATTCCTAAATTATCTGTACGCTTAGGATCGCATCTTTGTATCTTTGCAGTTTTTCTTTTTGGATCGAAATCGATAACAGTATAAGCGTGTCGATCAGTGTACATTAATTCAGTAGCTCCTTCCCCAATTACAGGTACGCTTGAATTATTAGCCATTAGCATATTAACAAAAGATCCTGAGCTTGCTCTGTAGCGTTGCTTGAAGTTTTTTGTAGGCTTAGTGATTATACGCCCTGTAGTGTTACATTTTGCGGTTGTTGTTCCGTCTTGCCAATTTAATTCCATTTGTCTGTCTTTTTAAATGATACTGTAATATAATACAGATATTTTAATTATCAAAATTATTTAATAATTATTTTTGTCTCCCACATAGTGGTACGAGTTCTGTGGTAACAGATATTCCTTTTCGGTACGTTTTCTTTTTGAAGGTCGTATCTTTGTCTAGCTCCTCTATTCTACGTCCGCAATATCCGATTGTTTCACGGTCTTTTTCTTCTAATACAACGTTCCCAATATATTTGCCGTTGTGATAATAATCTTTGCTGTATGCGAATATCTCAAATCCCATTTTATTCTTCTTTTAATGATTCTAAAATTTCGTGATAATTCACGTCGTTAATAAATGCTAGTGCATAGTCTTGAGCTAGTCCGTTGTCGGTTTGCTCGGTAATATGTTCTTCTAACATTTCCTTTAGTGTCTCCGGTGTGAAATATTCGTCTATTTCTAGTCCGTCGAAAAATTCTAAATTTACACGCCAAGTTTCATAATTAGTCCATCCGTTGTAAGCCATTTTTTCTGTCTTTTAATAATTAATATGCTGTAATATAAAACAGATAAATGAGTTATCAAAATAATTTAATAAGTTTTTTTAAAATTATCTTACTGCATACGATCCATAGTTAGGTCTTGACAGCTTGTTCACTATAGAGTATCTCAGGCTATCTAGTGCGTGATTATATGCGTCTATAGGTTTATTAGTTAATTGTCCGTTTTTATCTTCTATGTACTTGTAATTGCGTAATTCTTTAATTGTATTGATACTATCTTCTGTAACGTGTAGTCTGTAACGACGTACCATATCAATACCTGCATTGATTGCTCCCTTCCACGTTGGTTTTACATTCCATCCCATCCGGTGTATTTCTTCAATACTCTTAGGTTCGGCACTATCTGCGAATATTTCGTCTCTACGATCTAGTCCTAGCCTTTGAAATTCATTTGCTATATCCTGATTGGTCATACCTGTACGATAGATATGCTCCTTCACATACATATTGTCTCCTGCTATAAACGTCTCTACTAAACTTGTTGGATCATTAGAGAAACCAAAGTCTAGTCCAAAAGCTATTCTCTTAGCCTCTAGTGGCACTTCTTTAATTACTTTGAAGTTGTATATCAAACTACGTGATTGTCCACGTTCTCCTAACCCATAAACTTTCCAATAATTTTCGTCTATATCCTTTAGCCTTTCGATTTCGTCCTTAATTATGTTACTAAGGAACGGATTGTCTTTATATGTAGTTTGGTAAAACTCTACGTCGTCTCTTGTTAGTACTTGGTCATATATCCAATGGAACTCGTCTGAGGGGTTGTAATCAATTATAATACGTTCGCTTGTTCTGAATATTAACTGCTGCCAATCTTCATAGTTTAATTCGTTTGCTTCGTTTATAAATAACAAATCCCTTTTACGACCTCTAATCTTCTGCGGTTCGTCTAGGGATATAAATTCTACTCTATTGCCGTTTAGTAAATATTCATTGGAACTCTTGCTGTGATATATTTCATTGTAAAGATCATAGCCTTTTAATATATCAAAGAAGTCTCGCATTACTGTACCTCTAACAGCGGGGAATGTTTTTCTACAAATGGTTACTGTTTTGTCTTTATGCGTATTGCAGTATGACATTATAATCCATATCAGTATATTGTAAGTTTTACCGGATCTTGTTCCACCCTGTTCTACTACAATTTTTTTTTTAGATTTCTCTAGGTGTCGAAAGACTTTATTCGTCGCTACTTCCTTCATCTATTATTTTTACTTGGAATAATCTCTCGCCTTCTGCTCCGGTAATTTCTTGCCTCTCAATATAACCTCGTTTCTTACCCTTAGTCTTTAAATAGAAAATGGTAGCTGCTGTGCTACCTTCATTAATTTGTTTATGTATCTGACTTTCTACAAAGTCCAACGTGTAGTTTTCTACATCGTCTACTTCCTTTTTAAATTCAGGATCGTTTTGATAATATTTGTAAAATGTAGTACGACTGATCCCTACTTTGTTACAAGCAGTACTAACTACCCCCAACGATTGTTCGAGGGCAGAAAGTATTTGCTTTTTTATGTGTTCACTTTTGTCCATTTATTTTTATAATTCTAACGGATAATTATCAAAGAGTGAAGGTTGTAAAGGGTACAACGCTCGGTGTTCTTCAATAAAAAAATCCTTTTTGGTTTTTCCTTTTCGTCTCCCTGTAGAAGTGTGAATATCAAAAGTATATTCCGGTAATTCTTCGAGGGTTTCGTTTTGATCTAAAGAGTTTAATTCGTTTTCGATTTCTTCATCTGTTATTCCAATCTTCTTATCATATAGCAAACATTGTAAATGATCCGGTTCTCTAGATTTGAGAGCAGTACATAATATAATAATCGCTTTTGATATAAATATTCTCCCTTTTATTTTATCGTCTCGTTTCTTATTCTTATTTATAAAGTCGAATGATTCTTTTAATGATTGTATCTCAGTCGTTATGATCCCGTGACAATCCTCAGCGGATATGGTTAGTAATCGTTTCCAAAGATAGTTATGGAATCCTGAAGCAACGAGTTCGTGTCCGAAATATCCCGCAAGTCGATAGTCTCCCCTTCTAATTGATTTTTGTACAACAGAGGCTACGTCTAATAAAGTATATCCCCTTTTAGTTAAAATTTGTGTTCTCATTTGTCTTGTCTTTAATTAATAATTTATACAATAAAGTTAATAAATATAAATCATATAGAGAAATATTATATTATTATTTTTTGTGTCCTGTCTATATTTAGTTTTAAGCTATACTTGTTTTCACGTTCAGTAATCTTTATATGCTTGCCCCATTTGTCTTTTAGGAATTGTATTTCTTTGTTTACCGAGTCCTGATTTCTGTACAAGCTATTCCCCCCGACGTTATTGTCTCGTTTACATCCAAAAGAAAATCTATTGTCTACCCATACAATCCGGTCTTTAAGTAAACATTGCAAGCTATAGTCTGCGTCTACTTTCGTTTTATTTATCTCAGTAAATTTGTATTTACGTCCAATGATACCTACAATCGTTCCTGTCCACGTCTTTAGATTAAACGGTTGTGTGTGATCATATTTTCTTATATCGCCTTGTACTTGGTTAAAACTAAACATAGAGGCTCCTGCTTCTAAACAATTACTAGCACAATTATCGATAATCAAATCGATCATATCCACGTCTGTAATCTTAAACGCTTTTATATTTAACAAAGAGAAAAAACAATCGATGTCATCGTCAAACATTACGAGTATTTCGTCTTTATAATAGTCAAGTACCCAATTACGTACAGCTCCTAGACCTTTAATACTATCCGGTATCTCTACAATATCATTTGCATTGTGTACTACTGTCTTATATTTATCTACTTCGGATGTCGGTACTACTAGATCAAAATCCTTTAACACGTTATGAGTGCATATAGTGGACGATCTCCCCCTACTTAATATGATCTTCTTAATTTTCATTTTTAAGCAATTTAAGGAGTACGTCAGAGCTTATAACACGTCCTAGTCCTAGTTTCTTTGTTTTAGGACTGAGTGATACTCTTTGTTTTTCTAATCCTAATTGCGATATTGCCTGTACCCAATCGTTACTATTGTTGAATATGAATACTAAATAATCGTGGTGTTCATTAAATTTGAGATCCATATCCCTAACAATTTCCCCTTTTTCTTTTTCATCTACTTTATCAGATTCTTCAAAGTACAATACGTTTAGTCCATAGTCTGCTAACGTGTCTAGCTCATACTCCTGACTTAATACATCGTAATCCCAATTACCAAAGCTAACGTTGTCTTTAATAACAAATTCTTTTTTTTCTTCTTCAGTCCACCCTTCCATATCGTCTACCCATATCTCAGTATGACCTAAGTGCTTATGAGCTTTCAATCTCATATTCCCACCCTGTACTATCATATTTTCGTCTACAATAATTGGTCTTACTTCCATCATTTTTGGAAACTCCTTAATACTGTTTACTAGCTTCTCAAATTGAAATCCTTTTATCGTTCTAGGATTGTCCGGATTCTCTTTTATTTGATCTATAGGTACTAAACGCTTCATATATATAACGATTTAATCTTTTAACTTTATTTCTTCTTTTTCTTTTACGTCAATTTCATACATAAGATTGACAATTTTCTCTAGTCTTACAATATGGCGTTCACTTAGATTTTTAATATTTTGTTTTATTAAAGTCCTTTTATGTACTAACGGATCCTGAGACGGTGCAACTTCATCAATCCAATAATTGATTTCTTTGTTATACATCCGGTATGTCTCAAAATTTTCAATAGCATACAAAGCTGTAGCGTGATCATACGGCTTCCCTTTCGATTTAAAATATCTAGCTATTCCATTAAACGTAAAATTCAAATTGTTTCTTAGCAAAAAAGCCAATGTGGCTCGAACATCGATATACTCTCTTTTTCTAGTATGACGAAATGGATTCAAGCCACTTAACTCTTGAAGCTGCTCACTAATTAGATCTGCTTCTTTTATTCTCATAGTCTATTATAAATTTTTGTAAAATTCTACTACTGTGTTTTTAAACCAATAGGCAAAACTTTCGTCTCCATCCGGTAACGGATCTTTATTGACGCTTAAATGATTTGAAGATGCTAATTGAAATGCTTTTAACATTCCGTATCTATCTTCTTTGTAATTCATTATTAATTTTGCTGCGTGTCTTAATACTTGTGCAGGCATCCTTCTTTTTCCATATCTGCTAACTAAAGTCGAAATAGTTTCGCATAGATCGTCTGAAAATTCTTTATTGATAAATTTTAAATTTCCTGATTTTATAGACGGATGTCCCCTTTCAATTCCATCGTAACAAGTAGCTACAACGCCATTTGATAACGTCTTTTGGTAATTAATCATTTGATTACGTAAGTGCATATACTCCGGTATCTTTTTATCTGACCAAGATTTTACATAATCATACAGCGTCCATTGTTTGTTATGAGCGTTCAAATCGATAATAAAAGACTGTATATCTTCAAAGTCGCTATCGATCCAATCAATTACAGAACAAGGTACTTGAGCAATTTTATGCAATTTCAACGCCTGTACTCGGTGCTGTCCTTCTACTGCATAATATTTGTTTTTCTTTTTCACTACTTTAATAGTGTCTGCAAATCCGTTTTCGGATATTAGGTTGTACATCTTCTGTACGTGGCTTTCAGAAACTTCTCGGTTCCCTTCTACAAAGTTAATTGAAGTAATTGGTAGTACTTCGGTGTGTGATACATTGATCATAATATTTGAGGCTCTTAACCCCTTGTTTTGATACGCCTACTCTATTTGCTTTTCGGCTGCCGCAATTTTATAAAGTATCTTCGAGATAGTAGCTGTCTACGTCTAGCCCATCCACAAAAAATGCTTCGTATGTTTCTATAGCTTTCGCTACAGTTTCTTCTCCTGAGAAATAAAATTCTTCTGAGCAATGATATATTCCAATATCTAAACTGCTTTTGTCTAATGCAATAAAAGTAAAGTCTTTAGGATCTACATTAAATAGATTACAGTATATATAACATTGAGCGTTATACAGATATTTTTTTGCACTATATCGAAATGCTCGGATGTCAGTTGTTGTTTTTAAATCGACAATAGTAGTCCCGCATAATACATCTGCTTTCCCTCTGAATGGATAACCCATTATATTCCCTATGCTAGGTACTTCGAATTGACAATTAGTTATGTAACTTTTAGCAGTTTCGTTTTTATAAAAAGCGTCTGCTAATCTTTCTGCGTCTCTTTTTTCTTTTTTAGTGAATACTTTGCCGTGTTCTTCTTTTGCTAATTTATACGCTTTAGAATTTTTAGATTCAACGTCTACAAATATTTGAGATGCAAATACATCCGGTTCTAGTATTGCTGTGTGAAATAGCCATCCGTCTCTTAATGCTTGACTTTCTGCTGATCCGTATTGAGTAACGTATTTATAAGTCTTAGGACTTGACGTTAATAATTTAATTGAGCTACTGCTTAATGCTGTCTTGCTTAGGTAACCATAGTAAAATTCATCGGACATCATATTGTCTAATAATTCTTTTTTGTCCCATTCCTTGCTGTCTAATAATTTAATTGTCTCCATATAATTTGTATAATAATTGCTTTAATATTTTTTTATTTGTTATTACGCCTCGATTATTATTCGGCAAGTCATACATAACATACCATTTACCATTCCTTGTCTTATCACTATCACAAGATAGTATATCTCCTTTAGTATAGTTGTAATAGAAATCATAGTCGTTCTTAACGAATCCTAGTTCTATTAGTAGTTCTTCTGTCATATTGTTTACTCGTCAAAAAATTCATTAACTGCTTCTGTCCCCCAACTTGCCGCTAAGGTTATTTTCCTTAACAGGTCTACATACTCTGTAAAGTCTATGTCTGAATGGTCTACTTCTACCGAATACTTATACTCATACTGTTCTATTGTTATTCTGTATGGTTGTTTTTTCATTTCTTTTTTGTGTTAAAGGTTTGGTCAAAACACTGTTCGTTATCGTAATAGTTTACCCAAAAATCTCTGTTTTGACCTATTGATTGAAACTCACACATAACTTCTTTTTCTTTCTCAAGCATTGATTCTGCTATTTCTAAATAAAATTGAGACATTCTAATAGCTATCAAGCCACCGTTAGAAGGGTGTGTATTATAGTGCAAAGTATCTTCTTTGAGTTTTTCTTTCATAAACTCAATCATTTCTTGCATTGGTGTTTTCATTTTTCTTTGGTGTTATAATCCTAAACTTTTTTTGGTTTCTAGTATCTTAATCTGTTTCTCTAGTTCCTCTATTCTCTCATCAGCTTTCCTTGCTCTTTCTACTGCTCTAATTTTGTCAGCTATTGACTCAGAGACAATCCTATCAAAAGAAAACCTTTCATCTTCTAGTGCTTGGATATATCTTAATTGCCTAAATAAAGCGTCATTAAATACTTTTAATTCTTTGGAGTCAGATTTCTTTGTCCACTTTAAAATAAGTGATAAGAGCATCTCCATATCTGCATTGTTCTGCAATTCCAATAAATTTCTGTCTACTTTATACATTGTCTGTCTTAATTACAAAGTAAAGATATAAAATTTATTTAATAATATTTAAACTTTATCAAATTTATTTAGTAATATTTTGTGTCCACCTTCTGTTTTCAGTTTCTATTTGTTCTTTTACGTAAGCTATTTCTCTTTCGATATAATCTTTTGCTTTATATAGATCCTGAAGTTCGTCATCTTTTTTACCGGCTCTCACTATGTATTTAACTACATTGCCTCTATTAAAATTTAACTTGTAATGATTACAAACGTCTATAATATCATAATCGCCTGTAGCTTCGTAATGGATTGCGTTACCTCTCATTGTAATTAATTAATGCTGCTTGATCTTCTTTTAATAAATAAACTAACTTGTTTTTTCTGTTCTTTGTCCACAAAGTAGTGTCAGGACAATACATCTCAACAGGTTCCCCCATATCAATATCATTAAGCCAAAACATATAATTCGCTTTTGGATCATTTACAAAATATAGTTTTACCATATCTTCAGGCATTTCCATTAGCTTGTCATATTTCAGCTTTTCTAGCATCTTAGTATCGTAATGCTTTTTCCTGAATTTCATTTCAATTACGCAAGGATGTCCTTTCGGTGTTTCCCCTACTGCGTCATAGTGTTCAAATCCACCTCCGCACCAATCTAAATCCCACCCATCTAAATTTAATATTGTTATAACGGCTTTTTCTAATTGGTGTACTTTATCTATATTCATTTTACTGTTTTAGGAATAATTCATTTAACTGACTTATCCATCTCTTAATTTCCTTCGGATTACAGGTACACGGTTTATAATAACGGTGTTTGAAATACTCTGCGTGTAATTTACATATCAATTCAAATTCTTCAGGACTTAACGTGTTGCTAGACGTTTCTCTGAATTTTTCCCACATTAAATAATCTACTTTATTCATTTTCTACTTATGGTTATTTTGTTTAATTTTTCTTTACGTTCTTCACAGCCACAAGATTTGTAACCTAGCAAATCGATTACTATCTTTTTAGTAAGCCATTTTATCCCCGTCCAAGTCGTAATTTTCTCTATAATATTTCCTAATTTCATTTTCTCCTTTGTTTCGTTTTGAATACTTTTTTTCGTTTAGTTTCCATCCGGTAATTGGATGCACTCCTTTTTGTATTAATTCTTTTAGTGTCATTTAATAATACTCTTTAAATGTTTCTTTACTTTCCTGTACGTATTGTACAAAGAATAATAACTGATCGTTGTTTTATCGCTGAGGTTTTGAAAACTCTCCCCGCTATCTATTAATTCAAATACTTTCCTGTCATACCAATATAAACTTTCTAACTCTTTGTTAAACTTCTCATATAGTTTGTCATAATCGACAATTATTTCGGATCTATAGTCTGCTTTTAATTTCTCAGACAAATCCCCCCAAGATACTACGTCGTACAGACTTTCCTTTTTTTTTAGATCTAAAAATAAATTTCTTAAAGCTCTATAAACATAATAATAATTTATTTCAGTCTCATTGTACATTACATTGGTTCCTGCTTTGACTTGTTTGTCTAGCTTAATGTACATTTCCATTACAATATCTTCTGCTGTATCGGGATTTACTCCAAACGATTCAACAATATCGCACCAATCTTTATGCTTTTTATAAAGTAATTCTAATACTTCCATATTGTTATATGTAATCCAAACAACAAAAGCATTAAAGTTATTTGCTGATAATAATCTTCAGGTTCTACAGATTCTACATCCGGTTCTAAATTTGGATCATAGTACAATATTCCTGCTGATAATCCATAAATGGGTATCAACTGTATATTGACACCGGTATTTCCAAAATCTAAGTTCATTTAAAAAGGTAATTTTACTTGCTCTTTTGAAGCATATTGTATTAAATTTTTATGGTTTACTTCAAATCCAACGTTATTAATAATACTTCTTAATCTTATTGGATCTTCTAAACTTGTTGGTCTACCTCCTGTATCTATGTCTTTTACTTTTCTTACGTGAATATGTGAATACATCCAATCAGTAGGATGCTGTATATATCTATGTATTACAATAAAATCGTCAGCACGATTGACAAATTTACCCCCGCCTTCTACATCTGACGCCATTGGTGGTATTGGATGTCCGGCATAGTGTTCAGTATTGCCGTGTTTTTTCCTTAACGCTTCAGTCGCTGCGTGAGTATTAAGCCATATACTAATATTATTCTTTTTGCAAAATATTCTCATTTCACTTGTTGCTTGATAATCGTATTCGTGTCCGCTTAATCCCCTTAATACATCTTTGTCCTTCATTAAACTATTATACGGATCGATCATAAGTCCATCGTAATCCCAAGCATCCTTAACGTATTGGGCAAGTTCTAAGACACGTTTATATGTATAAAGGTCGTTTGGATCTACAAATTTAAAATGATCGTTTATATAGCTTATTTTTGCGTTAAAATCATCTTCTTCAATCTTATTAATTGGTTTGCCTTCTATAAATTCGACAAGTTTTCTAATTAATGAGTAAGGTTCGTTTTCTGAGCTAAATACAAGCCATCTAGTTTTATGTTTAATTGTGTACAATAACATTAAATATAATATTACTGTTGTTTTTCCTACGTTAGCGTGTCCTAGAATAACATTAAAGTTCCCGTGCTTAAATCTGAAATGTTCGTCTATTTCTTTTATTCCTAATTTTAATCCTTCTTTTATTTGTCCGGATCTTACTTTCTTTAATTTGTTTAATTGATCTTCAAAATTTATAAGCATTGTCTGTCTGTTTTAGTCTAAGGTATAAAAAAAGGGGATAAGTTTCCCTACCCCCTATATTTTTAAAATGGTAAATCGCTATCACGGTCAGGAGAATGATCTTGACTTGTAACGGTTTCTGCTTTTGGCAATTCGTCTATTTTCTTTACTTGCCACGCATCTAAATTTGTGTAATACTTTCCGTTGTATTCACTACATCTGATATTAAATTCTACAGTAACAAGATCGCCTTCATTATTGTAGTTTACAAATTTATCAATATATTCTACTTTATCTGCTTTCTTAAATATTCCAAAAGTATAAAGGTTGTTGTATTGTTCTCCGGTATCGATTAAAAAATCAATTGCTTTTGCTCCGTCTCTAAGATTCTTAACTTCGTTAATTGTCTTAATTTTTCCACTTATTGAATATCCCATAATTTAACTATAAATATATTGTACTATTTTTTCTGCAAATGATAAAACTTCTTCTTCACTTGCTTTAGTGTCTTTATAAAAATTAACAGCACTAGCAACGCTAGATTGTCTAATAATAAATTTTTGTACGTCGTCCGGTTTCTTCTGAAAATTCCCTTGCGGTTTAGCGGGTTGGAAATTATTAGGTCTTACTAATTTAGCAGTATTATAAATACGTCCATCGTATTCCTTTTGCTCTGACGTGAATTGACATTCGTCCCCTACTTGGTGCTTAAATTCTCCAATAGCGTTAAATTGATAAACATTTCCGTCTGCCATTGATACATTGTAGCGATTGAATGTTTTAGATCCGTTGCTCCACGATCCGTTGGGAGTAATTCCGGTAATCTTACCTGTTTTCATTTTCTAATTGATTTTGATTGTTTAATATTTCTATTTGTGCTTCTAAAAATTCCACTCGTCTCTCTAATGCGTCTATTCGCATTTCGTGTAATCTTTTTAAATCGTCTGAATATGTCATTATTCCAAACTTTTTAATTCCTTCCTAAAAATCTCAATTTGAAATTCTGCCTCATTAAGTTTCTTTTGGTGGTAATCTTCTGTCCACTCAAGGTCTTTAATCTTAGCTTTTAATAATTCGATTTGCAAATTTTTGTCCATTTTATTGTCTTTAAATGATTAATATACCCAAAGATAATAAAAATATTTAATAAAAAACAAAATGTAAAAAAAAAAGGAGCATCTATAAAAGACACTCCCTTTCGGTATTAAAGACAAATTATTAAGACAGACTTTGTAAATATAATAATTACTGGCTATACTTCCATAAAAATATTAAATTATTTTTTTAATTGATCTATTTTGTTTTTATACATTTCGATCATTTCCTGCAATTCCCAATTTGAGAACTTTTTAGTTTCTCTACTAAGTGCTAGTAATTCATCTGATAATTCTTGCCCTAAATATTTTGAGAATTTATACTGTTCTCCATAACGATAAACATTACAAGCTATACATTGTACTTCTACATTACGTTCGTCCCACCTAGTCGAATAATGCTTACGGCTCATAAAATGTCCTGCCTGTAGATTTTTCCAATGATCCTTCTTACTACAAGTTACGCACTCAGCTACTTCATTTTTAGCTTTACGTCTTCTAATGTATTCAGAAAAAATTTTGTCTAGCTTATTAACTAACGTCTTACGAGATGGTGCTTTTGCCATTAATAACCGTCTTGGTGCTGTAAAAGTAATTTACCGGTTGCTATATCTAAGTCTTTTATTGCTTTGTATATAATTCTAGAATTTTTTTTTACTTCTTGCTTCTCAGCTTTTGTACTATCAGATCCTAGATTCGTGTACATTGTTGCGTCAATTTCTAGTAGCTCGTTAATTCTTTGTACTACTGTTTTTTGATAATCTTCTGCAATTCTTAAAATTTCTTCACGCATATATTATATATATTATTATTTATTATATATTATTATATTATATTATATATATTATAAAATAAATCTTTTTTTTAAAATTACAAAAAAATTATCGATTTTCTTTTTTTGCACTACCGAAATAATATCCAAAGATACTTAATGCTACTCCTTCTACTATCCCCAACAAATGTATGAAAATTTCTTTATTACTCTCAGGTACTTGAGTAGTTACTACAGTATAAACTAAAAAAGCAAAGGCTAATAATCCAACAATACCGGTCGCATTAAACATCCAATCGGTTCCGTACTTTCTTAAACGTACTTCTCTACGTCTTGCAGAATCTCGATCGCTTACTTCTATCCTATATGCTTCTAAGGCTTCGTTTAATGCCTGTTCTTTTTCTTCCGGTGTAAGTGTATCGTCTCCATCTAAAACATCCTTTAAAATGCCTAATATGCCTTTTTCAGGTAATATTCCTGTCAGCTTTCCGACAATCTTACCTAGTTTAGTTTCTTTAAAGGGTTTTTTTTCCATTAGTACGTCCAAATTACATTAGGTGCTTTATCCGGATCATTGTCTACGTGAATAAAACTATCTGCTATTCCTATTCGATTTAATCCTACTTTCAATAAAGCAGCAATTATTTTATATCGATATACGCTATTGCTACAAGCTATATCTGCTGCGTGTCCGGTAATATGACTTGAATTTTCTACTCCCCCGACTTTGATATTCCACGCCTTTGATCTTAGCCCTGACGTAATTTTAAAAGGTACACCGGCAATAGATCTTGCTTGATCAATACGTGTCAGAAACTCCGGATCCATAGCTTCACCACTTCCCACCATATCAGGACTATCAAACTCAGAAAGTTTAAAATATTTCATAGTATCTTACCAATTAACATACTTGTAAGAATCATAATAAGCATCCAAAATAAACCAAATTGAACCTTATCCCAAGTACTACCCTCTTTCTTTTGGTGTAGCCATATCTTAAATTCTATAAACTTAAATACTATTTTATCAATTAGCTTTCTCATTTATTTTCTCGTTTAGTCGTTTAATATCTTTTCTTACTCTTTCCCTTTCAAGTTTTAT
>Ga0209199_1001263_pt1 | contig 31092 bp, 27 predicted proteins | sample COGITO_mtgs_1105_7_FD_184805 | JGI IMG/M metagenome (GOLD analysis project Ga0209199, IMG submission 184805) | Pelagic marine microbial communities from North Sea - COGITO_mtgs_110523 (SPAdes) (version 2) | ecosystem: Environmental > Aquatic > Marine > Epipelagic ...
AACTGGTACTGGAAAAATCAAAAGAAAGCATGCGTTCAAAAGCCACATTCTAACGAAGAAGTCTAAAAAACGTAAGCTTGCTCTTACTCATAGTACGTTAGTACATAAGAGTGACGAAGCCAACATTAAGCAACAATTACGTTTAAAGTAATTAGGTGCTTAGGTTAAACAAATTTTTATAAACCATGGAGTTAGGCCAATAAAAGTATTCAATAACATTGAGTCGCCTACTACAAAAAACTTTAAGAAATGCCAAGATCAGTAAACTCAGTGGCCAAAAGAGCCCGTAGAAAAAAAGTATTAAAACAAGCCAAAGGATACTTTGGACGTCGTAAAAACGTATGGACTGTTGCAAAAAATGCAGTAGACAAAGCCATGCTATACGCTTACAGAGACCGTAGAAACAAGAAAAGAACATTTCGTGCCTTATGGATCATGCGTATCAACGCTGGATCAAGAGCGCATGGCTTATCTTATTCACAATTTATGGGGAAACTTAAAACGCATAACATCGACCTAAACCGTAAGGTATTGGCTGATTTAGCAATGAACGACCCTGCAGCTTTTAAAGCTATAGTTGACAAACTAAACTAAGGCATCTGCCTATTGTATAATATTCGCTTATAAAGAAAAGCCCACTCAATTGAGTGGGCTTTTCTTATGCAAACACATTTAACCTTTCTTTGATTTATAAACATGCGGATTTTTAACGACTCCTTTTTTGAAAACTTTCCTTAAGTTCATTCTTAAAAAAGAATCTAATTTAAGGATGTGATTTCTAATTTTTTGTTGGGGACGTCCTCTAAAAGTGGTGACATGAAATGTATCTGTGTTTAATAATGGAGCGTCAGAGAAATAATAATTCGAAACACAATTACGTGAAGCATGTGCTACAACTGGACTTACAGAATGCCAAGATTTATCATGTGTTGCCATTACTATTAGCCGATTGAACTTCGAATATAATGTGATTAGATCTTGTTTTAAACCGTCTGGCCAAATCTCTAAATGACCACCGCTAGAATCTTCCCAATTAGGAGTGACATAAAACAATAAGTTCAAGACGCGCCAACTATTCCTTTCATTATCATGATAATTATCCAAATGCGGGTTCAAAAACTGAGATTGTTTCATGGACGATAATCCGCCTGCGTACAAATTTTCATCGGGCTGAAGGTCGTTAATTTTACAAATATTTTTTATTAAATTTACAACCCGCTCATCTTGAAATGCATAAATTACTTATTCTAAAACTGAAGCATATTGATTCATTTGAACTGCAATGAACTTATTTTCTCGAAGGCTTTTTTTGAGAACCATATCTTCGTGAGATGGAAAATGACTGTAAATATAGGTTGTTATTTCTGGTGGAAGTAAATCATCTATAAAAAAGAATCCAATTTTATTTTTAGATACTTCATATTGCGTTTTAATACGATCTTTTTCTTGGACAATTTTAGAAGCGATTAACTCTGCAAAATCTTTTCTATTGAGCTGTGTTATTGAATTCATGTTAAAAAAAATTAATCTTGAAGTTTAAAGACTTGCTCAAGCAAGGCAGTTGATCTAGAGGATAACTGAGTGCGAATATGTTTCTCCTCTATAGAGATCATTTTATAAACCCCTTTAAGCGCTTCTGTAGTCACGTAGTCTGTTAGATCCGCATTTACAGATTTTGTAAATGGAATGGTATTATATTTATTAATTAAATTGGCCCATATTTTATCTGCACCAACTTTATAAAATGATTGTTTTATTACGGGGTTAAATTTTTTATATAAAGCTGCTTCGGTTTTAGTTGTTAAGTATTCAGTGGCAGCAGAGTTACTACCTAATAAGATGGTTTTGGCATTATCGAATTTTATATCTTTAACAGCTAAAATAAACACAGGAGTCGCTTCTTTTACAGCATCTTCAGCCGCGCGATTTAGTACTTTTAGCCCCTCATCAGCTAAGCTACTTAATCCTATTTTTCTGAGTGCTTTATCTACTTTTCTTAAGTCTTCAGGGAGTCCTATTTTAACAATTTCGTTTTTAAAAAACCCATCTTTTTGGGTGAGTTTTCTTACTTGTTTATCGATACCAATAGTTAGTGCCTCACGAAGCCCAGATGCTATATCAATTGGAGACGATTGCTGCACTTGAGGAATATTATCAACAACGAGTTGTAGCTGAGCACAAGAAACGATTGGAAATATTAAAAGAAACATTAAGAGTTTACGAAACATAAATTTTGGTTTTGAAAATTAAATATAGTAAATTAATGAGGTATTCGCTTAAAATAAAATTAAGTCTTTTGTTTTTTCTTACGGGCTGCAGGGAATAAGACATTATTTAAAATGAGTCGATACCCCGGAGAGGTTGGATGTAAATCTAATTCTGTTTTGGGGTCCCCTACTCTATGTGTATAGTCTTCAGGATCGTGTCCTCCGTAAAAGGTAAAGAAACCTTGTCCTTTAATTCCGTGTATGTATCGGGCTTCACCATTTGACTTATTTTCCCCCATCACTAATACATTTGATTTAACAAGAGCTCTGGAATAGGAAGTTGTTTGGCCCATAAACCCTTTGATAAGTGCGGTATGGTTTTGATTAAGCATTGTAGGGATTGGATCCCATTTGGCAGAATACTCCATTAGAGTAAAATAATCTAGCTCTTTAGAAATTTGACGCTTTTGGGTCATATCTATGCTGGAAAACTCATAAACTTTTGGATCTCGTTCAATAATAAAATCTCTAAAAGCGAATGTTTTTGAATAATCAAGTTGTCTTTGATAATTTGGAGAAGTCCCATCTCCGTCAAACATCGGTTCGCAAATATCGACTTCTTGGGCTGCTAAAGCGATATCAAAACTATCAGTTGCACTACACATAGCAAACATAAACCCGCCTCCCAATACATATTCTCTTATTTTTTTGGCGACAGCTAATTTTTGGTCTGAGACTTTACTGTACCCCAAAGATGAAGCAAGGGCCTCTGCCGCTTGTTGTTGTTCTATATACCAGGCTGCATTTCTATACGCTCTGTAAAACTTTCCATACTGGCCTGTAAAATCTTCATGATGAAGGTGTAACCAATCGTAAAGTAATAAGGCATCATTTAAAACTTCTGTATCATAAATGGTTTCATAAGGGATTTCCGCATAGGTCAAAACCATTGTGACCGCATCATCCCATGGTTGGTTACCATTTGGAGAATAGACTGCAATTTTGGGGGCCTTTTCAAGGATCACAGCATCCATGTTTTTACTAGGGCTCTCAATTTCCTTTAAGATAGATTCGACTTTTTCGGCACTTAAAACTTCGTAAGAAACGCCTCTAATGAGACATTCTTTCTCTACAGAATCTATGAATGGTATTAAAAAAGAGCCTCCCCTATAATTAAGGAGCCATTTTACATTTTGTTGCTTATTAAGAACCCAATAGGTAATTCCGTAAGCCTTTAAATGATTTTTCTGGCCTTCAGCATCCATAGGGATTAAAATATAAGACGCAAAAGAATTCAAGGAAAAAAATAAGCAAAGTATTAGTAATAGCTTTTTCATTTTCTAAAGATAATTAAAAAAATGGAGGCTAGTAAGGCGTATCGTCGTCCGTGTCTCCAAAAGCTTGACTTGGATCTACTCGAAAATCTTCCTGCTTAAAGGTATCGTCATTGGCTGCGGCATTCATTTTTGAATGAAACTCGGTATCAAACGGAGAATCAAAGTCATCCAAATTGTCAAACTTACCTAAATGACCGATAAACTTTAATCTAATATTCTCCAGTCCACCATTACGGTGCTTCGCAATTATAAATTCTGCTTGACCTTCGGAAGGAGTGTGTTGTTCATCATCCCATTCGTCTATTTTATAATATTCTGGACGGTAAATAAATGAAACGATATCGGCATCTTGTTCAATCGCACCAGACTCTCTCAAATCAGAAAGCAGTGGACGCTTACTTCCTCCACGTGTTTCAACGGCCCTTGACAACTGAGATAACGCAATGACTGGAATGCTTAGCTCTTTTGCTAAAGCTTTAAGGTTTCGTGAAATCATAGAAATTTCTTGTTCACGGTTCCCGTTTTTCTGACTACCACCTCCGGTCATAAGCTGTAAATAATCTACAATAATTAATTTTATACCATTTTGAGACGCCAATCGACGTGCTTTGGCCCTTAAATCAAAAATAGATAAAGAGGGAGTATCATCAATATATAGAGGTGCTTTTTCAAGAGATTTAACCTTCACATTTAGCTGTTCCCATTCATGCTTTTCTAGACGACCAGTTCTAAGTTTTTCAGAACTTAAGCCTGTTTCAGAAGAAATTAATCGTGTAATTAATTGAACGGAAGACATCTCTAATGAAAAGAAAGCAACAGGAATATTTTGAGTCACGGCAATGTTACGTGCCATTGATAGCGTTAAAGCTGTTTTACCCATACCTGGACGTGCAGCTATAATAATTAAATCACTTTGTTGCCATCCAGAAGTAAGCTTGTCTAGCTTATCAAAGCCTGAAGGCACTCCACTAAGGCCTTCTTTATTGGAGATTTCTTCAATCTTTTTCTTTGCTTGGAATACTAAATCCTGAGCTGTTTCAGTTGATTTTTTTATATTTCCTTGAGTGACTTCATATAAGCGTGTTTCAGCTTTGTCTAATAAATCAAAAACATCTTTTGTTTCATCAAAAGAATCTTCAATAATTTCATTTGAAATTTTAATTAAGCTTCGCTGGATAAATTTCTGTAAAATAATCCGTGCATGAAACTCAATGTGTGCAGAGGAAGACACTTTTTGTGTTAATGAAATTAAATAAAAATCGCCTCCTACTAAATCCAGTTTAGAATTTTTACGCAATTGGGTAGAAACCGTTAATAAATCTACGGGCTCACTATTTTCAAATAATTGTAATATTGCTTCAAAGATGTACTGGTGGGCGTCCTTATAAAAAGCATCCACACTAAGAATATCAATAACCTCATCGACCCCTTTTTTATCAATCATCATAGCCCCAAGAACCACTTCCTCTAAGTCGGTTGCTTGTGGAGGAATTTTCCCTTTTTCCAAACTAATTAATGAGCTTGTGTCGGTTTTGTATGCTTTTACTTGGTCTGGCTGTTTCATGTTACGAAAGTACTTAAAATATGAAGAATACAGAGAATACTTGGGGGTGTATACTCAACAATTAAACTGTTTATAAGTTGAAAATATTGTTAATAAGCATTAAAAAAGTCAAGTGAGATACTTGACTTGATTTTTTATAAGAAGAAAGCTATATGCTAATCATTATAGACTCCCATTTGTGAATACTTATCCATGCGCTGGGCAACCAATTCTTTTGGTGATAAGTTTTTAAATTCGTTATACGATTTGACAATTGCATTTGAAACGGTAAAGAATGTTTTGTCACGATCTTTGTGAGCTCCTCCTAAAGGTTCCTTGATGATCTCATCAACTAACTTCATTCGTTTCATGTCTTTAGCTGTTAGTTTTAGAGCATCGGCAGCTTGTTCTTTATATTCCCAACTTCTCCATAGAATTGAGGAACAAGATTCTGGGGAAATTACAGAATACCAAGTGTTTTCTAGCATTAAAACTTTATCCCCTACTCCAATACCTAAGGCACCACCTGAGGCGCCTTCACCAATAATTATGGTGATAATTGGCACTTTTAGGCGAGTCATTTCTAAGATATTCCTTGCAATGGCCTCCCCTTGACCGCGTTCTTCTGCTTCTAAACCAGGGTAGGCACCAGGCGTGTCTATAAGAGAGACTACAGGGATTCCAAATTTCTCAGCCGATTTCATTAAACGGAGGGCTTTTCTATACCCTTCTGGGTTCGCCATTCCAAAATTTCTATATTGACGTGTCTTTGTATTGTATCCTTTTTGTTGACCAATAAACATAAAGCTTTGATCGCCAATTTTACCCAGGCCACCAATCATGGCTTTATCGTCTTTGAAGTTACGGTCTCCATGAAGTTCCAAAAATGAATCCCCACAAATGGAGTTGATATAATCTAAAGTATAAGGACGGTTTGGATGTCTAGATAACTGAACCCGTTGCCAAGGTGTTAAATTTTTATAAATTTCTTTTTTAGCTACATCTAATTTTTGAAGGATTTGCAAGGATGTTTCAGAAACATCGACATCGCTTTCTTCTCCAATAATTTGACATTTTTGTAATTGATCTTCTAGTTCCTTAATAGGTAACTCAAATTCTAAATATTCCATAGAAGTTCAAGATTAGTTTTAGTTAGTTGACAAATATAAAACTTTAATCGCTTTAAATAGATTTCAGAGCTTAGATTTTAGTATTTTTGATGTTCTTAAACATGGCGTTCAACAAAACAGTACAAATAATGAGACAAGCACCGATGTAAAATAGAGGGCGCATGGTCTCAGTTTCTGGAAACAACAGCAAAGCCAAAACGATTCCATATATAGGCTCCAAATTATAGGTCAACACTAACGTGTACGGGGTTATATACTTCATAACATGAACAGATGCTATAAACGCATAGGCGGTACATATGGAAGCCAAAATAAATAAATAGATCCAGTCGGAAGATAAAAGCTGAAAATACGCTGCATTAAAACCATCTCCATTGAGTGCTAAAAAAAGGGATATGAATACAACTCCAGAAACAAACTCATAAAATGAAATAATTGATGGCGGATAGTCTTTTACAAATTTACCGTTGAGAACTGCAAATAGAGTTGAAAATAATGCAGATGATATGCCTAAAATAATTCCTAATATGTACCTGAATTCTGTTTGAGTAATTAATATAACACCAATAACAACTATCAGTCCAAATAATATTTCATAACCAATAATTTTTCGTTTAAAAAACAAGGGCTCTATAAGAGATGCAAAAAAAGCACCTGTTGAGAACATCGCCAAGGTGATGGATATATTTGACACTTTAATCGCTGCAAAAAAAGTAATCCAGTGAAGTGCGATAATCACCCCCGCGACGGAGAATCTAAAAAGAACTTTTAGAGGGATTCTTAACGATGTTTTTTTGAGTTTAATATAGATAATCATTAATACAGCTCCAATAGTCATTCGGTACCAGACTAATGGAATTGCTTCTAATGATATTAACTCTCCTAATGCCGCTGTAAATCCGGCTATAACCACAAGGAAATGCAAGTGGATATAGTTTTTTATTTTAACGCTTGGCATTATACAGAAGATAAATAGCGACTGCACCAAAAACAATATTTGGAAACCAAACAGCTAATAATGGGGAAAAATCAGATTGTTCAGCCATGACACCAAAAACCTTATCAAAGAAAACGTAGATCATCGCTATGACTATTCCAAAGGCTAAATTAACGCCCATCCCCCCACGTCTTTTAATGGATGAAACCGCCACCGCAATAATAGTTAAGATAAATACTGAAACAGGCAAACTCCATTTTTTGTACTGTACTACTTTGTAACGATTTATATTAGAGGACCCTCTCACTTCTTCTCTAGAAATAAAGCGCATTAATTCACCATATGTGAGTGTTTCGGCCACATATTTAGGAGGGGTTAAATCTTCTAAATCAAAACTAAAAAGGGTGTCTTTACGTCGTAAATACTCAATCTGATCGTTGTCATTACCAATAATTCTTAGATTGTAATTGGTTAAATTATAGGTGCTGTCCTTTTCTATATATTTTATAGCAGATGCAGAAATTTTGTAGGCGAGCTTGTTTCCCTCAAAATGCTCAAGTGTGAAATTATTTCCACGCTTTGTTTTGGGATTAAAATTACTCACATAAATATATTCGTTGTCATTAATCTGCCTATAAATATGTTGTGTCTCAGCAACCTTAGAATTACTCAAATATTTGTAGTTGAATTCGTTAAAACCCTTGCTTGCAATAGGCGCCCAGTACATTCCTAGCATTAATGCTAAAAATGCTACAAAGGAAGCGCCAATAAAATAGGGTCTTAAAAAACGTGAAAAAGAAACACCAGAGCTCAAGAAAGCGACGATTTCTGTATTGTTAGCAAGCTTGGAAGTAAACCAGATTACCGATAGAAATAGAAAAAGTGGGAATAATAGATTTGCAAAATAAATAGTAAAGTCAAAATAGAAAGATGCAACTTCATTAAACGGCACTTCATTTTCTAATATTCGGTCAATTTTCTCGGCAAGGTTCACTGTAATCCCTATTGGAATAAATAATAGTAACATCATGAAAAATGTGAACAAATATCGTTTTAATATGTACCAATCTAAAATCTTCATTTGTTACAGACGATTATCCATTTGTTTGACCATCATTGCTTTCCAAGTTCCAAAGTCTCCAGCTAATATATGTTTTCTGGCTTGACGTGTTAGCCACAAATAAAAGCCTAAGTTATGAATAGTGGCTATTTGCTTCCCTAATAATTCGTTCACACTAAATAAATGTTTTAAATAGGCTTTTGAATATTCAGTATCAACAAAAGTAATACCCATTTCATCAATTGGAGAGAAATCATCTTTCCATTTCTGATTTTTAATATTTATAGAACCGTAAGCAGTAAATAGCATACCGTTTCTGGCATTACGAGTTGGCATCACACAATCAAACATGTCAATGCCTAACGCAATATTTTCTAAAATGTTAATTGGAGTTCCTACTCCCATTAAGTATCTTGGTTTGTCTTCAGGAAGTAGTTCGCACACCACGTCTGTCATTGCATACATTTCTTCTGCAGGCTCCCCTACTGACAACCCTCCAATTGCATTTCCAACGGCCCCTGCATTAGCGATATATTCAGCTGATTGACGTCGCAAATCTTTATAAGTACTTCCCTGAACAATAGGAAAGAATGCTTGACTGTGTTCGTACTTAAGAGGTGTTTTTTCAAGGTGATTTATACAGCGATCTAACCAACGGTGCGTCATATGCATAGATCTTTTTGCGTAATTATAATCACAAGGATACGGCGTACATTCATCAAATGCCATGATGATATCTGCGCCAATACTTCGTTGGATTTCCATCACATTTTCAGGCGTAAATGTGTGCATAGTTCCGTCTATATGACTTTTAAACTTCACCCCTTCTTCTTTAATTTTACGATTCGCTGACAATGAGTATACTTGATACCCTCCAGAGTCTGTTAGAATATTTCGATCCCAATTCATGAATTTATGGAGCCCTCCAGCCTTTTCTAATATATCAATTTGAGGACGAAGAAATAAATGATATGTATTGGCTAAAATAACATCTGGATTAATATCATTCTTAAGCTCTCGTTGGTGCACGCCTTTTACAGTACCCACTGTGCCTACCGGCATAAAAATGGGAGTTTCGATCACGCCATGATCAGTAGTTAAAGTTGCCGCTCTTGCTCTAGTATCAGTGTCTTTTTTTAGTAAATCGAATTTCAAACGCTTAAATTACAGGGTTAATGTCAATTATATTATAATGGGTAAAAGTAACTTTAATCCTCCAAGCAAAAAACTTAAGAAAGCTATTCTTTGCTTGAACGTGGCTTATAATTAATAAGGTAATCTCCTTTAGATGCCCCTTTATCAAATGAACTGCCCTTTAACAACAGTCTTGTTTTTTCTCTAGCTTCTTGATTCGTCCATCCTTCATATTCAATTCTGTAAAGTGCCGAAAACATTTGTGCGCGACCAACACCATGGTAACAATGAATAAGTACCGGATAATTGGAGGAATCGTCCATGATTTTTAAAAACTCATCAACCGTTTCTTGAGTGGGAACTTGGTCGGTTCCTAGATTAAAATAGGTCACACCTTCCAATTGCTCAACAGCTTGTTTTTCAGCGGTTAGTTCTTCTGGAATCTCAGGGTTATTTATCTTATCTTTCGTGTGGGGAAACCGCAAATCAATCACACTTTTTAGCTGATGATCTTCAATGTAACTTGCGATTTTTCCAGGGGGGATAACTCCAGATTTATAAACTTTATTTTTGGATATCTCCTTGAAATTATAATTAAAATGCACTTCGTATACATATTTTGAAACTCCTAAAACCAGTATACTAAAAATTAAAATTGTTATTTTCTTCCTCATTGGTTAATGAATTTTGTTTAAAGATTTTTATCAATTATTCTATCGAAGTAATCTTTTAAAAATGCCTTACATGATAATTCTACATCGTTCATTTCTTTCGTTCGATTTGAAATTAAATTTATTTCTAAACCAAGATCGTTAATGTCATAAAAACCAATCGCTTTTACTCCATCAAATATACAAATTATATTCCCCTTACTAAATTGATAGTTTTGTCCAATGAAATTCATTACAAAGGGAGTTGTTGGCGTTGAACTCTCCTCTACCAAACTACGACCCCAGCTTCTAAAGGGTTTATCATAGCCAATCATGTTTAAAATAGTTGGATATATATCAATTTGCTGTGCTAAATCACTGTTTAATCCTATATATTTTTCATCTGAACTATAAATCATAATGGGAATAGCATAACGGTTAATCGGCTTGAGATATTCTTTATAATCTACTTGGTTGGTGTGGTCTGCGGTAATAATAAAAATAGTATTATCAAACCAAGGCTCCATTTTTGCGGATTCGAAAAATTGCTTGAAAGCAAAGTCTGTATAACCAACGCATTGATGCATTGGCAAATTCCCTTTAGGGAATTGACCCACATATTCATCTGGTATAATATAAGGTTCGTGAGACGTCACCGTAAAAATAGTGGAGAAAAATGGGGTTTGTTTGTCATCTAATTCTTCTTTCATAAACTGAAAAAAAGGATCATCCCAAATTCCCCAGAAACCATCAAATAGAGCATCATTATCAAATTCTGTTTTTCCATAGTAATGATCAAAGCCAAGGATATTTGAAAAGCCTAAAAAGCCCATAGATCCATTGGGAGCCCCATGAAAAAAAGAAGTATCATAGCCCTCAGAATTCAAGGTCGAAACTACAGATTCAATGTCTTGTTTGGCATAGGGTGACGAAGTAAATGCGTCTTTAAATGAAGGAATACCTGCTAATACAGATGACATTCCATGAATAGACTTTCTTCCATTAGCAAAGGCATTATCAAAGACAAGACTTTTGGTGGCTAAAGAATCTAAAAAAGGAGTATAACTCTTATAGTTAGGAATGGTGGTGTTTTGATTAAAAGCTCCCATATATTCTCTTCCATAACTTTCTGTAATAAATACTACAATATTAGGTCTAGCTTTTTGATCATTTTTGTACCGTTTAATTGGTTGAACTAAACGATCAATAATTGATTCTGAGACAGTATAAGGCACTTTTTTAAAAGTCTTTTTATTGAAGGTTCTTAAAATTGCAAAAGGCGTATTTAATACAAAATCTGCATGTTGAATCTTAGAAACATATCTATTGGCATCCACCAAATTAATAGGCCGAGTACTCTTTTTGAAATCTCCTCTGATACCTCCTATCATTAAAGTTGCCGTTAAAAGAAATGCAAACACAGATGTTAATATGTATGAAATAACCCCTTTCGAATACGGATGTTTATTTACTTTAACTTTTTTGTATAAGAACATCCAGAAGGCTGACACGATAAAGAATAGTAGGAAAACATGCCAATAGCTTATTGAAAAACGAAAAAACATATGTAATAAATTGCTCTCATTCTCAATAACCGCCCACTCAGAGACCGTCGTTCTGTTGTAATTGAATTTATAATAAATAAGATCTACAAAATTAAAAGCGATTCCAATTAAATTTGTTAAAAAATAAACTATAAACAAAATGTTCTGGTATATTTTGTGTGTATTAATCCACAATGGAAACATTGATAGAACCACAAATAAACTATTTAAATAAAATATTGAGGTCGTATCAAAAGCAAGTCCGTGATAACTCAATCGAAGGTACTCAGAAAGTGAGTCTATTTCTAAAAGGGAAAAATTATAAACAAAGAATAAAAAACGAGAGATCGCGTACATCAAATAGACGAGTAAAACCCTGTAAATCATTACTTTATACTCTTGAAACCTAATAAACCTTATCATAAAAGTAATTGAATATTTGATGTAAAAATAGAAAACAAATTGCACTTTTTACTCCCCTAGCTCCTTTTTATAAATTGTTAGTTAAATTGTAGAATTTTAAAGTTTAATAATTTTGTCTATCTAAAATTAAAATTATCTTTGAGAATCAATTTTTTAACTTCTAATATTTAGTCAATGTCAAATAAAAAATTACATGATTTAACCACTCAAGTTCGTAGAGATATTTTGCGCATGGTTCACAAAGTAAACTCTGGTCATCCTGGCGGCTCCTTAGGCTGCGCAGAATTTCTAGTGGCACTTTATACCAACATCATGAATCGCAAAGAAGGCTTTGACATGGATGGTGTTGATGAGGATTTATTTTTCCTCTCAAATGGACATATTTCTCCTGTTTTTTACAGCGTCTTAGCTCATTCAGGCTACTTCCCTGTTGAAGAATTAAATACGTTTAGATTGTTAAACTCTAGATTGCAAGGCCACCCAACAACACATGAAGGGCTTCCAGGAATCCGAATTGCTTCTGGGTCTTTAGGTCAAGGGCTTTCGGTGGCTATTGGCGCTGCACAAACTAAAAAATTGAATAAGGATTCAAATTTAATCTATAGCCTTCACGGAGATGGCGAATTGCAAGAAGGTCAAAATTGGGAAGCAATTATGTATGCTTCTGCAAAAAATATTGACAACCTAATTGCCACTGTAGATTTAAACGGAAAGCAAATTGACGGGGCAACTGATGATGTACTTCCAATGGGAAGTATTAAAGGGAAGTTTGAAGCTTTTGATTGGACGGTTATTGAAATTGAAAACGGAAATGATATTGAGGCTATTTTAAAAGGGATGGCAACGGCCAAAGGGGCTACTGGCAAAGGAAAACCGGTTTGTGTGCTCTTAAAAACAATGATGGGTAATGGCGTTGATTTTATGATGCATACGCATGCATGGCATGGAAAAGCGCCTAATGATGATCAATTAGAAAGTGCTTTAAATCAGAATCCAGAAACTTTAGGAGATTATTAAATTCAAAACCAACAAAAAATGAAAACTTACACATATACAGAAAAAAAAGATACAAGAAGTGGTTTTGGTGCAGGTCTTGCAGAGCTTGGAAGAACCAATGCTAATGTTGTAGCACTATGTGCCGATCTAATTGGATCTTTAAAAATGAATCAGTTTATTGATGAAAACCCAGAGCGTTTCTTTCAAATTGGAATCGCGGAAGCAAATATGATGGGAATTGCAGCTGGACTCACTATTGGAGGTAAAATTCCTTTTACGGGAACTTTTGCAAATTTTTCGACAGGACGTGTTTATGATCAAATTAGACAATCTATTGCATATTCAAATAAAAACGTGAAAATTTGTGCATCTCATGCTGGATTAACTTTAGGAGAAGATGGGGCTACCCATCAGATTTTAGAAGATATTGGGCTTATGAAAATGCTACCAGGGATGGTCGTCATAAATACATGTGACTACAATCAAACCAAAGCTGCTACAATCGCTATAGCTGACTATGATGGTCCTGTCTACCTGCGATTTGGAAGGCCAGCCGTCCCTGTTTTTATGCCGGAAGACCAAGTGTTTGAAATTGGAAAAGCAATTCAACTTCAAGAAGGTTCAGATGTCACTATTGTAGCAACTGGTCATCTTGTCTGGGAAGCACTAGAAGCAGCTAAAGCCCTGCATGAAAAAGGAATTTCCGCTGAAGTAATAAATATTCACACGATCAAACCGTTAGACGATAAAGCTATTTTAGATTCTGTTGCAAAAACCGGGTGTATTGTAACTGCTGAAGAACATAATTTCTTGGGAGGTTTAGGAGAAAGTGTTGCTAGAGTTTTGGCTCTTAATAATCCGACACCACAGGAATTTGTTGCCACAAACGATACTTTTGGTGAGTCTGGAACACCCGCACAATTAATGGACAAGTATGGCTTAAATAGCACAGCTATCATTGAAAAAGCACTAAAGGCAATCGCCAGAAAGTAATCCAAAAACTAATTTATAATTAAAAAAAAAGAGTCGCAAATGCGACTCTTTTTTTATGTATTGATAAGAATACTTATTCTGTTACTACGGTCTCAGTCTCTGTATCGTCCAAATAATTAGGAATTCCATTGCCATTTTTATCTACTAGTGTTATAATGTTAGCCGTAAAAGTTCCGTCTGGTAAAGTAGAAATAGGTGAAATAAACTGATTTGACATCAGTTCAAAAGCATCAAGGATAGTTTGAAGTCCTTCTAAAGTCATATCAGAATAAGGATCAATTTTGATTTCGCTAGCTGTGGCAGTACCATCCCCGTCATCGTCCCTATCTATATAATTATAGATTAAATCCCCGTCGGTGTCAAAGTCAAATAAACCAAACTCGTTTGAATCTGAGACTTCCATGTAAGATGGGATATTATCAGAGTCATGATCATTTAATTCCATTTGCATGAGTTCAAACTTAAATGCTATGTTAGAATATGAAGGAATACCAGTCACGAAATTTGAGAAATAGCCTAAACCTGATGGTAAAAACATAGCACCCATACCATAACCTTCAAAAGTAACAGTACCATCTGTATTAGACACAAACGAACTAGAGGTATTGAATTGAGGAAAAACACGTTTCCAACCCGGGATGGTAACTGCTAAATCGATAGGAGTCGGAGATGTAGACTCATCAAAAACGGCACCATCAGTTGTGAAGCCATAATAACTAGTTCTAACATTGTCACAAAAATTAGGAGATAACTCACCTTCACCTTGCTTGATTTTAAGAATGTAATATTTATATTCAACGTCCATATGGGTTGTCATTAGAGTCTCAACATCATTTATCAAAAAAGAGGAATTAGACGGTAATGTTTCTCCATCCATCAATTCACTGATCACCAAATCTTGCATAGTTGGATTGGTCAAGCCATTAACCTCAGATGAGTTGTAATAGTGTGTATTCAAATATCCAATAAGAGAATCATTATCGATCACTTGTTGTTCAGTTCGGTCTCTTTCTGGTATAGAAGTCACTGAGTTATCATCATCCTCACAAGATGAAAATGTAAGTATAAAAATAGAAAGTAAAAGTATATTATAATTAAAATTCATAATTGTATATTTAGTCACGCAAGATACAATATTATACTATTTTTGTGTAGAAGATTAACGTTGTTTTAAACATTTTATGCGAATCGATAAATATTTATGGTGTGTACGATATTACAAAACACGTAATATTGCTACAACTGCCTGTAAAAAAGGTCAAATCAGGGTAAATGGCGTTGTTGTCAAACCCGGTAGAGACATTTACCCAATGGACAAAATTGTAGTTCGTATCAATCAGATTAATCATCAATTAACCGTCCAAGACATTCCTAAAAGTCGAGTTGGAGCCAAGCTAGTTGATATCTATCGAACAAACACGACTCCAAAATCCGAATTTGAGGCTCAGGATTTGTTGAAATATTCCAAGGACTATTATCGTGAAAAAGGAGAAGGAAGACCTACAAAAAAAGATCGTAGAGAAATTGATGATTATTTGGAAAGTGATGAAACATTAAATTAAGTCTATAAATTAAAGACCGTTTTTTATCTTTGAACAAAACTACAGGATGGCACTAATAGAAAATTGTATTTTAGATCACGAAGAAATTAATCATAAAGCGAAACGAATTGCTTACCAAATTTATGAATCTAATGTTGAAGAACATGAAGTAGTCATTGCTGGCATAGACTCAAATGGCTATTTATTTGCTGAAAAAATAAAAACAGCATTAATTGAGATTTGCAATATAGCCCCTGTTATATGCAAGGTTAAAATAGATAAGAAAAACCCTACAAACCCAATAACTACCTCTCTTACTCCTGACGAATACCGTGGTAAATCTCTGGTATTAGTCGACGATGTCTTAAATTCTGGAACTACCTTAATCTATGGAGTGAAGCATTTCTTAAATGTTCCTTTAAAACAATTTAAAACAGCCGTTCTCGTAAACCGTAATCACAAGAAGTACCCTGTGAAAGCAGATTTTAAAGGAATTTCATTATCGACTTCACTAAAAGAGCATGTATCTGTAATTTTTGGAGATAACGATTCAAAGGTTATTTTAGAGTAATTTTGAAATAATACTTTCAATAACTTCTTTTTGACTCATACTATCCGTAAGAATACTTATTTCAGCTTGGTTATAATAAGTTGAACGTTCAAATAAGTGTTTTGCTATAAATTCTGGAATCTCATCATTTTTTAAACCAGAAATAAGAGGGCGTTTAGACTTCTCATTTACTAAACGTTCTGTAAGATTCGCTATAGAAGTCTTAAGCATAACTGTAACGAGTTTTGATTGGCTAACCAAGAAAGGCATTGTATCTGAATAGCAAGGAGTGCCTCCCCCCAAAGCTAGTACTAAGTCGGTGTTCTTAGAACATAATTCCTTTACAGCTGCTGCTTCAATTTTACGGAAATAAATCTCACCTTTAGTTTTAAAAATAGTGGAGACTGAACACTTTTGGATGTCTTCAATATAATCATCTAAATCTATGAATTTTGAGCCAAGTTTACGTGCCAATAGACGCCCTATAGTAGACTTTCCAGAACCCATGTACCCTAATAAAACAACAATCATAAAAATGTAAAAATTTGATTACAAGCCACCTATATTTGATAAGAACAAAAAAACGAAAAATAAATTAAAAAAGCATTGTATTATTAATTAAACCCTTTATATTTGCAGCCGCATTGAGCGAAAGAAATGACCTGGTAGCTCAGTTGGTAGAGCATCTCCCTTTTAAGGAGAGGGTCCTGGGTTCGAGCCCCAGCCAGGTCACTAAAAAAGTTAAGTTTATTCTTAACTTTTTTTTTACCTTTAACATTCATAATGCGCACGTGGCGGAATTGGTAGACGCGCTAGCTTGAGGGGCTAGTGGGAATTATTCCCGTGGAAGTTCGAGTCTTCTCGTGCGCACTTCTATATTATTTTTCAATTCTTCTTTATTTATGTTTAAATTTAGGGTATTTTAGGTATCCCAAATCATATTAAATGAAAACAATTAAATCGGTCTTTAGCATTAAAGACCTCGAAAACTTGACCGGTATTAAAGCCCATACCATCCGAATATGGGAAAAACGTTACAATCTTTTAGAACCCGAAAGGTCCAAAACAAACATTCGAAGTTACAACTTAAGAAACATGCAAAAACTTCTTAATATCAACTTCCTAAACTCAAATGGATTCAAAATATCTAAAATTGCAGCGTTAGATGAATCAGAAATTGCAACAAAAGTAAGAGAGTTATCCGTCATCGGAAATATTGAACACCATTCGTTTAATGCCTTTAAACTTTCAATGTTAAATTTCAATCATGAACTGTTTTACAAAACATACAACCTGTTACTTGAAGAAAAAAGCTTCCGAGAAATTTTTAATGAAGTCCTCTTACCTTTGATTAAAAACATAAATATGTTGTGGCAAACCAAAACGATAACACCTGCACATGAACGTTTTATAACGTCACACATTCGGCAAAAGATGTTAATTCATATTGAACGACTTCAAAGCTTAAACCCGCGTCCGGACACAAAAACATATGTATTGTTTTTACCACTCAACGAAGTTCATGATATTGAGTTGTTGTTTATTAACTATGAGCTTCTTAGTAAAGGATACCACACCATTTACCTTGGAGATAATATCCCTACATGTGATCTAGTTCAGCTTAACAACTTGTATGAGGAGATCGTATTTGTATCAAATTTCACTGTAACTCCTTCAATTAATAACGTATTAAATTATTTAAATGAAATGCACAAACAAGTTATTGAAGACACTCCAAACTCGATATTGCTAATTGGAAGACGATTAAAGGACTTCATGCAGGAAAATCTTCCTGAAAAGATAACATTATATAATTCTTTAGATAATTTAGTTAAAGATTTGTAAAAAAAGGCTAGACAGAGCCAACTGTATCGCGTTTTGCCTATTTTTATGGCCTAAATGAAAAAAACTATACAAATAATTGGCTCTGGATTTTCTTCCTTGTCTGCTGCATGTTATTTAGCGCAGGCAGGCCATCAGGTGTCTTTATACGAAAAAAATAGTTCTGTTGGCGGACGTGCTAGACAATTAAAAAAAGATGGATTCACATTTGATATAGGCCCCTCATGGTATTGGATGCCAGACGTGTTTGATCGGTTTTTTGCAGACTTTGGAAAAAAAACCTCTGATTATTACCAAATTGATAAATTAGACCCCGCTTATAAAATCTTTTTTGATGATGAAATTATCACTATCGGGGACTCAATGTCTAAAATATGTGCTGAATTTGAGCGCATTGAGAAAGGAAGTGGAGTTAAACTTAAAAAGTTCATAGAAAAAGCACAAGATAATTATGGGATTGCAGTAAACAAAATCCTATACAATGCACCAGGAATATCGCCTCTAGAACTAGTATCTAAAGATACAGTTATTCGATTAGACCAATTTTTCAAAACCATAAGTCAGGAAGTTAGAAAAAACTTCACTAACCCCAAGTTAGTGTCAACGCTTGAGTTTCCATCATTATTTTTAGGAGCAAAACCTAGCAAGACACCGTCCTTTTTTAGTTTTATGAATTTTGCTGATTTTGGACTAGGCACATGGCATCCAAGAGGTGGTATGTATGAAATCATAAAAGGCATGGAAGCCTTAGCTATTGAGCTAGGAGTTTCAATACATACAAATCATCCAGTAGAAAAAATAGTTGTAGAAAATAATTCTGTAACTGGACTGGTAGCCAACACTGTTTTTATAGAGTCCGACATTGTGCTTAGTGGCGCCGATTATCACCATTCTGAAACACTTTTAGACAGCAAATACAGACAGCACTCTGAAGCATATTGGGATAAGAAAGTATTTGCACCCTCCTCTTTACTATTCTATATAGGTCTCGATAAAAAACTTAAAAACGCAGAACACCATAACTTATTTTTCGATGCTGACTTTGAAAAACATGCAGAAGAAATTTACGATGACCCTAAATGGCCAAGCCACCCTTTATTTTATGCAAACGTCCCCTCAAAAACGGACCCTTCGATGGCTCCAGATGGGTGTGATGCTTTATTTATACTAATGCCTATTGCCCCAAACATTGAAGATACTCCAGAACTTAGAAATCATTATCTAAGAAAAATCCTTGAAAGATTTGAGGAAAAAACAAAACAATCAATTCAAAATAATATTATATTTAAGGAATCATTTTGTGTTGAAGATTTTAAGTCAGAATACAACTCTTACAAAGGAAATGCCTACGGAATGGCAATGACTTTATTGCAGACTGCATTCTTGAGGCCTAAATTAAAAAGCTACAAAGTCGATAATTTGTATTTTACAGGACAGTTAACTGTCCCTGGACCAGGAGTGCCCCCTTCTCTAATCTCTGGAAAACTAACTTCTGAACTTATAATAAAAAGTCTCAAATGATGTCAAGCTACTTCGTTATGAATTTTAAAATTTAAAATTATGAAATCAATTTTTGATTCTGTTTCTGAAGATTGTAGCAAAATTGTTACAAAAAAATATAGTACCTCTTTTTCAATGGCCACTAAAATGTTGTCAAATAAAATAAGGCAGGACATCTATAATATTTACGGGTTTGTTCGCCTTGCAGATGAAATTGTAGATTCTTTCCACGATTATAATAAAGAGACGCTATTTGCTCAGTTTGAAGCCGACCTAGAGGCAGCATTAACTAACAAGATTAGCTTAAATCCAATTCTTAACTCATTTCAGCAAACTTATTACACTCATGGGATTGATAAAAGCATGGTAAATGCTTTCATGAATTCAATGCGTCAAGATCTACACAAAACAGTATATACAACTGAAGAAGAATATAAAAATTACATATATGGCTCTGCAGATGTCGTTGGGCTTATGTGTTTAAAGGTATTTGTAAAAGGAGATACTGTTAAATATGAGGCCTTAAAACAGACAGCTATGGCATTAGGGTCTGCTTTTCAAAAAGTGAATTTCTTAAGAGATTTAAAGGCAGATCACGATGAACTAAACCGAACCTATTTTCCAAACACAGATTTAGATAACTTAGATGAAACCTCTAAAAAGGTTATTATCGATGATATTGAAAAAGATTTCTCCGAAGGACTAAGCGGGATAAAACAACTCCCTTTAGAAGCGAAATTTGGCGTTTTTATGGCCTACCGCTACTACAATCAGTTACTTAAAAAACTAAAAACAACACCAGCTTTAGAAATTAAAAGCACTCGAATTAGGGTGCCAAATTATAAAAAAATAGAACTACTAACTCGTAGTTATGTTAAATACCAACTCAATTTATTATAACGCTTATTACTATGAACATATTTTTTTGGATACTCGTGTTTTTAGGGACTTTTTCAGCCATGGAGTTTATGGCATGGTTTACCCATAAATACATTATGCACGGCTTTTTATGGAGCCTACACAAAGACCACCACCACAAAGACCACAAGAATTGGTTTGAACGTAATGATGCCTTTTTTATCTTTTACGCAGTCGTAAGCATGACTTGTTTTTACTTCTGGAGCTATGAAGGATTTTGGGCTGGACTACCAATAGGCTTAGGGATTATGGCTTATGGCGCGACCTACTTTTTAGTTCATGATATATTTATTCACCAACGATTCAAGTACTTTCGAAAAGCAAACAATTGGTATGCTAAAGGACTGAGACGTGCCCATAAAATACATCACAAACACCTAGGAAAAGGAGATGGGGAGTGTTACGGGATGCTGTTTGTTCCCTTTAAATATTTTAAGCGTTAAAATTCTGAAAAATGGCGCACAGCAAGCAGTATGATTATATTATAATTGGTAATGGCCTTGCTGGTTTTCAGCTAGCCTTATCGCTTTCTCAAGACGCTTTTTTTAACAACAAGCAAATTGCTTTAATTGATAAATCTCACAAAACCGAAAACGACAAAACCTGGAGCTTTTGGGAAAAAGGGAGTGGTAAATGGGAGTCTATTGTTTCTAAAACTTGGAGTAAAGCTTTGTTTTATTCTAGTAAAAAGAAACTAAACCTAGAGCTTGCACCCTATACTTACAAAACAATACATGCCTTAGATTTCTATACGAAAGCGAAACAAGCCCTTCAAGAAAAAACAAACTTTGATTTTATTATTGAAGATGTACTTTCTGTTGAAAACAGTAAACTTCCTAAGGTTTTAACGGCTAATAATAACTACAGAGCTAAACACGTTTTTGACAGCAGAATTACTGAAGATTATTTTTCAGAATCAAATAACTTTACCAAAATTATTCAGCATTTTAAAGGGTGGATTATAGAAACTGACGTTCCTACTTTCAATCCCGACCAATTTACAATGATGGACTACAGGCTAAAGGATGGTGAACAAACTACTTTTACGTATGTTTTGCCATTAAGCACCAAAAAAGCGCTTGTAGAATTTACATATTTCACGCCAACACTGGTTGATGAACCTACCTATGATCGCTATATAAAACAATACATTTCCAATCTATTAAAAATAGATGCCTACACCATTGTTGAAACAGAAAGTGGAAGCATCCCCATGACCAATTTTCCTTTCGAAACATATTCTACAAAATACATTACAAAAATTGGAACCGCTGGCGGTTGGGTTAAAGGATCTACTGGCTATTCATTTAAACATTCAGAAAAAAAAGTAGCACTAATTATTGCTAATTTAAAAGCCAATAATACGCCTTCGAAAAACTTATTTAAACAAAAATATAAGTTTTATGATAAGATATTTTTGAAAGTCTTGAATGATGAAAATGAAAAGGGGGAATGGATTTTCGAACGGTTTTATTCTAAAAATTCTGTCGAATCTATGTTTAAATTTTTAGATGAGGAGTCTTCACTTTTTGAGGAATTAAAGATTATGAAGTCCTTATTTTCTTTAGCCTTTATAAAAGCTTTTTTTAAAACCCTTTAAACTTTGGGGTTTTCATAAAAAAAGCGCCTGATCTCAGGCGCTTTTTTATTATAATAAAAAGTTTTATAATTAACCGTTTTGTTTCTTGATCAAATTTAATGCAGACCCTTCATTGTACCACTCTATTTGAGAGTTGTTATAGGTGTGATTTGCTAGGATTAAGTCTTTAGAACCATCGGCATGGATCGCTTCAATCGTTAATGGTTTTCCTGGAGAAAACTCATTTAAATCTATGAAATTGAAAGTATCATCTTCTTGAATTAAATCGTAATCTGATTCCGTAGCAAACGTCAGTCCTAACATTCCTTGTTTTTTCAAATTAGTTTCGTGAATACGTGCAAATGATTTAACAATCACTGCAGCAACTCCAAGATGACGAGGCTCCATAGCGGCGTGTTCCCTTGAAGACCCTTCGCCATAGTTATGATCTCCTACTACAATTGTTTTTATATTCGCTGCTTTATAGGCTCTTGCCGTTAACGGTACTGCATCATACTCCCCATCTGATTGATTTTTTACAAAGTTCGTTTTCATATTGAATGCATTTACAGCACCAATCAAACAGTTGTTAGAAATATTATCTAAATGCCCTCTATAACGCAACCATGGTCCCGCCATAGAAATATGGTCAGTCGTGCATTTTCCATGCGCTTTGATTAGCAATTTTGCACCATCAATTGTATTTCCAATCGGCTCAAAAGGAGCTAATAATTGTAACCTTTCTGATTCTGGACTCACATTAATTACGACTCCACTTCCATCTTCTTCAGGAGCAAGGTATCCGTCGTCTTTTACTTCAAAACCTTTTGGAGGTAATTCCCATCCTGTTGGCTCGTCTAACATCACCTTTTCTCCTTCATTATTGATTAGAGCATCTGTCATAGGATTAAAATCTAAACGACCTGCAATTGTAATTGCAGCAACCATTTCTGGTGAAGCTACAAAAGCGTGGGTGTTTGGATTTCCATCTGCACGCTTGGCAAAGTTTCTATTGAAAGAATGAATGATTGAGTTTTTTGGTGCGTTTTTAGGATCTTCATAGCGTGCCCATTGCCCAATACAAGGACCACAAGCATTTGTAAAAATCTTTGCATCCAATTGTTCAAAAACACTTAAGATTCCGTCTCTATCTGCAGTGTAACGTACTTTTTCAGAACCTGGATTGATTCCAAATTCAGCTTTGATTCCTAAACCTTTGTCTAAGGCTTGTTGTGCTATAGAAGCAGCCCTTGATAAATCTTCATATGAAGAGTTCGTACAAGACCCAATCAATCCCCATTCAACTTTTAAAGGCCATTCATTTTTAGTTGCAATAGCCTTCATGTCTGAACCTACTTTTGTAGATAAATCCGGCGTAAAAGGACCGTTAAGTAAAGGACTTAAATCTGATAAATTAATTTCAATGAATTGGTCAAAATAGTTTTCTGGGTTTGCATATACTTCAGCATCTCCTGTTAAATGTTCTTTAACTGTATTTGCAGCATCTGCAACGTCTGCTCTATCAGTAGCACGCAAATAACGTTCCATTGATTCGTCATACCCAAAAGTAGAGGTGGTTGCTCCTATTTCTGCTCCCATATTACAAATAGTTCCTTTTCCTGTACAAGACATTCCGATAGCACCTTCACCAAAATATTCTACAACGGCTCCAGTTCCTCCTTTTGCGGAAACAATTCCTGCGACTTTTAAAATCACATCTTTTGGAGCTGTCCAACCAGAAAGTTTTCCAGTTAACTTTACACCTATTAATTTTGGGAATTTAAGCTCCCAAGCCATTCCGGCCATTACATCTACAGCATCTGCCCCTCCAACGCCAATGGCAATCATTCCCAATCCGCCCGCATTCACGGTATGTGAATCGGTTCCAATCATCATTCCACCAGGGAATGCATAATTTTCTAAGACCACTTGATGAATAATACCAGCACCCGGTTTCCAAAATCCTAAGCCGTATTTATTTGAGACTGATTCTAAAAAATTAAAAACTTCATTACTCGTGTTCAAAGCACTTTGCAAATCGGTTCCAGCTCCATTTTTTGCTTGAATTAAATGATCACAGTGTGTCGTGGTAGGTACTGCGACCTTACTTTTACCCGCTTGCATAAACTGCAATAACGCCATTTGAGCCGTTGCATCTTGTAAGGCAATTCTATCAGGGGCAAAATCTACATAATCTTTTCCACGCTGATATGCTTTTGTAGTATTGTCATCCCAAAGGTGACTGTAAAGAATTTTTTCAGATAACGTAAGTGGACGTCCAACGAGTTGACGTGCCTTTTCGATGCGCCCCGGCATTTGACGGTACACTTCTTTAATAATATTTATATCGAAAGCCATAATAATTAATAATTTTATTTCGTGATAATCATTCGTAAAAGTACGAATTAAATAAAATTATATTGAAATAAAAGAGGATTAACACACTTGGAACACTAAAATTTAATTAATGGCAGGAAAACCACTGAAGCAATAAACAATTAGCAACGATGAAAGATGGAAATAGAGAATAATGTAGTTAAAGTGATTTTAAAATAAATTTTCAATAATGGATTCTGTAGTAATTCCATCTGATTCTGCCTTATAGTTCTTAATAATTCTATGTCTTAAGATGCCCTTTGCGACAGACTGGACATCTTCAATATCTGGTGATAATTTATTATTGATAACTGCATTTGTTTTTGCTGCTAAAATAAGATTTTGAGAGGCTCTAGGTCCTGCGCCCCAATCCACATATTGCTTTACTAGCGGGGTTGCTTCATTTGAAGCTGGACGTGATTTACCAACCATCTTGACGGCGTAATCAATTACGTTATCGGCTACTGGTATTTTTCTAATCAAGCTTTGAAATTCTAAAATTTCTTCTGCAGAAAAAACAACATCGACTTGAGACTGAGCTGTAGCTGTTGTTAACTTGACAACCTGTACCTCTTCTTCAAAAGTGGGGTAGGTCAAGTTAATGGAAAACATAAAACGGTCTAATTGGGCCTCGGGCAAAGGGTAAGTGCCTTCTTGTTCAATCGGGTTTTGGGTGGCCAACACAAAATAAGGAGCATCTAAGCTATAATGATGTCCCGCGATAGTTACAGATCTTTCTTGCATAGCCTCTAGCAATGCTGCTTGTGTTTTGGGAGGGGTTCGATTGATTTCGTCAGCTAGCAATATATTAGAAAAAATAGGACCTTTAATAAACTTAAATTTACGATCGTGATCTAATATTTCACTTCCAAGAATATCACTAGGCATTAAGTCAGGAGTAAACTGAATGCGTTTAAAATCTAAACCAAGCGCCTTGGCTATAGTGTTAACCATTAGTGTTTTGGCTAAACCTGGAACACCAACCAACAAAGAATGGCCTCCTGAAAATATTGATATTAATATTTGATCAATAACAACGTCTTGTCCAACAATGACTTTTGAAATTTCTTTTTTTAAAGCCTGGTACTTTTCTAGCTGAAGTTTTAAAGATGAAACATCTGACATTAACTATTTATTTAATTTTAAACCAGTTACTATTAAAATCACATGAACGTAACTCTCCATTAATTTTAATATAAGTATCCATTATTTTTTCTTCTTGCCACTTAGAAACGGCATTAAGTTGTTTTTCTTGAAGGGCTAGATCTTTGATTTTTAAATAATCTTGCGCAAAATTAGCCTCGTGCTCATTTATTCGATTTGTGACGGTTACAATTTTAAATTTAATCGGATTAACTCGATCTCCGTCTTTAATTACAGGACTAATTTCATTGTCCTCCAAGCTCTCTATTTGAGAGTAAAATTCAGGGTCCATTTTTGTTAGTTCAAAGTTATAATCTTGAGTCTCTGGATTCCTAAGTTGACCACCATCAAACTTAGTTTCTTTTTCATCACTAGCTTCTCTTGCTGCGTCTTCGAAGCTAATATCTCCGGCTACAATACGCTGTCTAACTTTCTCAAGTTTTTCTTTAGCTGAATTAATAGCTTCGTTAGTGACTTTAGGTATTAATAAAATATGACGTATGTCAAATTCTTGTCCTCTAATTTTTTCTAATTGAATTATGTGATAACCAAAATCAGTTTTAAAAGGTTTTGAGACTTCTCCTTCTTGTAACGAAAAGGCAACTTCTCTAAATTCTTTGGCCATCTGTGGTCTTTTTCTATTAAGGGTGTATTTCCCACCTGTTCTTTTGGACCCAGGGTCTTCAGTGTACAAAACAGCTTTGGTAGTGAAACTAGCACCATTATCTAAAACATCCGCACGAAATTCATTTAAGCGTTTGACTACTTTATCAACTTCATCTTTTGTAGTTTCGGGAATTACAACAATTTGAGCAATTCGTAATTCAGTACCAAACATTGGGCGCTCACTAGGGTCTATTTTATTGAAAAATTGACGAACTTCTTCAGGTGTAACTTCTAGATCTTTAATAACACTTTGCTGCATCATGGTTGCCATTTGACCATTCTTGTTTAACTCAAACATTTCATCCCTAAGTTCTTGTTCAGATGACTTTTTGTAATAGGCTACAAGTTTATCCATTGAGCCTATTTGTTCGGCAAATCCTGCTAACTGCTGGTCTACATTAGATCTAATTTCTGTGTCGTTTACTTCAATACTATCTTGAATCGCATGGTGTATATAAAGTTTGTCTTCTAAAAGTTTTCCAAAAAGCTGACAACGCGTAATATCATCGGTAGAGATCCCTCCAGCTTCTAGTTGCATAAACTGCTTGTCTATGTCAGAATCTAGGATGACAAAATCGCCTATAACCGCCGCCACACCGTCGATTTTGACTCGTTGCTGGATAGAATCGACGACAACTGTTTTTGGTGATTCAGATGAATCTGCAACTGAATCTTCTATAATCTCCTGCGAATACGAAGAAAAAGAGGCTGAAAAAACAAGGACTAAAACGTAACTATTATTTATAAATTTCAAATTTTTTATTTTTAATGGCATCATTAACTATATCACTTTTAAGTTTTCTGATGAGTTTTAATTTTCGATTATTGATTACGATCTGTTTTAAAGTTGGTGAAACATACTGAATAGGAGCCGGACGGCCACGCTCTAAAACTTGATTTATTTGCATCAAATATAACCCTAAAGAATCTTTGATCTGTATAAAATTTGGTTTTTTTAACAGTACTTTATTAAAACCTAATTCTAGGGGTTTAATTTTAGAAACCACCTGTTCTGATTTAATCCAAATTGAATCATTCAAATAAAAAGAATTGAACTGAATTGACATAGAGTCTAATAGAATTTTGTCTTGATAATTAAAGCGTTTGAAGCGCTTTTTAACTTCTTTTAAATTGGATACTGAAGCGTTAACATTTATGTACCTCAACATTAATAAGTCGTCTTTAAGAATGAAAAGTTGTTTATTCGAAAGATAAACCTCTTGCAGTTCTTGGTCTGAGACTAATGTGTCTAAGTTTTGACTCACCAAAGCTTCAACATAGGCGGAAGTATAAAGATCACTTTTGTATTGCTGCACTAGTTGCTCAAAGTCAACTTGAGTCTCTTCATTTAAATTTAAGATTGCGCCATCAATCAGTAATTGTGTTGTAGCCCAGTCATTAATGATGTTTTGAACAAATAGAATACTATCTGAAGCTGTTCTGCCTTCAATAAAGCCAAAATCAATAGCCTCTTTATACAACAGAGCGTCATTGACCCTTGCCAATGGCTCTTTTTGGGTTTTGACTGCAGGTAAGTCACATGCAACTAAACCAAAAAAGAAGACGATTAAGATTCTATTAAAATAGTTCAAACTTATTTAGAAATTATAGTGTTAACTTTTTGAAGTACATCTTTATTTACTTTAACCTCAAATTTAGATTTTAGTTCTAAAACCCATTGGGCCTCTAATTTAGTTTGATAATCAGAAATAAGCTGCCCTTTAGCTTCCTCTAATGTTTTTTGAGATTGAGGCTTTAATTCTTTGGCATTAACACTAAAAAAGCTGTTGTTTTCTTTAATAACTTTAGAAATGGTTGACTTATCTCTAAAAGTGAAACTTTCCGGTAAAGGGGATTTTCCTAATTCAAATTCTCCATTTGAAAACATAACATTCTGCTTTCTCTTGTTAAGCAATTCATCTATCTCTTGATTCGATTTATTCTTGGACCATAATTTTCGAACCTTTTTGATGTTTTTAGCATTTGAAGATCGAGCGACAGAACCCACCACTCTTTCAGGCCATACATAGTTTTCTTTGTTAGTGCTATAAAAAGCGTTCAACCCTATGCTGTCGTTCTTAGCCCCTTCCCATATTTTGTCTTGCATCAATTCAAATAACAACAAGCCTTCTCTATATTCATTTAAGATATTGGCGAAATCTTGATTTTCATTTTCAAGGTTATCTTTCTTATACTGAAATACAGACTGCTCTAAAAATAATTTGTACTGCTTGTCAATACTAAACTCTATGGACCAATTTTTATTAATTGACTTTTTATTTTTGTTTACAAAATCTATGAAATCACTAAATGAATAGGATTTGTTTTGGATTGTTAATAACGGTTTTGATTCGATAATTTGATTGGATAACCCCCACGTTTTATTGGAACTATCATATGTAACATTATCTTGAAGTAGTAATAAGTTAGGATTTACTCCAGTGAGTTGATATTCTGAAAGAAGTTTATCTAGCATTTTCGCTTTAACAAGTTGAGAGCGTGAGTCTTTACGAACTTGGTTTTCTAAATCTGATTTTAATTTATCAAACTCTTCTACCGCTTTTTTATCAATTAATTTTAGAATATGCCATCCAAATTGGGTCTGAATCGGCTCCGAAATATCTCCTTTTTCTTTTAGATTAAAGGCGGTGGATTCAAATGTAGCTGAATTTATTTGTCCTGACTTGAAGGGTTTTAACTCGCCATTACGCATTGAAGAGCTCTTATCATCTGAAAACTGTTTGGCAAGACTTCCAAAATTTTCGCCTTGAAGTAGCAGTCGATGTAATTCCTGGATTCGGTCTTTGGCAACTAGCGTGGTGTCTTTTTGAGTATTTGCGATCATGATGTGAGCTACACTAACCTGCCCTTTAGATTTTCTTTTTTGCAAAACTTTAACCACATGAAATCCGTATTTGGTTCGGAACGGGTTTGAAACCTCTCCTACTTTTGTTGAAAATGCGGCCGTCTCAAAGTTATACAACATTTTAAAGGCTGTAAAAAAGCCTAAATCCTCTACAAAAACAGATTTACCATCATGAATTTCTTTTTTTAAAGACTCAAAATCTTCGTTGATCAGTCGTCCTTGAAGTGCCTGTATTTGGGTATATGCTTGCAGGGTGTCTGTCTCAAACTCTTCAATACGAACTAGGATATGTTGAGCTTTTACTTCGTTAAGGGTGCGGTCATAAGCCTCTAAAACTAAATCGTCTGTAACATTTTTATCTGTTAAGTAGTTTTGAGTGAGTTGATTTTTATAAGACTTTAATTCCTTTAGATAAATCGGATCTTTATCATACCGTAGAGATCTTGCTTCTGCTAGTTTTAATTTATAATTTATAAAAAGTTCCAAGTAAGACTCCACTTCTTTTTGTGAATCATCCTGAACTAAATTTAAATTTTTATTATAAACCCGAATAAATTCACTTGCTAAAACTGGTTCCTCTGAAATAGTTAACAACACCTCAGATTCAGATACCTGAGCACTTAAAAAACTAACGGGAAGCAAAAGTAAAAAAAGTAAAATAAGAGCGTTTTTCATATTATGATTTTTGATTGAACACAAAAATACTAATTCTAAAGTAGAATCCAAGGGTATATCACTCTAGGGAAAATAAATTTTACGGACCCTATCTAGAATAGTTAGGTGCTTCTTTTGTAATCATTACATTATGAGGGTGACTTTCGCTAATCCCAGATGATGTTATTTTTACAAATTGCCCCTTCTCTTTAAGAGTTTCTATATCTTTTGCGCCACAGTACCCCATACCTGCACGAAGACCCCCTATAAATTGATGGATACTTTCAAAAAGGTCTCCTTTATATGGTACTCGTCCAACGATCCCTTCTGGGACCAGTTTTTTAATATCATCTTCAACATCTTGAAAGTAACGGTCTTTACTTCCTTCTTTCATCGCTTCAACGGATCCCATACCTCTATAGGATTTAAATTTACGACCTTCATATATAATCGTTTCACCTGGTGATTCTTTGGTGCCTGCAAGAAGAGACCCCAACATGACACTGTCTGCTCCAGCTGCTAACGCTTTTGGTATATCTCCTGTATAACGTATACCCCCATCAGCAATCACAGGAACCCCTGTTCCTTTTAGGGCTGCAGCAACTTCTAGTACAGCTGAAAACTGTGGGAATCCGACACCTGCAACCACACGAGTTGTACAAATGGATCCGGGTCCAATACCTACCTTTACAGCGTCAGCTCCCGCTTCGGCTAAATACTTGGCTGCTTCGGCAGTCGCAATATTCCCTACCACCACATCTAAGTCAGGAAAATTAGCTTTAATTGATTTTAAAACAGTCACAACTCCTTTAGAATGTCCGTGAGCAGTATCGATAATAACCGCATCTACTCCAGATTTCACAAGTGCTCTTGTTCGTTCTACAGCATCGGGAGTCACTCCAATAGCAGCAGCAACACGTAATCGTCCGTATTGGTCTTTATTTGATATGGGCTTCTGGGTTAATTTTGTAATGTCTCTAAAGGTGATTAAACCCACTAATTTAAAATTCGCATCGACTACTGGGAGCTTCTCAATTTTTTGTTTCTGAAGAATAACCTCGGCTTGTTGCAATGAAGTTCCTTCAGCTGTTGTGACTAATCCTTCAGAAGTCATGATTTCAGTAATTGGACGATTGTCTTCTTTTTCAAATCGTAAATCTCGATTTGTAACAATCCCTTTAAGATACCCATCTTCGTCTATAATTGGAATACCTCCTATACTGTGTTCTTTCATGCTGTTTTTAGCATCCCTAACAATGGCATCCATTGGCAGGGTCACTGGATCGATAATCATACCACTTTCAGCACGCTTCACTTTCCTGACTTTTATAGCCTGTTGCTCAATTGTCATGTTTTTATGCAAAACGCCTATCCCGCCTTCGCGTGCCATGGCAATCGCCATTTTACTTTCAGTAACAGTGTCCATTGCAGCCGAACTGATAGGAACGTTTAAGGAAATATTTTTTGTAAATTTTGATTTAATACTGACATCTCTAGGTAAAA
>Ga0209199_1001272_pt1 | contig 30921 bp, 28 predicted proteins | sample COGITO_mtgs_1105_7_FD_184805 | JGI IMG/M metagenome (GOLD analysis project Ga0209199, IMG submission 184805) | Pelagic marine microbial communities from North Sea - COGITO_mtgs_110523 (SPAdes) (version 2) | ecosystem: Environmental > Aquatic > Marine > Epipelagic ...
CTAAAATTTAAGTTAGATTAATTTATAAATTTGAATCTTTAATAAAAATAATATGTTTGGAGCTTCTAAAAATATAAATAAACCAGAAAGATGGGCAAGAGCTATTGTTTCATTATTTTTAATTCCTTCGGCCTTTGTCTATGGATACACTCTTATGCCGCTCATACAAAGTTTTGTAGGATTTGTTTTTATATATAATGCAGTATCTGGAATTTGCTGGACATCACGTCTTTTCGGAGTTAAGACATGTGAACGTTAACTGTATTTTGTCCTTTGGTAAATACTTTTATTCTATAACAAAATCTTAAAGCTTCCACGTTCCTCCATAAATATAATTGGGATTATTTGTCTTGTTATCTTCAGTACATGATTTACATAGAAAATACCAATTCTTAGACGTGTTTAACCTGACCCTATACATGGTATCACTACTCTTTTTACAAGAATGGCAGAATTTCTCTCTCACTTAGTTTACATTGAGAAGAGTGACTTCAAAAATCAAAACTGAATTTGCTGGAATACTTCCAACTGCTTGACTACCATATCCCAAAGCAGATGGAATAAGTAAAATACCGGATCCTCCTTCACTATAGAGTGGAATGCCTTCTTGCCATCCTTGGATAACATTGCTCAAAGGAAATGTAGCTCCATTTGTACCAGACTGATCGAAAATTGTACCATCTGTTAATGTTCCTTTGTAAGCAACTGTTACAATGGAATTAATATCTGGAACATCTCCGTTACCAGTATTATTTACTACATAATACAAGCCACTTCCTGTTGGTTCTGCATTTAAGTTATTATCGGATATGTACTGAAGAATTATCTCTTCATCTAACTGGTTATAGTCCACATTTTTATTACAAGTATTGAAAATAAATAAGGAGGAAAATAACAATAAAAAAAATAATCTTTTCATATATTATGTAAATGAAATTCAATTTAAGAAAAAGTTTGGCAAAGGATATTATAAATTTTAAAAATTTAGATTACAGAGCTAAATACTATTATTTATTTACTTTTTAAAGATTTTTTAACTTCATTCAATGCAGGATTTGGCTCTAGACTTTGATTGTAAATGCTTAAAATATTTTTATTGAGTTTGCTTGGACCTTTTCTATCTTTTATTCCCCAAAAATTTAATGCTACTACCCCATTGTTCTTTTTTGAAATCATTTTATCCATGATTTTTTTGTAAAGTTCAGCTTGAACAGTTTGAATAGAGTCTAGGTTCGGAGTTTCTTCTTTTACCCAAAGATTAAGTTCGGTAACATGAAATTCTAAATTATTTTTATGTGCCCAATCCATTAAAAAATCTAGGTATTGAAGATCTTCTTTGGATAGACTATTGGTTCTTAGATGGGCTTGCCAACCAATGGCATCTACTCTAAGGCCTTTAGATTTTAAATACGTAATGGTTTCCATTATTTTTTCCCACATTACTTTTTCCATTCCTCCGTTATGGTTGTAAACTAATTTAATATTTGTTGCGTGTTTATTGGCTATTTCAAAGGCCTTAACAATATATTTGGGAAAGCCATCTTCATTTATACCAATTTGTGTCCAAGGGTTTTCCCACTTGTCAACGCCTGGTTTTTCTGCAAACCAACTACCATTTCTAAGAACTGTTTCATTTACTACATCCATCCATTTAACAGATTTTTCTACATTAACTTTTTTACAAAGCTCAGTTAAGAATTCTTCTAAAATAAGAGAGAGTTCTTCTTTGGTTCTGCTGTCGTCTTTTACCCATTTTGAAGCTTGAGGACTAATGGGTCCATGAACTCTTAGAATTAAATTATTTTCATTGGCAAAATTGATAAAGCTGTCATATCTCTCCCATCTCCAAACATCTGGTTTTGGATGTATAACCGTTTGCTTAAATGAATTGGCTGGTGTTAGATAATTAAATTCTTTGAGAAATATATTTTCGACTTCCGTATTTAGTTGGAACTTGGTTAAGGTTCCTCCTACAAAGAATGAATCCGTGGAGTAGTTATATTCTTCTAGGATATTTTTGACATTGTTGGTTTGGGAGTTTAAAGTGTTCAAAAAAAGCACTGTAAATAATAAAAAAAATAAGTTTTTCATTTTGCAATATAAGTTACAGTTCTCTTATAAAATAATCTAATTCAAAAGTTTTGCCTTTGTCTGTAGTTAAATTAATAGTAAATACATCCTCTTCATCATCCCATATTTCTCTAACGCTCCATATTGGATTTTCCTGCATTGGTTCTTTAAAACCTTTTCCATTTTCGCTTACATAAAACGAAACTATATCATTTTCAATATCAATTTTTTTAATTGAAATATTATATAAATCACCATTCAAATTTAAAGTCTTGTTTCGCTCAGAAAAAAAGTTTAATTCAACAACAAATTCATCTATAGATGAAGACCATACACCTGATACTTCGTATAATATTTCATTTTTAATTGCAGTGCTACTTCCGCAGGCAAAAAAGAAAAATGTTAATGAGAAAGCAATTATTTTAGAAATGTAATTTGGATTTAAAATTATCTTGCTAAATAACTCATCTTTATAAACTAAAATTTTATTTTCCTTCATGATATAATATTTAAGACAAATAATATAGTGTTTTTTTTTGCTGATTTTGCTTTTAAATGCCAATTAAGAAATAAAAATAATCCTTTTAATTTATTTGTTTTTCTCTGTAAATATTTATTTTACAAGTATTTAACAACTCCTTTTTTATAGAAATAATAGACTTATAAATAGTGTTAATATTTATATATTAAATTATTAATAAATGAAAAGAAAAGTTTATGGATAAAATCTCGAAATACGATCGTTACCTGTATTCTATGTTGTGGGTAGCAGAGCATTTTTTTGGTTCCAATAAAAAAATAAAAAAATTAAGGGAAGATCTAAGCGAGTCAATATCCCAAAAAATACCTAATGAACTTGGTGGTCTTGGTGAAAATGGAGAAAAACATATTCCTGTACCAGTCATAGAGGGAATGAATATTGAAGAATTTATTAAAAACTATCGAAAAAAATCTCTTCCTGTTGTACTAAAAAATGCAGCTACTTCTTGGCCTTTTTATAAAAAATGGAATCCCGAATTTTTTGCAGAAAAATACCCTGATGATCCAGTAATATTGTTTGATGCGGCAATTGAGAGCAAGGACTTAGCATACACTGATGGAAAAAAGACCAAAACTGTTTCTCTCTCTGAATTTGTAGAATCAATGAATAACGGAGGAAAAGATTATGCAAGATTGCTACCCATTCTAGATCAACATCCAGAGCTTTTGAAAGATTTGGATATGGATTGGTTAATGTCTGCTGCAAATAATGATGCAAGAGAAGTAAAACATCAATTATTTATGGGAGGAGCTAGAACATCGACACAAATGCACTGCGCAATTGGTTCTAATTTATTTATTCAGATTCATGGAAGAAAACAATGGTGGATTTATAGCAATAAAATTTCTCCTTTACTAGAACCTGTTGTAGATAGATCTGTATTTTTCAGAAGTCAAGCAAATGGGGAGAAACCAGAGGGGAGTTTTAAAAAAGCTGACGGATGGACCGTCATTCTTGAACCTGGCGATGTTTTATATAATCCGCCATTTTTTTGGCATCAAGCACGTAGTATAGATACAAATATTGGCGTTGGATTTCGATGGTTTTCTCTTGCTGCAATTCTAAAAATTAGTCCAGCTCAATTACTAATGACCGTAACAGCAAGCAATCCTTCTGTTAGAGAAGCAAAAAAGGTGAATCAAAATTTCGCAAAAGTTTATGCAGAATTGTTAGAGAGAGAATCTAGGAAAAGTAAAGAGTTGTAGGAAATATTAATTTCAAATTAGTGATTTAACAAAACAAACCACAAAAAATAGAATTACAAGTTCCATTTACAAAGTAATATGCAACAATAGATAGTAATATAACAGTTGCTACGCTATAGATAATCCAATTTTTCATGTTACTAATATATAAAAAAAAATGACGAATTAATTACTAATCTCTTTCTAGTCCAAAAGAGGAAAATATAATTAGTTAGACTATTTCTTTTTAAGTTCTTCTACTTCGTCTTGAAGAGATTTTATAGTTTTTTTCATTTCTAAAACCATTGCTAATGCACTAACTCCAAATACAAATCCCAAAATACCAAAACTTTCCATAAATCAAATATAAAAAACCAACAGATAAATAACTTTATTTAACCTTCTTAGTTTGAAACTTAACCCATTCGAAGAATTTTTTTAGTTCCGGATGGTTTTGAAGCTTTTCTTTGGTATTATAATCTAAAGCAAGTAATTTATGTGGAATTAGTCTGTGAATCATCTTATGACAATCTCTACAGATTTTTATTCCGTAGGAATTAATATTTAGAAAAGAGTATTTTTCTCGGATGTGTTTTATTTTATGATTTTTCTTAGGAATTAGATGATGAAAAGTCAGTTCTTGTTCTCTATCACATAATTCACAATTTTTCATTACTTATACTTGGATTAAGAAATTGGTTTTATTAGCTCTGGACTATTATTTCCTGCATAACTCACTTCCCTACTTACTTCAAATGTGTTGATGTCAATATTAACCTGATTGAGATTCCAGTTTCTAAAAACTGGTTCATTACTTAATAGTGGCATTCTATTGTGAATATGTGATATGCTGTCAATTGCTTCTGTAGTCAATAAAATAACTATGTTTTCCCTCATAATAGACTTCACATAAATTGTATCCTGTTTACTATGAAAATAGTAAGGTTTCTTGGCCTCATCAGTCTTAAGCCATTCATACCACCCATTAATAGGGACATAACACTTTCTAAAACCTTTAAAGGTTGACTTGGTTCTCACTGTTTCTCTCTTAGCATTAATAATTTGTCCTTGCTTCATCCAAGTAGGTTTAAAACCCCAATTGAGCTTTAAGCATTTCAAATCCTCGTTAAGAACAGCTATTGCAGAGGAAGGAGCTATATTAAAGCTTGGAGTAACTCCAGCCTCTTTAGTTCCTTTTACTTTACTATGGTTTGAAAAGTTGAATCTGCCACACATAAAACAAAAGTATAAACTAATTACTTATTCTATTTATGTAGATATTTACATCAATGAAACGACTGTCAATAATATTTAGTTTAATATGTTCTTTTGTTTATTCTCAAGACTTAAAACCTCTTGGACTATACAATGATATTGTTTCACACTCCTACTATACCCTATCTTACTCTGAAGATCACGAACAAGCTGAATGGGTTTACTATACCCTCAACTCAAATCAATTAAACTCAGCTGTAGAGAGAAAAAACAATTTCAGACAAGACTTTAAAGTAAAAACATCCTCAGCACAATTATATGACTATAAAGGAAGTGGTTACGACAGAGGGCATCTTGCTCCTGCTACTGATATGAAATACAACTATAGTTCTATTAGTGAGAGTTTCTTTATGAGCAATATGTCTCCACAGTCACCCAGCTTTAATAGAGGAATATTAAGAAAGAAAAGAGAGGTTAGTCCTTAATTACTTTTATCTCCTCAACTCTATCTCTATAAGCTACTTTAAGTAAATACACACCACTTGAATAGTCAGCTAAGCTAATATTAGTGTTGTTAGTGGTTTCTAAGAGCTTTCCATTGATGTCATAGAGTTCTGCTTCAAAGCTTCCATTATAGTTCTCTATTTCTATTCGGATGAGGGTGCTAGTTGGGTTAGGGTGAATTTTTAAGTTAGAAGATGATTCTTCCTCTAAAACACCAACGTTATAATCCCATATTAAACCCACATATTCAGGATGGTCAATAAATGGATTTCTATTATTCTGGTAATTGTAATAAATTATATCGTTTCTGTTACGCTCCCATTCGTCCACAGAATCTTCATAATGCCATTGAATTAATGTGTTTAATCTTGCATAAACAGGGTCAGAAGTGTTATTATCTGCTGGCAAATAATCAATTAATTCTAAATCTGGCTCTCCATTAGCACCCTCATATCTCGTAGCCATATAGAAAACCATTCTTGCAACATCACCCTTAACTTCATCTCTTGGTTGCCAAACCCAATTGGTTGAACTCGTAAAACATCCTGTGTAGTTTCCATTGTCTAAATATGGATTAGAACAAGTATCAAACCAACGATTATTCTTAGCTGAGTTGACAGATGGATCTGCAGGTCTTAAATGATGAGCATCTGTTCCAGCTCCTCTTTTTGATCCAAAATCACCACGTGATTTAGACCAAATATGTTCTCTGCTCCACCCACTTCCACTATTCCATTCTTGTGCAGCATCAACAGACCATCCAGTATAAAATAGAATTACCTTAGTGGAGTCATTAGGGTCTTTATCTGTTTGTTTTAAAATATCCCATACGTCAGTAGATGATGATGTATATGGAAATTCAGTATGATCTTTAATAATATTATGTAAGGCATCTTTCAGAGAATTACCTATTAAAGTATCCATACCATTATAATAACCAATAGGAATTTGACTGTAGATTATACTTGAGAATAAATGAATAACTGAAATTAATAGTATTCTCATTTCATAAATTTTAAACCATTAAAGTAAGAAAAAGTTGACTTAGATAATAAAGCAAGGGGAAGCTCTTTGGTTTTTATTGGAGAATTTTATATAAAATTATTAACTCTTTTACTTCAATTTATGAAAACCACTTATGCTTTCCAAAATTATTTTTTGGTACTTTTTCGTTATTTTCTAAATAGTATTTCAATCCAGAAATCACTGAAAATAAATAATTATATAATTTTGGTTTAATAATTAGTTTAAAAGGCAAATAAGAAATAATCTTAGGATATTTGGAAAGTAAGTGTGGATATACAGTGATAGATAATGTACAAGTTGTATTATCCATTTCCTTAATTTCCCAAACCACATAGGATTGCTTTCCGTCTTTTTTCCCAATTTTAAGTTCATACCCTTTAAATGGAATCCACTTTGTAAATTTTCTAATATATTTTAATCCATTTAAATATTCTAGCATGTCTATATGCGAGGATTCTTCCCAAGAAATAATCGAATTTTTTTTACAGAAAGGATGAAATAAGTTAAGATGATTTGGAGCACTAATTATATTCCAAACATCCTTTGAGTTGTGGTTAAAATAAAGTTGACAAGAAATTCCTCTAACTTTTTTAAAACTATCCATTTTAATTTAAAAATAACACTTCGAAAAAATATAAAAATTAATTCCCAATATTTATTAAGTATTATCTTTTAATCTTTTTCTTCCTTGGTTATATTTGAGTAAACAAAGAATACCCAAGCAACCCGAAATAACTTGTGTAATCCCATTCACTAAACCTCCACCTTGAGTACCAGCAATGTACGCCCCAATAGCAAAAAAAATAATTCCAATTATTAAATAAACTTTATAGGTAGATTTTTTTTCAGTACTCATTTCATAAGTTTTAACCTATTAAACTAAGAAAAAGTTGACTTGGTGAAGAAATGCTAAAGTTCCAACCCTAATGCATAACCAACCTAACCTTCTCTGTAAACTTTGTTGTAACCATCACGAATCTCCCATTTTCGTTTAAAGCGTACAGCCCTATCTTCTACAAGTTTCATTGCTTCTTCAGGCGTATTAAAACTTCCACTAAAGCTTCCATTTATTTTAACTTTATATTTTCCCATTTTGTAAGTTTTTAGGTTTAATATAAGAAAATAGTTTAAGAAATTTAAATAGAAAAGATAAAAACTGGTTAATGTACTAATAGGAAAAAAGTTGACTTAGTTAAGAAAGCAAAGGATTGCTAAGCAACTATCCAGTATTTAGATTCATTCCAAGTTACTTCTAGATCCGTTGTGTTATTAAGAGTTTTACTTAAAAGAATAATTTCTTCATAAAATCTAAAAATCTCAAAATATTTATTTTTTCCAAAAAGTATTTGGATCTTTCGGTGGGTTATTAGCCAAATGCCAATATTCTTCAGGACCTAATGTAGAACAATTTTGAAATTGTGGTTTTAAATAGATTTTAAAAAAATAAGTTTTAAAATTATTTTCGTACATATCTTGCAATTCTGGAAATTTATCCCAATTTGACTTCATAGTTTTCATTGTTGAGTGTGGAACATTTGCTAACAAGTAAATAGAATTAAAATTGATTCCTTCATTTGGTTTTTCTTTATTCATAAAAAATTGTTGTACTTTATTATAGTTTTCGTCTAATTCCTCATAAAATTTAATCATCATATCTGCTTTCATAGAATTTTCAACGGAAGAGCATGCGTCAGCAAATCCTCCACTATAATCTTGCATATAATAATTAAAATAAGAATATATCTGTAACCATTTTTTAAAATCTCCATCAATTGAATCAATCTTTTCAATTGTGTTATAAACTTTTTTTCCTGCATTATTTTCTATGATATCTATTACATTTACCATTGTAGAACTTGAAGAACTTTTCAACACAGAAATAGCCTTTTGTCTGCCATAGTTAGTTTTTAAAACTTCAAAATAATCCAAAAAAAGATCAAATTTTTCCATGCCTGTAATTTTGATAAATTCATGAAATGATTTTTCAGATTTTACAAGGTTTCCTGAGTTTTTGTATAAATACGCATTAAGAATAAAATCATTTGCATTTTTTGGATTTTCAATCGGATTAGATGATGTAATTAGTTCTTCAATTTTATCAAATCTTACATCGAGCTTTTGATCGATTTTTTCTAATGATTCCTCAATATTAAATAAGCTCTTTTGAATACCTGCAATCATTTCACTGTTATCGCCTAAAATACCATTTTCAGTATCATTATTAATAACTGAAAATATTCCAAATGTCAAGACAAGTAAAAACGAAGTTGGAAGGATTTTTTTTGAAAATTCACTTTTATTTTTTAGATAAACAAGACCAAAAGCTAATGTGATAAATATTGATAAATAAAATAACCACTCAGTAACAGGTCCTAAGGGTGTAAGTACATCTCCAATAAATCCTCCTAAAGTTCCAACAGGAGCTAATATTTTTGCTGAATTTTTTATTTGGTCCTTCATTTCGGCAGTATTAAGTAATCAAAATTATTTTTTTTAAATATACGATATTTTATTTGCTGTTAAAGGTTTTTGATAAAGCGGAAGCAAGAAGCCCTGTTGGTATTGAAACTAATCCTATCCCAATAAAAACCATAAAAAATGTAAAAATTTTACCCCCTATAGTAATGGGATAAATATCTCCGTATCCAACTGTAGTTAATGTTGCTACAGCCCACCACATACTATGAAAAATAGACTTAAATTGCTCTGGCTGAGCTTCATTTTCAAAATAATATATTCCAACTGAAGAAAGATAAAGCAAAAAAAGTGTTGCAACAATAAAAATAAACAACTCCTTTTTAATTTCTCTGAAAGCAGATAATAATCTATCTATTGCAGTATTATATTTAAATAATTTGAATATTCTAAAGAGCCTAAATAATCTAAAAATTCTTACAGAACGTAAATCAACTCCTGTACTAAGGTAGAAAGGAAGTACAGCAAGAAGGTCAATGATTCCATAAAAGCTAATAATATACTTAAGTGGAGGCTTGGAAAGAATTAGTCTTAAAATAAGTTCAACTGAAAATATTATAACAGTCATTAACTCAAACATATCAAGTACTTTTATTACACCAGTACTCAAAGTTGGCAAGGTTTCAATAGAAAAAGAAATCAATGACATTATTATAAGAACTTGTATAAAAATATCAAACCCTTTCCCTATTTTTGAGTCGCTTTCAATCACTAACATTAATAAAAACCGCTTCATTTCATAATTTTAAACCATTAAAGTAAGAAAAAGTTGACTTAGTAAAAAGAAGTAATCAAAGAACTACCATTATTTATTGACTAATGGATTATTGAGATCTATTTCCAGACAAAGCCCTAAACGTACTTAGATTTAAATAATTTTAATTCTCTAATATTACTTTATTATTAAATTAACAATAATTAAAAAAATATGTTTGATATTCTATTTGCACGAACATTTATTATTGTTGGTTTTATGTTAGTTATTTCATCAGTTACAGCAAAAATAAACCGAGCATTTGAAACAGCAAGTGAAATGTGGATTACTTTTATTTCATCATTTGCATTATTATTTGCTATTATAATTTACGCTGATTTTTATCCGCTTAACCTTATTTTAGTTGCCTGCTTTTCAGCTATCATTGGATGGCAAATCGGTCCTACAATTGAGCATTTTGGAACAAAATTTAAAATAAGGAAATATTTCAAATCTAAAGGAATAAAATTAAAGAAGGGACAAGAAATAACTATTGAACAAAGAAATGAATTTCAAAAATCCTTTAATTTAAATAAATATCAATCTGAATGGCAAAATATAATCTTTCAAGCTGTATTCGCAACGGCACTTGCGGTATTTTGTACTGCTGGAATGGTATTTCTCACAAGTGTTGACTTTAGTTTTATTCAAGGGTTTTTATTTATAGCCTTAATTATGTTAGTGATAATGGGGCTTGTAAATACCTTGTTTTTCAAATCAAAATTAGTCTCACTTTTAAGAGCTTATATTGGAGCCATTATATTCACATTATATCTTCTTTATGATTTTAACAGGCTAGAAAAAATGAAAGGAGACAGTTCATGGGGGACGGCTATAGAAATTTCTGTAAACCTTTATCTTGACATTATAAATTTGTTCTTGGAATTACTTGTAATTCTTACCGAAACTGATTAGTGAATTTTAAACCATTAAAGTAAGAAAAAGTTGACTTAGTTAAGAAAGCAATGGGAGGGTTATCTTCTAATAATTCTTGAAAAATTTATATTTTCAATTGAAATTTATATATCATATTTTTTTTTCTTCCAGTTAACTTTCCCTTTTTTAAATAGATAAAAGTTTATACAAAAACCAATTATTCCGGTACTTATGACAATTGGAATTACTAACGAGTGTAAATCATTTACACAAACAAATGAACTCAAGGCTAATCCAAAAAAAAATCTATTAATAACTGTTTTCAAAGAATGGTAAGTTCGAATATTATTATTGCCCTTATAGCCAGTTTTAAATCTTCTATCGCTTTGTCTAGTATCTATTTGAAGTGAGGCAATAATATAATACAAACCAAATGGCCCACATACCATCAAAATTATTAGGTACAAAAAAATATTTAAGAAATCGAAAATAAATTGCACAAATAATAGGTTGACAATGAAAATTACAATTGATATTATAATCATTTTTTTGGGGTCAAATGAATCAATCCTATCATCGAGTGTTAAAAAAAATTCTATCATTTTATAAGTTTTAAACCATTAAAGTAATAAAAATCTCACTAAATCACTTGTCACTTGCCACTTGCCACCATGCCAAGAAGTATTTACAAAACTAAAAATCAGTAAAAAATAGCCTACTTAGTGAGATATTGGTGAGATTCCAAACCCTGTCCAAACATTTGACTAGGGTATAAAAAAGGGCTAACCTACTCTATTTGAATAAGTTAACCCTTAGTGACCTCGACAGGATTCAAACTTTATACATAAACCCCTTATTTTCAGTAATTTATAAATTATTATTTAGACATAAATGTTCCAATAATAATGTTTTTGGAACATATTATGTTCCAATTATATTATACTCACCTCTACCCTGTTACAAGTTGTAAAATAATCAAAATTAAATTACTTGTTTATTGTTTTATTGACTCTAAGAATAAAATCATTAAATAATTTGTAGAAATATGGTTTTATTAAATCTATTCTAATACTTATTGATAGTTAACATCCTTCAGAAAGGTGTTATAGTTAACAACCGACAGTATTGAAATATACTCGGAGTGATAAGTGAACAACTGAACTGAACGATAATGGGGTTGTGATAGTGAGTACTCAAGTGATGAGTTATTCAATCAGTCGTCTACAATGGATTGAAGGAAAAGGATTCCATATTTAAATCATTGTGAGTTTTACGACACTGATAGGATAGATTGTATCTAAGTGATAAGTAATAAAGGAGAAACAACAATGAAAAAAACAACAGGTCAACTACATGGTGAGTTAATGAGTAGTTTATATCAATTTACAAAGGATATAGGTTATCATTTACCTCCAGATAAAATATTTGATACAACTACATCCTTAATTGATGTATTTGTGAGTTATGAAAGATATAGAGAATCAATTATTTCAGAAACATCAAAACATATAGAAGATAGAATTGGAGAATTACCAATTGAGAAACAAAAAAGATTAAAAGAAATTTTTAAGAATGGAGTGAAAAAATGAAAGATAGATTACTAACTAAATATGAGGTTATGGAAACCTTAAAAATCAGTAGAAAACATTTTGAGAAATTAGTAAAAGAAAAAGAACTACCAATGATTCAAATAACCCCATATAAGAGATATGTAAGAAGTTCTCACCTTAACCAATACATTGATGAACGAACCATCAATAAACCTCAGGAGATAACCCAAGAATCAGAAACTGATAATTTTAAATGGAAGAATATTTGGGGGAAGTGATTTTTTAAACTTTATGGATTAACATCACCATTTTCATCGGTTTTTATTAAATATACATCATCACCACCATTTGTATTAGTTTCTGAATAACCAGTTATTACATAACCACCATCTGTAGTTTGTTCAATTGAATATCCACCATCATAACCAGTACCACCAATAGATTTAAACCATTGTTCATTACCACTCCCGTCAGTTTTGATTAAATAAATGTCATAACCTATACTATTTGGATATTGAACAAATGATTTTGTATTACCTATAATTACATAACCACCATCTGTAGTTTGTTTAACTGAATATCCCTCATCTTCACTTGTACCACCAAAGGTTTTTGTCCATTGTTCATTACCACTCCCATCAGTTTTTATTAAGTAAACATCACTACTACCATTACCAAAAGAAACTGTAAATCCTGAAATTATATAACCACCATCCGAAGTTTGTTTAACAGAACGACCCAAATCATATCCACCATTTCCACCAAACGTTTTTGACCATTGTTCGATACCATTACCATTAGTTTTTACAAGATAAACATCATCATCATAATTCCCACAAAGAATATATCCACCATCTAAAGTTTGTATTACTGAGATAAATTCTTCATTCCCAGAACCACCAAATGTTTTTGACCATTGTTCATTACCACTATCATCCGTTTTTATTAAATAACCATCATATTGTCCATTCATGTTACCAAATGAAAGTGTAGAACCACAAATTATATAACCACCATCAGATGTTTGTTTTACTGAAAAACCATAATCATTCTCAGTCCCACCAAATGTTTTTGACCATTGTTCATTACCACTCCCATCAGTTTTTATGAGATAAACTTCCCCTCCACTTCCTGAAATTGTAACATTACCAACAATAATATAACCTCCATCACTTGTAAGTTGAATATTCTTCCCATAACAACTATAAGTATTTGTATCTCCTAAGGTTTTTGACCATTCTTCAACACCATTCTTATTTGTTTTTAATAAATAAACATATTCTTGACTAATACCTTGTATCCTTGTACTACCAGTAACTATAAAACCATCATCAGTTGTTTGTTTTACTGAATAACCATAATCATTACTTAATCCACCATGTCTCATTTCAAAAGGTGGAATTATTTCTACAGATGAATTATCATCATCATCTTTTTTACACGAACTAATGATTACTAGAGTAATAAACAGTAGAATTAAAGAATTTATATTTTTCATGAAACAAATCTAATAAATTATTATAAACCTAATATCTTATTTAATCTTTCGGTTACATCTTCATCAAATCTTATTACTTCAAAACCAATATTATTTTTTTTACAATAATCTTCTTTTAGTTTATCACTTTCTTGAATTCTTAATAATCCATTAATCCCACCTGAAAATTCTCTTGGTTCATAATGTTGTATACCATTATATTCAATAACCAAATTTAATTCACTAAGAAAAAAATCACATTTTAATTTTCTTTTCATCTTTAGATTTTCAAATGTATATTGAGTACTAAAGTTAATTTTCTGATTTGTTAGAAATAATCTTATTTCTTCCTCACCTTTTGATATGTTACAATTAGGACAACCAGTTCCTCTTAAATGATTATTTGGTGTTGAATAAAATTCACCATGTTTTTTACATATTATGGTAATTTTATCTTTACTAGTTATGTACTTTGACCTCGAATAATCATACTTTTCTCCATGAACTTTCATTGAATCCTTAATAAATTCTTCTATTGTCTTTTTTTGTTTTTCATGTTGTTCAATGATTGAACATTTAGGACAACCACTTCCACTCATATGGTATTGTGGTTTTTGAAAAAAAACTCCGTGTAAATTACATACTATTTCAACCTCATTTGTTTGATTTTCATAATTAACATTTGAATAATCATACTTTTCTCCATGTCTTATTTTAGACCTTTTAATAAATTCATTTAAACCTAACTTTCTTTTTTCAATTTGTGATTCAGTTCCACATTCTGGACAACCACTACCATTAAGGTGACTTCCTGGTGTTTGTTTAAACTCACCATGTTTTTTACAGATAATTTTGACCTTCTTGTTTATTCCTTGGTAATCAGACTTTGAATAATCATATTTATTAAAATGGATATTATTGAACTGAATTAGTATTTCTTCCTTTGACAACCTTTTCTTTAACCCAGTTTTAACATGTCCACAATCAGGACACCCTTGACCTCTAAATAATTGATCTGTACTAGATTTAAATACACCATGAAACTTACATATTAATTCTATTTTGGTTCTTTTGTTTTTATAATTAACTCTAGTTAAATCATAAACATCACCATGAATTTGTATTATTCTATCAAGTACTTGATTTTGAGTTAATCTTCTCCCCATTCATTAAAAAATATGGTATTAATTATATAAAAAAAAATGATAATACTATTTTAAATTAACTTATATAGATAAAATTAAAATACATAATTAGGAAAATTGAGAAGGGGGTGGGGGTATTTTAATGGAACCCAACCCAAACTTTTTTCAGAAAACTCTATCTACTCCGTTTTCATATCGAACTCTAATTTTTACCCATAGAAAACCTATTTCTATATTAATTTCAATAATCTTTCTATAAAATCTTCTTTTTTGATTTTATCATTTAAATATTCTGATTTTAGATTTCTGATTTTTTGAATATCCATAGGTTTTTCATCTGAAAATGAAAAAAACTGATGACCAACTTTCATTTGTTCTTTTGTAGTCTCAAAATACCTCTCAATAACTTGTAGACTTGAATGTCCACTCATTTCTTTCAATACATTTATAGGAATATCTTGAGTTACTCCATTTTGTATAAATGTTCTTCTCATACAATGAGTAGTAATAAGTTCGTGTAATGGAAACATAACCTTAGTATCCTTAACAACCTCTCCTCTCACATTTAATTTAGGTCTTCTTATCAACCTATTTAAACCAATTATTTGGGTAATGTTTTTAATATTCTTATTGATTTTTTCAGATGAAATTTGATTTCCTAATGTATTTCTAGGAAACAAAAAATCATCTTTTGTTTTATTATATGAGTACTTTCTGAATATTTGAGTAGTAATATCATTCATTGGTACACTTACCTCCTTAGAAACTCTAGATTTAACCATATTATAGATTAAAAAACCATGTTTATCATCTTTCTTTGGGAACTGTAGATTTCCAACTTTTAAATTTACAACATCAGAGTATCTACAACCACATCCACATCCAAAGACTAAAATATCTTTATACAATTCATAATTAGTATAAGATACTTCACCTTTTTTGTTTTCATCAAGGTAATATGTTGAGGTATAATTTAAATGACTTTTATTCTCAAAATTAAACTCATCAAATCTATAGAGTTTCATCACTTCATCAACATTTAAAAACACCTTACTCCTACTCTGTTCTATTGGTAAATCGATTAGTTTTAGACTCCTATCAATTACCCCACTATCTTTACACCAATTATAGAATGTTCGTAGTACAGAAAATCTTTTTCTAATAGTAGATATTGATTCACCTAATTCAGACAAGAACTCAAGAAAGTTCTCTTGAAACTCACTGTTAATTTCATCTAAATAATATTGAAAACCATTATTATTTTGAAAATCCTTAATGAAAGATTCTATCTTATTTATATTACTATTTAATGTTCTTTTAGTTCCACTTCTAATTCTTACATCTCTGTTTTTTCTTTCTCTAAACTTATTTAAATGAAGTAAAACTGTATATCTTTTTTTAGTCTTAGTTTCATAAACTTTTTTATTTCTACTTAAAAAAGATTTTACAGATTCAATTGTTGGTTCAAGTTGACTTAATCTGATTTCAAGTAAAAGTTCATTAAAATCATTAAGTTTTTTCTGAAGAATAACATTCTTATTTTCAAAAGATTCGTCTCCCTTTTTCACCCATTCCCCTTCTGTTTTATTTAAATTCCAATCTTTAATTTTAACTTTTAGTTCTGTAGATTGTCTTAGTTTTTTCCCCTTATAATAGTAATTAAGAATTATAGGTAACAGTTCAGATTTTGAATATTCCGACTTTTTTTTCTGAAAACTTAATGAATAAAATATATTCCCTTTCACATATCAAAAATAGAAAAAATCCAATAATTGGAACATAAATTGGAACATAATACAAAAACAAAACCCTTAACTTATTGATTAACAATATGATAAGGGTTTAAATTAGTGACCTCGACAGGATTCAAACCTGTAACCGCCTGAGCCGTAATCAGGTATTCTATTCAGTTGAACTACGAGGCCAATCTTTTACAAATGTAGAGTTATTTAATCAAGAGTTCAAAACATAATCGTACAACATATTGTCGTAAATATTTATTTTTTTAATATGCTTTTTTAATGCCATTGGAATATCTCTGTATTTGTAGTTAACCCCTATTTTTTTATTCAATATATACTTATCTACCTTATCCAAATCCAATTCTAGTAAATTATAGATCTTATTCATTTTTTTGGTTTTGTGAATGCCTACAACCAGTTTTTTTTCGTCTATCAATTTCTTAATTCTATTCAAATCCACATTATTTACTTCATAGGAGGAACAAATATCATAACCAAGAAGAAATTTGGTTTGCATATTGGTATACTTATTACAAAAATCTACAAGACTCATTTTTAAAAAATGATTGAAATGATAATAAGCAGAAATAGTAGTGTTTGTTGGATTTCTTAAAAGAGTAAACATTTTTTTGTCTTCCTTAAAAATATCGAGCTCAGAAACATTATTTGGAGGGAATTTAAACTTATGATATATAGCAATTTTCTTGTTCATGTGTTGGTTGTAAATTACATTGAACTTAAAACTTATTCCACCTGTTTTTGGAATATGAATAAACAGATAATCTACCTCATCTTTTCTTTTAAGTAAAGATTTTAAACTCAGTTTTTCATACCATTTCTTACTATCTAAATATTTAATATCTAGTTTGTGATACCAGTTGTCTTGACACCTTTGAAGTAATTCAGTATTTGATTTTTCATTTACTATAATAGGCTTATTGCTATTCTCTTTATACAATATGAAATCTTTCTTCATCTACAGTAAATGTACTATTTTTTAATAGTATTAAGTTCAAATTTTTCAATACAATAAACCTCCTTTTTAGATAAAATATAACTGAAAATACATGCATATTTAAAATACAACAACATTATATATTATTTAATATCCATATTTCATTTGAAGGGATATCTAAAATTATATATTTGCCGCTTGAAAAATTTTAAGTAGCTACAATGAAAAAACTTTTTATCAACTTTTCCCTAGATCCAAAAAAAGATATTCTCTCTGGACTAACTGTAGCACTGGCATTGGTTCCCGAAGCAGTTGCCTTTGCATTTGTAGCTGGAATAGATCCTCTTGTTGGGCTTTATGGAGCTTTTATAATGGGACTAGTTACAGCTTTATTTGGCGGAAGACCAGGAATGATTTCTGGTGCTACTGGTGCAATGGCGGTGGTAATGGTTCATATGATTCAAAAAGGAAATCAAGTTGGTTTAACCCTAGAAAATCCAATAGATAATCTAGGTCTACAATGGTTATTTATTACACTTTTATTGGTAGGAGCTATTCAAATAGCCGCCGGAATATTTAAACTTGGGAAATTTGTAAGACTTATTCCCCACTCTGTTATGATGGGCTTTGTAAACGGACTAGCTATAGTTATATTCTTGTCTCAGTTAAATCTTTTTAAACAAACCAATGACGGAATTTCTAGCTGGATGAATGGTTCAGATCTTTTAATTATGACAAGTCTAGTAGGACTAACCATGCTCATTATGTATCTACTACCAAAAATCACCAAAAAGATTCCAGCTGCTCTTGTTGCTATTATAATGGTAGCTAGTATAACAATACTAGCAGAGCTCAAAGTAAGCACCGTAGGGAGTTTTATTGTTGATGGTGGAGGAAAAGGGCTAGAAGGTTCTTTACCCAGCTTTCAATTTCAAATATTTGATTTGTTTCAAACCATGTCAGACCATTGGAGCTTGATACTCTCTACTGCATTTCTATTGGCTGCAGTTGGGCTTATAGAATCTTTAATGACCCTTAATTTAATTGACGAGCTAACAGAGACTAGGGGAAGTGGGAATAGAGAATGCCTAGCTCAAGGAAGTGCAAATATCCTAAACGGTTTATTTGGAGGAATGGGCGGATGTGCTATGATTGGTCAATCTATTATCAATGTCAATTCTGGAGGAAGAGGAAGGTTGTCTGGATTAATAGCAGCAATAGCTTTACTATGCTTTGTACTTTTTGGTGCTCCACTAATTGAGAAGATTCCAATAGCAGCACTTGTGGGAGTTATGTTCATGGTAGTAATCGGAACATTTGCATGGAGTAGTTTTAGAATTATTAGAAAAATACCAATTTCTGATGCCATAGTTCTAATTACTGTTTCAGCCATTACAGTTTGGCAAGATCTTGCTATTGCGGTTATCGTGGGAGTTATAATATCTGCATTAGTATTTGCATGGAAAAATGCCATAATGATTCGTGCTAGAAAAAGAATTAAATCTAACGGAACAAAAGTTTATGAAATTTGGGGGCCATTGTTCTTTGGATCTGTACAAAATTTTAACTCAAAATTTAATTTAAAAACAGATCCAGAAAATGTAGAGATTGATTTTATAGAATCTAAAGTGAGTGACCATTCTGGAATAGAAGCTATAAGTAACCTAGCTAAAAAATACTTAAAAGCAAAGAAAAACCTAAAACTAACCCATCTCAGTCCAGAGTGTATTACTTTACTTATAAAAGCAGACCCTAAATTAAATAAGATAATAAAGACATCAATAGACGATCCTCGCTACCATGTTGTAACAGACCTGATGGATAGTGAAGTATGAATTGATTAGTGAATTTGAGCACTTAACCCATTCTCATTTAGAGCATTGCAAATTGGCTTAAGTTCCTCGTAAGAACCTTTTTTAACCAAACACTTCCCATTGTTATGTACAATCCAAGCACATTGTTCTGCTTGTACAGTGTCATGGTCGCAGTATTTGCATAAGGAATCAATGACATGATCGAAAGTATTAACCTCATCATTATAAAGCAAAATAGATTTTTGAGAGTTTAATAACTCTAAGGTTTCTAAATTTTCTTGGTACTGATTACCACCACTCATAATTCAAAAATAGTGAATTATATAAATCATTTGAAACTGTTTAAAGTTTCTTCAATTTTGGTTAAAATACCATCTTTAAATACTACAATTTTAGAGTTTTCTAGATTTTGAGACTTACATGCATTTAAATCAGTTGTTATAGAATCATAATCATCTCTGCTTTTAGAATAATAAGTTGTTACTCCGTTAATTTCAGTTCCTTTTATATCTAAAGCTTTTAATTTGTCAAACTTAGACTGTAGCTCGTCTGTTAGGTCATTAAATACACCTATTTCAATCTTATATTCATAATTAAAACTAAAATCGTCACGCGTGGACTTAATTATCTTAGAATTTGAAACAACATCAGAGCTAATTGAATTAAGAGCAATTTGTGCATCAGTCAATGAATTGTATTTTTTACTAAAAAATTGACTCCCCCCAAATCTAGACCTAGATTTAACATTAAAATCTCTCAATTTTAAACTTGTTCCATTCAAATCAACAGGGATATCGCTACCATAGGTGCCAAAATCTATATAGTAAATTGTTGGATTTTCATACTCTACTACCCTATCTGGATTTGCAGAATTTGCTTGTTGAAGACTAATGCTCCTTCCATTATTGTAAGCAATAATAAAAGCATCTGTTAAAATACCATCGTCTATCAATTCTGCTTTTCTTCTAGCGGCCAATTCTATAGTATTAAATTCTCCAGTTGAATATTTATATAAATTATTAACTCTACTTACTACTAATGGAGAAATATTGAGTGCATTTTCTTTTAATAATGGTTTAGAGAAAGCACCAATTTGAACAGAGTAAAAGATGCCTGTAGTTTGGTCTATAGTTTTTACCGATGCTAGGGTTAGGTCTTGTGCAATTTCGGTTCTTAAATTAGACAAACTGTTTGTAGAAGATGGCGATGTAGGTGGCAAAATGGCAACTGGCTGATTAGACAAAATAGCTCTAGCTTCACTTAATTTAATTCTTTCGCCATTGTTGATAGCTACTACAAATGCATCTCTATAACTAGAGCTTAGACCTCTAATTTGATTTTTAGCTTGATTTGCATCTTGATAAGTCTTGAAATAACCTACTCTATACCTTGTAATATCGTCTCTTACTTTTTCCGCACTTATGGGAGCAAATCCTTGAAATAAATCTTGTGGGATTGGATTTCTAAAAGCACCTACCTGAACTTTAAATATTAAACCTTTAGGAATCTTAGGATTTAATGGAATAGGATTTTCTTGGGAATAAACTTTTTCGTCTGTTAAAAGAAATATTTCTTGAGTAATTACAGTTGGTGGTACAAAATCTTTGGACAATATATCTTCTGGATTAACAGGAACTATTTCTGGTTTAACTTCTGGTAATTTCACATCCTGCACAACTTCTTGCTCAATTATATCTAATGAATCACTAGCTAATGAATCTAATTCTAATAAATCAGTAGTATCTACAAACTCCTCTGGTAATAAAGCAAGAACACTATCTGCTTTCCCAGAAATTGCCAATGCTTTAATTTGTGTTTTTTGAGTAGAATCCAACATTTCTAAAACCAGAGCTTGACTCATTTGCTTGTTCTTTATTTCTCTTTTTACAGAATCCATACTATAAATTATTGCCTCTGAAAATTCCTTGTTCTTTTTAGCTTCAATTTTTAAATTTTTAGAAGCATTGATCAAATCTTTCTTTGCTGAAATATCTGTTTCTGTTTTAGACTGTTGCTCCAAAGCATCTGCTTTAGCAACCATTTGGTCGTACATTTTTAAATAACCTTCTTTTTTTGCTTTTAATTTCTGATTCTCTATTTCTAACTCTCTAACTTCTGTTTCGGATTCATAGAAAGATTTGAATTCATTACTTGATGCTATAGTTATAACTTCTGCATCTACTAAAGATTTAGAAATTTCAATATCCTCCACTATGGCCATTTCAATTTTTTTAAAGTCTAAAGATTTTTCTAAATAATTAGAGGATTTTTTCTTTTGGATGGCAGCTAAATTTTCATATTCTTTGGCACCTAACACATCACCCTGGGCTGTTAATTCAACTGCTTTTTCAGAATAAATCTTAGATTCTTGCAGTGCAACATCAGAAAGTTTTTCCAATCGTACAGATTGTTTTAATTGGTTAGGATTTAGTGTTTTTGCAACAGACAGTTTATCGTCTGAAAAGTCTTCTACTATAGCATCTGAATACAACTTCTTGGATTTTACTAGATAATTAATTGCTGTGTTTTCAAACTCAATAGCTTCTTCTATTAATTTACCCTTCTTAACTTTGTCTTTTTCCGAATTAGCTTGGTCTCTTAATGCAACAGACTTTGCATTAAGCTCATTGGCAGCAACTTCGTATTTTTCAGCTTGTTTAAATTTAAAACTTTCTTTAACATCTGCTTCAAACTCCTTTTTGTTGGAGGAAATCTCTCTATTTAAATGTTTGATTTCATTGTCATTAACAAATGCTATATCATCGGCAATTTTAAGCTGGGCTTTGGCTTTCTTCTTATTTATTTTACCTATTTTTTTATCTACTTTAGCCTTCTTCTTATCCGTATCCATATCTAATTTCTGAAGCTCAAGTTCCTCAGTTTCATTGGAAAGCACATTGATTTTGTCAATACTCTTTTTATTGATTTCTATTATTTTATTGTTGGTTTGATTTTCATATTTGTTTTGAACAAAAACTACTTCCTTATCAACTTCTGCTACTACTTGATAAGTTTCTGGTTCTGACTCTGAATTAAAAGTAACTCCATTCACAGTTTGAGCTGGTATCTCTATAAATTCTTTGGCAATTGGTATATCCAATGGCAAATTCTCAACAAATTCAATATTCTTTTTTTCTTTAATTACAGACTCTTTCTTAAAAGAATCATCTTCTTTTTTAGAAATATTAACAGAACTATCACTTAAATTACCAGTTGTATTCTCGCTAGATGCTAAAGTTAAGTCCTCTTTTAATTCTTCCCCTTTATTGTTTTCTAAAATACTATCATCTGAATTTGATGAATCCTGACCAACATTTGTATTTTCTTCTGTAGAATATGATAAATCTATTCCATTGTCAACTATAGCTAATACTACAGATTCCAACTGAGGATCGTTCTTTTCTATATAATTTGATATTGTACTTTCGTTCTCAATTTCAATATCTTCAAGATCCAAATCTGATTCTAGCGGTATATCCTTGTACTTTTGTGAAACTTTAATTTCCTGTAAATCCTTAGCTTGGTCTTCAAGCTGTTTCTTTTCTAAAACCAATTCATCGTACTGAGAAATTTTATCTTCAACATCTGATTCTAAATTTGAAATTTTAGATTCCAATTCATTTATTTTTGAATTTTGTTCATCAATTTTTTTTCTCTTTTTGGTAGAACTCAAAATTAACTTCTCTTCCTTTAATTGAGATTGCAAGGCTTGTTTTTCCGATTTTATTTCTTCTGCATTTTCTAGTAAATCTTTGGCTTTTTCGTCTTTTTCTCTAGACTGTTGTTGAATTATTTCAACAGTTGATTTTTCATTTGAAGGATCAGATAATTGCACTTTGATACTTTCAATTATTTCTACCTCCTGGTTATTATCCGCAACCAAATCCTCTTGAACTTCTAATTCTTGAATAATCAAAATTTCTTTTTCTTTTAAAATTATTTCTTCATTCATTCTTTTTGAAATTGCAACTGCATTGGATACTTCCTGGCTTAAACGTTTACTGGTAGCATTAAATTTTGCAGCTAACTTCAATTGAATATTTTTAATGGAGTCGTTTTCTTCAGATTCCAATTCTAATAAAATATCGTCTGCTTTCTGAGCATTTATAATCGATTCTTCTGACTTGAGTTTGGCAATGTTAGATACCAGTATACTTTGTTCTTTTAAATCATTTAATCTTTCATTTTTCACATTTAAAAGTTGGTCTTTTTGTTCGCTGAAATTAATAATCTCATTTTCACTAGTATCATTTTCGAGATTACTTTCTTGACTCGGGTCAGTATCTATAACTAATTCCTCGCTTTGACTTTCAACCATTTTGTCTAAAATACTATCGGGATACTGATCAATATTTATTTTAGGATTGGACATTTCTTTTAGAAGATTTGCAATAATAACTGCCTCGTTTTCAGGAGATTGATCGAAATAATCTTTGATAATCAATTTCTCTTCACCATTAATTTTAACCAACTCAATTTCCTGTTTTAATGCTTTTAGCTCTGTTTGCGGTGGAGCTTCAACTAAACCTGCATGAATTTTCTCGCTTTTAGGAGTTTCAACAATAAACTTATATTTCCCTGAGTTGGGCAAAAGAATATTATAATTTGACTCTTTATCTACATTGTAAGAACCTATTAATTTATTAGTTCTTACATCTTGTACTTTAATATTGGCTTGGAAATCTTCTGCAAGAATAGAATTTTTAAAGCTTCCTGAAATTATAATGTTTTGCATAGGTAAAAGCTGCACCTTTACATTGTATACATCAATCATTCCACCTTCCGAAGATCTTTTAGAAGAAAAAATAGCATTTTTATTATTTTTATCTACTAAATATAGAATGTCATCATCCGTACTGTTTATCTTATAATCAAGGTTAGAAATTGGACCGAAATCATTAGTAGTTGCATCGTAATTACATCTAAATATGTCATAGCCTCCCATAGAATTATGTCCCATAGATGAAAAGTAAAAAGTGGTTCCATTAGAATTCAAAAAAGGAAAATCCTCATCGTAAGGTGAGTTTATATTTTCTGGAAGAATTTTGGGAGAAGACCATCCTCCCCCAGACAAACGTTTTTTGAAATAAATATCTAAACCATTATCGCCAACTTCTCCATAACTTGAATAGAATAAAATATCTTGGTTAAGAGGTGGAAAATAAATAATTGATTTATGGTTCTTTTTTTTGTCTATTTTAGTTTGAAACTCCTCTGTTACTAAGATTCTCCCGCCAATGTCTTTTAGGTCGTAACTGTAGTTGAACTTATCAACAGAAGTAGTTTTTTTATCTATTACTACAATATCAGAAAGGTTTTTCATCAACGACTGACCATTTTCAGACATGTTTATGTACATCTCTAAGTTTAGAGATTTGGCCTGTTTAGAACTGGCTAGAGATTTGTATTTTTTGTATTGGTTTAAAGCATCTTGGAATAGATAATTATAGTGGTATACCCTTCCCAAATAAAAATAAGCTCTTGGATCAACTTCTGAATCTTTTATGGCCTTTTTTAAATAAGGAATAGATTTTGACTTATCTGCATATTTAAATAAAACACATACTCCATATTTGAAATTATATTCTGAGTTGTTTTTGTTACTTAAAAAGTTAGACATATGAGGTTCGGCCTCAATAAATTTCTGTTCTTCAAATAAATTATTGGCATACTTGATTCTCTCCCCTTCATTTTTAAAATTTTCTTGTCCATTTAGATTAAAACTGAAAATAATGAAAAATAAAAACCCATATGTCTTAATCGAGTTCAATTAGTAGAGTCTTTTTTAAGCTTAATATTCATTTTATTTTCATTTTTACTCAAGAGTCTATAAATATTAGGTTTGTGAGTGAAAAGTACTAATATCGATATAAAAATTGAAAAGTACATTAGAGATATAGATTCTACTCTAATAATTAAAATGGTAATAATTGGAAAAGAAATAGCAGCAATTATAGCGCCTAAAGAAACATAATTTGTAAAAATAAATATCAATAAAAATATAACTACACAGCCAATTGCAGCAGAGAAGTTAATAGCTAAAATAATTCCCATTAAAGTAGCTACTCCTTTCCCACCTTGAAACTTCTCATAAATTGGAAAAACATGGCCCAAAACTGCAGTTATACCAACAATAATCTGCATATTGATAAATTCAACGCTATCTGGTGAACAAAGTAAAAAAGAAGTAAGAATTTTAACCGAAACCCAACCCTTTAAAATATCAATAAATAAAACGGTAAATCCAGCAGTCTTTCCAATTACTCTAAATGTATTAGTTGCACCTGCATTATTACTTCCATAATCTCTAACATCTATTCCGAAAAACCATTTACCTATCCATATAGCAGAAGGAATAGATCCAATAAAATAGGATAACAAAATAGCAAACAAATTATTTAATTCAAATATATTCTGCATTCTATTTCATATAAGTAGCAACAAACGGTGCTACATCTTTTGCTGCACCTAAAACGTATTGGTAGTCTTGCTTTCCTTTTTTCTTGCTTTTGGTCTCGTCTTTTTTAGTTTCGGATACAGTTTTGTTAAATTCTTCATTAGAACTGAAGGTTGTCATCAATCCCTTTTTGTAATTAAAATAATAGAAATTATCTTTATCAAGTTGTAGATAAACGGTGATTTCATTTCCAGTTAGCTTTCTAGAAATAACAATTTTTCCTTTGACATATTTCAATACTTGTCTTTTATTGATATTAGCAATACCAATATCACCATAAGAAACATAGGCCTTTCTATTAGAATTCCACTTATATCTTATATCTCCTAAAAACATAGGAATTTCTAGTTTTTCGGGAAATTTCTTTATTTTACCATTTATGTTAAGAGAAGAAATCATCGCATCAGATTCCTCTTTGGATGTAAATTCACTTAAGGCTTTTTCATAATAAGAATTCTGATAATCTAAAGGTCTTAGCTCTGGAAATTCAATTATTGTCTTTGCTAGTTTGTCTAATGCATCTGCACTAAAGTGGAAGTTAAGCATGGTAGAGGTCTTAAAATCCGTTTCCCATTTTTTAGGATTGAATTTTATTTCTCCAGCTGGTTTTAAAGAAATCTGATCTAAATCAATAGCAAAATTAAAAACACCATCAGATTTCAATCTGCAATTTTCTATATTAAGAGAAGTGTAATTTCCAGGCATAGTATACTCAATTAATTTTTCTGAATTGGACAATTGATATTCCTTTCTTTTAGAATTATACTTCAAAAACCCATCTGCATTAATCATTCCTATATGATTGTCATTGGTTTTAGAAGATAAAAAAGAAGAATAAAGAGACAACGAATCTGTATTGTTAAATACAAGACCAGAATAAACATTATTGAGATTAGAATTTTTAGTACTTGAATCGAGCTCTATTGGAATTAGAATATCCAATGGATCTATATTGGCTGTGAAACTAATCCATTGTTGTGGAATATTTTTACAACTATGGACAATTTGAGTAAATCCAGAAAATTCTAAACCAGGATTGGTAGAAACTAAATTAACATCTCCATAGAAACTATAATTGGGACTAAGTTTGAAATCTTTATTTTTCTTAATAAAGCCGGTTCCATGGGTTTGATCCGTGGTGTCAGGTCTCATTTCAGAAAAGAAAATATTTTGTTTGGTACCATTTAAGTCCACATAATCGTAAATTCCTGATGCAGTATAATCGTGTTTGGTATTAATTTCCACATCTGCATCGTAAATTTCGTAATATTTAGTTACATCATTGGTCAAAATAAAAGCATTTTCTAATGGATCAATTTTTGCTTTTCTTCTTATAACAATTCTACCACTGTCTGGTCTAATTCTAGAATCTGCAACTTTTATAAATTCAATCTCGTTGCAAATAATTCTTTTCTTCTTAATATCAAATCTTGCCTTTGCAGAACCAAAATTCAAAGAGTCCTGGTCTGGTTGAATAGAGAAAAAATTGGAAGTTTGAAGGTCTAAATCTGTATCAATATTAATATCTGCCTGAGCTTGTTTACTATTCTCCAATTCTAATTCATCGTTGTCCATATACCAGTTAAATTGATCCATATAGCATATGTATTCGTTTTCTGGAAACGTAACAAAACTTTCTCCAGAATTAGATTTAAACTCCCCCATTCTAGTTTCAAAATCTACTCTTCCATTTAAGTTCTGAGTTTTAAAGGACAACTCATCTAGATTACTGTTCTGGGAAACCAACCTAAACTCACAAGTATCCGCTAAAATGGCATCGGTTTCGTAAGTGTATTCATAAGATTCGACTTCTCCGGAACCAAATCGCATAATCCCACTTCCTAACATACCATCATAACCTAATTTTAATCTTCCATTTAAATATGCCTCTGCCCCTTCAAAAAAGTTAAAATTAGAATCAATAGAATATGCATAAAGTAAATTCTGCTTTGGAATATATGAAACCTTACAATCTTTACCTTCAATAAGAGGAATTTCAGGATCTTCAACTTGTTCTTTGTTATTATAGGTATGAGCTATAGCAGCAACTGAATCTGGGAAAAAAGTTATGTCATCTGAAATTGCAGTAGAAGTGTAAAACTCAATAGTTCCTGTACCATTTAATCCTTCGTTGGAGAGTCTTATTTCATTATCATAGCTTGCTAGTTGATCGTAGATGTTAAATCCATCCTCTGGCGTATTTCTTATGAAGCCCAAAGAATAATCTGGCATAATCTGTAAAGACTCTTCAAATTCAGGAAAAATACCTCCTGAAAAAAATTGTCCGTTTAAGTCAATTCCGTTATCAGTGAAATTATCTAGACTATCCATTAAGAAAGGATTCACTATGAATTTAAAGTTTTCTCTCTTGTAAAGTCCATTTTGTATAGATGGATCATCGTAATAAATATAAGTTTTTGTATTAGATTTAAATGTTGGAAATTCATGGTATGAAGTATCTAGTCCAGACTTATTGGAAGGATTGTCAATTTGAATATTGCCTTCCAGATTCTCAATTTTAGATTGCAATCTTATTAATTTTCCTTTTCTCTTAGATTCTTTATAATTCGCCCAAATAAACATGGAGTCGCATTTGGGTAATTTAAGTTTAAAATCGTCGTAAATAAAAGAGAAATCAAAACCGTAATATTGTGTTTTTCCAGCAGTTATTAAACCATCAAAGTCTAAGTCTCTATTCTTTTTTAAAGTTAGTCTTCTTGCTCCTGGTTTAATCCAAACTTTATTTTTCAGACTAAGTACTACCCTTTCTACTCCAAAAATATTTAAATCAAATGAGGAAAGACTAAGTTTTGCATTGGTTTCAGCATCAGAATTAATAATTAAAATATCGTAATCTTTTTCTCCAGACCTATTTTCAATATAATTGAACAACTTTTCACTACAGGTAATTATTTTTCTTTCCGAATCGTAATTTATAAACCCCTTCTCTGTCAAATTAAATAACATGAATTGTAAATCATTTACACTCTTTACCAAATATTTGGCCAAATCATTTAAAGAAAAGATATTGGAGCCACATATATTTGCATATCGCTTGATAGAGACTAAAATATTTCCTCTGTCGGTGTTTAAATTGTCGTAACTTTTTACATCGAAAAAATTCAAACTAGCAAATTGAGCAGTTTTAATACTTTTTGTTCCATTTGGTGCAGAAAAATTAATTAATGATTCTCCTAATTTCCATGATAAAGTCTCAACGTACATATCTAATTTATGGTAACTATTGTAGAAAGGAGCAGCAAGGATACCCTCTTCTCCTCTAGACAAGGTAAGAGTTTTGGTATTTTCAGAAAAAACTAAGTTGGAGGCTGGATGAATAATAGAGTCAGAATCTATAGAAAATTTTACTCTTGCTTTATCGGAAGTAACACCTTCATCATTAATTATAAAACCAATGGACTCGGCTACTAAGATTTCTTTTCCATCATAACTAAGTTTTAATTTTGAAAGGTTATTAATGGTTCCTGATCCGTATAAGTTCCTACCACGAATTGTAAAACCACCATCAAACTCGATATTTTTATTGTTATTAACATTTTTAATATTAAGCCTTTTACTGTAAGACTCAAATGCAGGATAAATAACTTTTGAATATCCACGAAAAGATAAAACCTTTTCAGTTAATTTCCCCATTATTGGATAGTCAAAATAACTGCTATAAAACAAGACTGAGTCTATGTAATAAGATGAACTTTTAAGACCAATATTGTAACTATTAACTTTTGCATAATAAATATCTTTGTCTTTTTTTGCTCTTTGCCAATCAATTTTGCCTCCATTTCCATTCCATAGGGAAGTAAGAGGGAAAAACTGTCCAGAAGTATTTCGAATTACAGAACTGTCATTCTTTGAAAAACACCTTAAATCAACTTCATTAAATATAAATACTGGAAGTTTTTTAACAAATTGAATATCAAAATTATCTTTTTTAGAAACTTGCCATCTAGTAGCAGCTTTCTGTGTTCTTGAAGTAACATAAATAGTACCATCTAAAAATAAATTATTGGAAACTTTAAGAAAATCTTGCACTCTTTTATTGTTGTACTTTTTTATAACATTATCAAGGGTACTATTCCATTTTTCAAAATTTTCAGAACTCATTCCAGAATTAGAATAATTATATATGGCGTTAAAATAATTTATGAAATCTGGATATACATTTAGTTTCTTTTCTTCCATTGAATTTAACGAAGCATAAACTAAAGCTTTATTATCTGGAGTAAAGAAATCCCCTAGCCATAAAGGTTCAAAAGATTTTATATATTTTTTTGCTTTTGTTTTGTTATAATTCCCAATAAATTCTTGAACATCTTTAAGAAATTTTTCTGGTTCAGGGGTGAAGGATGACTGAGATAAAGCTTTTGAAAAAAGACTTGCAAAAAATAAAATAGTTAAATAGACTTTAAATTTCATAATTATTTTTTTGTCATAACCAATAATGCCCATTGGTTTTCTAAATCTGAATATAAAATTTTTAATCCACTTTTAATAGATAAATCTTTAATGTAATCAATATCAGATTCGAAAAACCCTGAAAAAAGCACCATTGAGTTTTTCTTCATCACTTTTAAAAAGTTTGTAAATTCTTCAATAATCGTATTCCTATTTATATTAACTAGGAGGTAATCATACTTTTTATTGGGAATGCTATTTCCATCTCCATCAATAATTTTAATGGCTTTAGAATTATTAGTTGCCAAATTTTGTCTTGCATTTTGATTTGCATTTTTATCAATTTCCACTGCGTCAATTTCCTTAGCCCCAAGCTTTTCTGCCAATATTGACAAAATAGCTGTCCCGGAACCAAAATCTAATATGGTTTTATTTTTTAAATCGTGTTTAAATAAATCTTTAGCCATTAAACGGGTAGTTTCATGGTGTCCAGTTCCGAAAGACATCTTTGGATTAATAATAATATCGTACTTTTTATTAGAGCGATGGTGAAATGAAGCTCTTACCTGACAATTTTCATTAATTGGAATCGGTTCAAAACTACTCTCCCATTTTTTGTTCCAATTTTTGTAGGGATGATCAATTGCTTTAAATGAAATAATAAAAGCACTGTAATTGTCCAGTAGCTCTTGAAGCTTTTTCTCATTGTAATTAATTGATGGT
>Ga0209199_1001275_pt1 | contig 30895 bp, 48 predicted proteins | sample COGITO_mtgs_1105_7_FD_184805 | JGI IMG/M metagenome (GOLD analysis project Ga0209199, IMG submission 184805) | Pelagic marine microbial communities from North Sea - COGITO_mtgs_110523 (SPAdes) (version 2) | ecosystem: Environmental > Aquatic > Marine > Epipelagic ...
GAGGTCCAGTTAGATGGATATTTACAAATAAAATCAGTAAATAATAAGGACGGATTAATAAGTTATAGTTGTGTTATAATTGGTAGAATAGGAAATTTCTTCACTGAATTACAAGACCAAGAATTAACAGACTTAGACTTAAGTAGTTTAAATCATACTTACACAAAAGCTAATCAAGTAGCAACATGGAATCTTCCTTTAACAACTGACTATTGTTATCCTATGATTAACTATGATATTAATTACGGAGGTTTAGCATTTACTGAGGCCTGGGATGTTGAGGAATTTAACCCAGCTATAAAAGTTAAAAAGTATTTAGATGCTATATTTAGTTCAATAGGTTACACTTATACGTCTACTTTTTTGACTAGTAGTTTTTTTAATACTTTAATAGTTCCTTTTTCTAGTAAAGATTTTAAACTAACTGAGTCAGCTATAAACAGTTTAATATTTAGTTCAAACAATCCAAAATTTTTAGCTACTGGAACAGGTTCTTCTAGTTCTTTTAATGGTGTCTATGATGACATTACAACTTTTCAAAGTGACACAATAGTAAATCAGACAGAGGCTTATGATGCTGGAGGGGTTTACAATAATAGTACAGGTGTTTTTACTGCTGGCTCTGGTGCTTTTTATAATTTAAATTGTATGGTCCAAGTGCAAGGCGAATTCAATGCACCAAGTGCAACGCCAACAAGCGGGACTCAATACACTCTAGTCTCTGACATACATGGAAAAATAAAAATAAATAAATATAATTCAAGTGGTTTTTTTATATCTACAATTGATGAACAGTTTTTCGGAATACAGGGAAGCAATACACCAGTCAATCCAAGTGCAACTATAACAACTTCTAGCAGTCCTACTACTTCCTCAACTGAATATTATGTAGGCTCTGTCAGTTCACCAGCTTATGTGATTATAGACAATATAAACAACACATCAACCCCAAATAAATTTTATGTTAGTGCTAATAATGTTTATTTATATTCAGGTGAACAAGTTAAAGTTGTAATAGAGTATGAATGTAGAGGAAATGATTTAAAAATATTTAATAATATAAACTTTAATTATAATCAATCAAATGTATTTTGGAAAGACTCAGCTAATAACCTTTATGACGCTAGTAGTTTTGGTTTAAATGTTTTAAGTGGTTACTTCAATAATGAGGTTGTAAACTCTACTTATGTTGAGGGAAGTACTATAGACATGACCTCAGCAATTCCCGCAAAAGTTAAACAAAGAGACTTTATAAAATCTCTAGTTAATATGTTTAATTTATATATTCAACCCAACCCAGACAATGAAAAAGATTTAATTATAGAACCTAGAGACGATTTTTATAATAATGATGTAATTGATTGGAGTAGTAAAATTGATAAAAGCAAAGATGTTGAGTTTTTGCCTATGGGTGCTTTAAATAGTAAAGAGTATTTATTTACTTATAAAAAAGACAATGACTATTATAATGACTTATATTTTAATACTTGGGGTGAGAACTACGCACAGGCTGACTTTACTATAAATAATGATTTTTTAAAATCAGAATATAAAACAGAAGTTATATTTTCACCTACTCCAAATGTTGGTCAATCATGGTATGACAGAGTAATTCCTACAATTATAAAATATGACGACAAAGACGGAGTTCAAAGGACCGAGGCTAATATTAGAGTTTTACAATGGGGAGGCTTAAAAAATACAGACCAACAGTGGCTTCATATTGACGCTAGTGGAACTACTTTTAAAACTCAATACCCTTATGCTGGCATGTATGATGACCCTTACACTCCCACTGTAGATATTGGGTTTAATTTAAGTAATGAAATTTACTATTCTAATGTGTTTAATAATGTTATAACTTTTAGTAATAATAATCTATATAATAAATATTATAAAAAGTTTATTGAAGAAATTACAGACACTAACTCTAAAATAGTTAATGCTTATTTTTATTTAACCCCTAGTGACGTAGCTAATTTAAGTTTTAGAAATCAATATTATTTTGAGGGTCAATATTTTAGATTAAACAAAATAGAAAATTATAATCCTAGTAACCCTATTACTAAATGTGAATTTCTTAAAATAAAGTCTGCTACTGTTTTTAGTCCTAATACTCAGACCTCACATGGAGGGACTCAAACTTTAGGAGGTCAAAGAGTTCCAACATTTGCTCAAGGAACAGGAACTTTGACAAATGGTAATAGCACAGGAAATCAGGGAGTAAGCGCAATGGGAACTAATAACTATATAAGTGGAACTGTTCAAGGTGCAACTATAACAGGCTCAAATAATAATGTTTATTCAGGTTCTAAAAATGTAATAATACAGGGAAGCGGAAACACAATAGAATCTGGAGTTGAAAATGTTCAATTAATAAACACTAATAATCAAACTATAAGAGAGTCTAACTTAATTTATGTGAATGATGAAATACAGGGTTCAGGAAGTTTTGAAACTAGAGACGCTGATTTTGTAGCTAGTGAAAATATTAGAACATATTTAGTAGACACTCAAGGGGGAACTGTAATAGCTAGGTTTGGTACTACTTATGAAACTAGTAACGGCCTACCTCATACGGGTAAAACATGGACTTTTAAAAAATTACATTCCACTAATCAGGTCACTATTGATGCAACTGCAATTCCAGCCTTAATAGATGGAAGTAGTACTCATACTTTAACTAGTAACAATGACAGTGTTACAATGATGTGGGATGGTCAACAATTTAACATAATATAAAATGGCAGAAAAAGTAGCTTTAGAAATAGATATAAATGCAAAGGGAGCAACTACCTCACTAGGACAATTAGAGGAGGAAGCGGAAAGATTAAACGAGGAATTAAGAAAAGTTCCTTTAGGGACTAAGGCTTTTAAGGATTTAAAACAAGAGTTAGTCGGTGTTAATAAACAAATTAAAAACACTGAACTATCTATGGAGGCTTTAGATAATGAGCAAGTGGCTTCTGAACTTGGTTCTGTTGCTGGTGCAGTTGGTGACGTTTCAGCTGCTTTTATTCTACTAGGTGGTGGAGGTGGTGCTATTGAGGACACTGTAAGAAACATAGAAAAAGCTATTGGAATCTCTATGGCTTTTAAAGGTGCTATTGAAGGAACTCAGTCTGCTATGAAGTTATTTAATAATGTTATTAAAAACTCTACAGCGTTTCAAAAGTTAAACAATGCTACAACTATAGTAGCCTCAGCTGTTATGGGCTTATTCACTAAGTCTGTAGACACGACATCTAAATCATTTAAGTTTTTAAGAGGTGCAATTATAGCTACTGGAATTGGTGCTTTAGTTGTGTTAGTTGGTGAGTTAATAGCAAACTTTGATAAAATTAAGAATGCTGTAAATGGAGTTAATGACGCTAGCAAAGAACTTCAAGCAAGTACAAAAGCAATAACAGAACTAAATAAGAAAAACCTAGAGACTTTAAACAACCAAGAAAACATCTTAAAACTACAAGGTAAGACAGAACGTGAGATTTTAATGATGAAAATTGAAGGACAGAAAAAAGTTGTTCAATCAATTAAAAATGAATTATTAGCACAAAAAATAGTTAACAAAGAGAAGGTTGATGGAAGTAAAAGAAACCAGAAAATTTTACAGTTTACTTTAAAACTATTGTCTGCAAGTCCATTATTGTTAGTAAAAACTATTGATTTTTTAGGTGAGGGAGTAGCAAAATTAATTAACTCAATTACACAAAGTGCAGTTGGAAAAAAAATATTTGGTTTTGAACCTATAGACGTTGACTTTGGTTTAACTGAAAAAGCTAACAAATTAATTGAAAAAGCTAGCACTTTAGTTTTTGACCCAGAAGAAACAGAGGAACAAGGAAAAGAAGATTTAAAGAAACTAGAGGAGCAGTTAATGAAACAAGAAAATGCCTTAGCTGGTTTTCAGTTAAGAGTCATTGACATGGACACTAAAACAGCTAAAACAAAACAGGATAAAATAGACAAAGTAAATGCAGATGCTAAAGCTAAAAGAGATAAGAAAAATGCTAAAGAGATAGCAGACCAAGCAGCTAGAGACAATAAAGCTGTTGAGGACTACATGAACTTTTTACAAGCTAAAGAAGATTTAGAAAATCTATATTTTGAAAGTTTATTAACTCAACAACAACAAGAGGAAAACGCAGTCGCTGACAAATATTTTAATCTAATAGAACAGGCTAAATTATATGGTGAAGATGTAACAGTTCTAGAACAAGCTAGAGAACACGAAATAAATGAAATTAAAAAGAAATTTGCTAAAGAAGATTTAGAAAGACAGCAAGCTGTAGAAGATGCTAAAATAGGTTTAGCTATTGACGGAGTAGGTGCCTTAATAAACTTAACTTCTGCCTTTGCTAAAGACAATGAAAAGAGTCAAAGAAAAGCATTTGAGATAAATAAGAAACTACAAATAGCTCAGGCTATTATGTCAACTTATCAAGGTGCTAACGCTATTTTTTCTGCTGCTGCATTAAACCCAGCAACAGTCTTATTCCCAGCTCAACCGTTTATTGCTGCTGGAATTGCTATAGTTAATGGATTGGCTAACGTGGCTGCAATATCTAAACAACAATTTCAGACTAGTAGTCCTGGAGGAGGTGGACAACAAACCCCCTCTTTTGGTGGAGGTGGTGGAGGAACACCCCCAACTCTACAACCAGCTAACACTAGCACACTAGTACCTCAACAACAAACTCAAGTATTTGTAACTGAAACAGATATAACATCAACACAAAACTCTGTCGCTGTAATACAAGGACAGGCAACATTTTAAAATAAAAAACAATGGAAGATAAAACAGATTTACTAGAATTAATAATTGACGAAGAGGATGAGTCTGGAGTGGATTATATCGCACTCGTTGACAGCCCAGCCATACTCAGTAATTGGCAATCGTTTCAAAAACATGAGTTTGAAGAAACGTTTAACGACTATCCAGATTCAGCGTCAAACAACGCAAAGAAGGCTATAGAATATAAAGAGGAAAACGGTTCGGATTGTGGCACTCAAGTAGGTTGGACTAGAGCTAGACAGTTAGCTAATAAAGAAAATATTAGTTGGGAAACTATTGGTAGAATGGCTAGTTTCAATAGACATCAACAACATAAAGACGTGCCTTATAGTGAGGGCTGTGGTGGTTTAATGTGGGATGCTTGGGGAGGAACTTCTGGTGTTAATTGGGCAATCAATAAAATGAAAACCAAAGACAAATATAAAACAGCTTTTAAGATTCAAGACGAAGATAAAAGAATAGTTAGTGGTTATTTTATGAAAGCAGATTTACCTATCATTAGACTAAATGACCAGAATGAAAAATACTATGTAGTATTTAGAAAACCTACTATAGAAAAGATAGTCAATAAATTCTTTAAGAATAACTATAATTCTAATATTAATTTAATGCATGATATAGACTACAAAGATAATGGGGTCTATGTAATTGAGTCTTTAATCATAGATAGTAAAAGAGGAATAAAAGCTCCTGACGGTTTTGAGAATGCTCCAGATGGTTCTTGGTGGGGATCAATGAGAGTAGAGAATGACGAAGTTTGGCAAATGGTCAAAGACGGAACATTTAAAGGATTCTCTGTAGAAGGAATTTTTGGAGAAGCTAAGGCAACTAAATATCCTACTACTTTAATTAGTAAAATTATTTCTGTAGTTAAGAAATATAAAGAAAAACATTTGTAATTGTTAAACTATAAATAATTTGTTATATATATAATAGTATAAATAATATATATTATGAGTGAATTAAAAGAGTTATTCAATGAGATTAAAAGCATTTTTAAAACTGAGGGTGTTGACATTGAAAACGATTCTAAAGAATTTGCTGAAACTACTGAAAACAACGTGGAAGAAACTACTGAAACTGTAAAGGAAAAATTTGAGGATGTTGTACTGGCTGACGGTACTGTTGCTCAAGTTGAGCCTGAGGTGGTTGTAGGTGCTGCTGTAGTTGTTGACATGGATGGTGAACTTTTGCCAGCTCCTGACGGTAAACATGAATTATCTGACGGTAGAGTTATCTCTACTGAGGGTGGTGTTATTGTTGAAGTTGAGGAAGTTGAGGAAGAGGCTGAGCCAGAAGTAGAAGCAGAATCTGTAGAAGAGGAAGAGATGTCTAGTCCTTTAAGTGAAGCTCAAGAAAGAGAAGCAAAAAAGATTATAGAGTCTGTTGTGACTGAAAAAGTTTTCGGGATGGAAGCTACTATTTCAGAAGAAAACAACGAACTAAAACAAGAAATAAATAATCTTAAAGAGTCTTTTTCTATGTTGCTAAACTTAACAGAGAAAATGTTAGATGAGCCAACAAAAGAAGAGGTAGTCAAAAGACCATCTAGCTTTAAGGCTTTAAAAAAACAAAATAAAAAAGATATTATAAGTATCTTAAAAAGTAAAAAAATAATAAAATAAAAATTAAATTATGAGTTTTGATGTTTCGGCTTTGGCCGCATATACCGAACAAAATGCAATGGACTTAATCATTAAGTCTGTAGCTGGTGGTAGACTTTCAGAATACGCTAACTTACAAGATGGCGTAAAAGGTCCTACTACAATAAACATACTATCTAGTGATGTTGTTTTTCAAGCTGACGGATGTTCTAGAAGTGCAAGTGGTTCAACTACTTTGTCACAAAGAACTATTACTCCTGGTGCTGTTGCAATACATGAGGATTTATGTATGACTGACCTAGCTGCTAAATATACAGCAGTTATGTTAAAAGCTGGTTTAACTGGTGAAAAAGAAGAAATTCCTTTCGAGGAATTATACTTTTCTGAAAAAGTTGCTAAATTACAGAAAGCTATTGAAGTAGCTGACTGGCAAGGTGACACAACTTCTGGAACTGCTAACCTATCTAAGTATGATGGATTAAATAAAATTATAGCTGCTGCTACTGCTATTGATGGTAACCCAACGGCTATCACTCAGGCAACTGGAATAACTGCTGCTAATGTTATTGGAATCCTTACTGGAATGGCTGAATTAATGAGTGAAGATATCATGGATGCTGACGATTTAAAATTGTTTGTAGGAATGGATACTTTCTTAAAATACCAAAAAGCTATAGCAGATGGAAACTATTTCCATTATGTTGTAGAAGGTGGATTCAGTTCTGAACTTCCGTTGATTGGATTTCCTAATGTTACTGTTTGTGCAACTCCTGGTCTTTCAGGTTTAGCAACTGGTAACTGTTACTTAATGAGAGCGTCTAATGTTTATGTAGGTGTTGACTTACCAGGTGAAGAGTCTAACGATGTTAGAAGTTGGTATGATGATAATGACAGAATCTATAAAGTTACTATGGCTTTTAGAAGAGGTGTGAATGTTGCATTTCCTGACCAAGTTGTAGAATTCTTATTAGCCTAAATTTAATGGGGGTTTAATTACCCCCTTTTTTAATAACTGTTAGCTGAAACGCTAACTAACTGAAAATCAATTAATTATGTCATGTGTACTTAGTAATGGACAAGCTAGGGATTGCTCAGATAGCTTAGGCGGTATAGTAGAAGTATTAATCTCTGAAAGAGACAATATTACTGCTACAACTTTAGCTAGCGGAGACATTTCTGCTATTACGCAATCAGGAGCAACTAATTTTTATAGATATGAGTTAAAGAAAGAGTCAGGGAGTTTGACATCTACAGCAACTGTAGACCAAGCTGGAGGGACTTCTTTTTATGACAATGTTGTAGCTTTCACTATTAATAAAATGAGTGCTGCTAAATCTAACGAGATTAAGATGCTTATGCTTGCAAGATTGTTCGTCATTGTAAAAGATAATAACGGAGTTTATTGGGCTTTGGGAAATGATAATTTCTGTGAAGGTTCGTCTTTAGTTGGACAAACTGGACAGGCTTATGGAGACCCTAACCAATACCAAATAGAATTAACTGACAAGAGTCAGTTCCCATGTTATGGGGTACAGTCATCTGTAGTGGCTGGTTTAACAATTAGTGCTTAATTGTTCTTTGTTGTATGAAAGGGGGGTGGGTTAAACTGTCCCCTTTTTTTAGTAAATTTGAATTATGTTAAAAAAAGAATACGTAGGAAAAACAGTTCACTTAAAACATTTTAGTATTTTAGTGAATGAAGAAAACATCCCAACACTAAAGAAATTAAATGTTGATTGGGTTTTTGAAACAAAGAAAAAAAAGAAAAATGATAGTGATAAATAAGAACACTACAACTAATTTTGTAGCAACCTTATTTGAACTTAGTCAACTAACAAACCCAGATTATTTATTTGAGTTTGAGAGTGACCAGACTAAGACTAAATATTATACTATCATAGCAGACATAAGCACTAATAAAAATAGATATAACGAATTTAACTTTGTAGAGGGTACTAATAACCCAACTAGTGGAAGTCTAGACTTAGGATCACCAGGCTTTTATAACTATAAAGTTTATGAACAAAACAGCACAACAAACCTAGACCCAACAGGACTAAACGAAGTAGAAGAGGGAAAAATGAAATTAATAGATTCAACTTATCAACCGTCATTTACTCAGCATTCAGTTTCACCAACTACAAATGTAGTATATAACCCAGGACAATGAGCGTAAAATTAATCCCATTAAATTTTGGAGGGTATGAATTACCTGAGTTTAAAGAGTCTAAGAAGGGTGACTGGTACGAATACGGAACAGACAGACCTTATAAAAACACTTACCCAGACTATTTAACTAAACTCTATAATGAGTCTAGTAAACATAACCAAATTATTAATAGTAAAGTTAAGTTTATAACTGGTCAAGGTTTTGTCATAGATGAAAAATTAACATTCACAGAGAAAGCTTATGTTAATGGATTTATTAAACACCCTAATGAAGATGAAAACCTAGACGATTTAATAGGAAAACTAGCTAAGGATAAAAAGGTTTACGGTGGTTTTTGTCTACAGGTTAGAATGTCTAAAAACAATAAGATAGCAGCTATTAACCATATAGATTTTGCCGATGTTAGAGCAGGTGTTGACAATGACTTGTATTATTATACAGACGATTGGTCCGCAAGAAACCCAAAAAATAACGATGACTTTAAAGTTTTACAGTCGTTCCCTCACAATGAAGATGCTAAACCTGACGTTGACTATGTTATCTATTACAAAGAATATAGACCAGACTTAGGTGCTTATCCACTTCCTGACTATGTTTCTGCTATACCTTATTTAGAGTCAGATGCTGAGATAGCTAATTTCACATTAAGTAATATTAAGAACAATCTATCTGCTGGTTATATAATCTCTTTCAAAAATGGTCAACCAAATGATGAGGAGATGGCTGAGATTGAAAGAAGATTTAAGGGCTATGCTACTGGTGCTGACAATGCTGGAAAGCCTTTGTTATCATTTACAGACCAAGCTAGTGACCATCCTGAAATTATGCCAATTCCAGTTAATGGACAAGACGAAAGGTTTATAAATCTAAACAACCAAATAAGAGAAGAAATATTCACAGCTCATGGAATAACAAGTCCACAACTTTTCGGCATAAAACAAGATGGAGGAAGTGGATTAGGAAACAACGCAGATGAAATAGTAGTGGCTAGTCAACTATATCAAAATCTACAAATTGACCCAGAACAAAAGGTATTTAATGAATTAATTAATTCTATACTTAACTATAATGGTGTTAATGGTGAACCTGTAAGAATACAGAAAATAGAACCAGTCCAAAGGTACTTTAGTGAGACTGCTGTTCTAGGTGTAATGACTCAAGATGAAATAAGAGAAAAAATTGGACTTCCAGCTTTACAGCCTGAGCAAAAAGTAGAGTTAAGCAGTCAAGAAGATGACATTATTTTTAATCAATTAGAAACTACAGGATATAACTCTAATGAATTAGAGGTAATAAACACCTTTCAAAATCCTATTACTTGTATAGCAGACGCTAAAGAATATGAAGAAAAAATAAAGAAAGAGTCTTTTGCAATTACAAGCGTTTTAACACAGCTTGAAAAGAGTGTCCTAGCGTTACTATTAAAAAACCCTTTAATGCCTGTTACAGAGCTTGCAAATGCTTTAAAAGTAGAACAGTCTTTAATTAATCAGTCTATTTCTAACCTTTTTGAAGCTGGTGCTTTAGATAAGGATTTTAAACCAACTCCAGACGCTGAGGCTAGTGTACAAACTCCAGAAGATGAGATTTTTATAGTTTACAAATATGTAGAAAGACCAGACGCACCACCTTTAAAAACTAATAGTAGACCTTTTTGCAATAGAATGATGTTATTAGCAACTACTAGAAAATATACTCTACAACAATTAGAATTGTTAACTAATGATTTTGGACAGTCTGGAATAGACATATTTACTAAACGTGGTGGCTGGTATCATAATTATAGAACAAATAAAACAACTCCTTATTGTAGACACATCTGGGAGCAACAAGTAGTAAGATTAAAAAAATAAGTTATGGCAGTTTTATTTATATCCGAACAATACGTAAAGAATACTACTCTCATTGACGAGAATGTTTCAGTAAAATTAATTCTACCTAGTATAAAAGACTGTCAGGAGTTAAGAATCCATCCAATATTAGGGACTCCATTCTATGAAGATTTAAAAACTAAAATAACTGCTGGAACTTTAAACAGTGACGAAGTTAATTTGTTGGACGTATATATTGCTCCAGCTATGGCTCAATGGACTATGTATGAATGCAGTACTTCAATGCTATTTAAATATAGAAACAAATCTGTTTCAACTAAGAACAGTGAGAACAGTAATCCTATTAGTTATCAAGACTTGCAATATCTTAGAGACGAATGGAAGAACAAAGCAGAAGAAAGAGAAGCTAGGTTAATAAACTACTTATGTGATAATGATAATCTATTCCCTAAGTATAAGGAAACTAGCGACGATTTACACCCTAGAAAAACAGCTTATCAAACTAGTTTTTATTTAGGTGGTAGCAGTAGAAGTGATTGCTGGAGAGACGAATATAGAAATAGTGAAAAATGATATTAACCTATAATCAAATATTAAAAGAGTTTAAGACTTTTGCTACTAACCATAAGCAAATAGAGAACTTTGGCAATGGTGACTTATGGGAAATAGTAGAGCATAACCAACTAGCAGACTTTAACTATCCACTATTTTGGGTAGCTGACCAGCCAGCTAATTTAGGTGATGGAACTTTTACTTGGAATTTTAATGTTATGGCTATGGACTTAGTAAACAAAGACGAGTCTAATGAGAATGATGTAAAGTCTGACATGTGTCAAGTGCTTTTAGATTGTGTTTCATACTTTGAACAAAAGACTGCTACTAGCAACAATGTAGATTGGTTAAAAGTTAACTTGGTTAGGTCTGGAACTTTGACTAGTTTTACAGAAAGATTTGAAGACGAATTGACAGGATGGGGAATGAATATAGGATTTAGACTTCCTTTTAGTTATAATAATTGTGATTTACCAATAGAATAAGATATGGCTACATTATACAATCCAAGTAAGAAAAAAGGTTTATTTTATATGCCAATGTCAGGAGGTACAGGACGGTCTACAACTCCACCAGGACCAGCTCCTTTAGCTCAAATAGACAACCTTAATTCTATGGAGTTTGATGGAACAAATGATTATATAGATGCTGGAACTGGGGTTGGTGATGCTTTAGGTTCTTCGGTCACAAATTTTAGTGTTTCAGGTTGGTTTAAAACAACAATAAGTCCTTTGCCAAGCAATGAGGGAATGTTTGCTTTTGGAGACCATACAAGTTCAACAAGTAACAGCCCTTTTCATTTTTATCAAGGTAGTTTTAATGTTTTTGATGTTTTTTTTACAAATACAAAATATCACAGATACACAGTAAATGTTTACACTGGTGGTGTAAGGTGGATAAACTACATAATTTCTTATGATGGAACTCAAGGCACAAGTGCAGATAGGGTAAAACTTTATATTGATGGTGTATTTCTTGCTCCAACAATTGTTGGTGGTACTATTCCAACTTCTGTTAATTTAACTAATATGAATAATACTATTGGGGTTTCTGCACAAAATAAATTTTATAGAGGTAACATAGATGAGTTAGCAATTTTTAACTATTCATTAACAGAAGCAGACGCATTAAGCATTTACGACGCAACAGAAACAGGTAAAACAGCAGATTTAAACACTTTATCAACACCACCAGTAGCGTGGTATAGAATGTAAACTATGGCAACAGAATATTTTAATGACGCTTGGAGAATACCAAACAATAAAAATCAAAGTTTAGTTTCTAACTATTCTATGCAATTTGATGGGAGTAATGATAATATTACTTTAGACAATACAAATGATTTTTTAAATGTTGATTATTTAACTATATCAATTTGGTTTAAACCAGTTATTGCTGAAAATGCTGCACTTATTGGAAATAGATATTTTAATTCTGGTTATATGTCTTGGACTATCCAATTATTTAGTAATGGAAAAGTTAGGTATTTACAAAGAAGCCCAAATTTAGGCACTTCTTTTTATACAATAGATACTTATAACGTAGGCGAATGGAATCATATTTCGGTTACTTACGATTCTGTTAATGGAGCAAAAATGTACTTAAATGGAGGAAGTCCTGTAGTAAATACTAACCAAACAACGCCTATACAATACAATACAGATTTTGTTAGTGACAATGTAACTATTGGCTCTGCTCCTGCTGGTGGTTCAACTTCTAGTCCAACTGGTCCAACTCAACATTTTAATGGAAGTATAGACCAAGTAAGTATTTTTGATTATGGACTTTCAGCAACTCAAGTTTCTACTCTTTATGGTGGTGGAACAGCTGTTACAAATCCAATGTCGTTATCACCAAAGCCAATAGCTTACTATCAATTAGGTGACCAATCAGTAGATAACGGAGCTAATTATCTTGTGCCAAATAATAGTTTAAATGGTAGTGAGGGCTATAGTCCTTATGCTTTAGATTTTGACGGGAGTAATGATGTGTTAAATTGTGGCAATGATAGTAGCTTACAAATCACTGGAGCTATGACTGTTAGCTATTGGTTTAAAGGGCAAGGAGGTAGCGCAAGTATTGGAGGCGTTGGAAAATTAGGTGGTGGCGGTAATAGAGGTTTTTGTCTTGGAATGAACAGCAATGGCACTATTATTTTTTATATAGCACCAACAGCAAATTCTCTTACTTCTACAAGTTACTCCTCACACACTCCAGACACTAACTGGCATCACGTTGTTGGAGTTTTTACTCCGTCAACTTCTTTAGAAATTTATTTTGATGGGGATAGAGTAAAAAATCCATCAACTTCTACTAGCTCTCAATACAATGCCTCTAACAATTTACAAATAGGAGCAAGAGGTGATAGTGCTGGTTTTTTTGATGGTGAAATGTCAAACGCTGCTATTTGGAATACTAACTTAAGTACAACAGAAATTACAGAGATTTATAATCAAGGCGTACCATCTAACTTAAACACTTTCTCAGGAACTGCACCAGTAAGTTGGTGGCAGTTAGGTTCTAATAGTTCTTTTAATACTAACTGGACTTGTTTAGATGAAATAGGAACTAACAATGCTGTAAGTGCTGGTAGTATGACAGAAGATGCTATTACAAATGGAGTTGGATATTCTGCAAGTGGTTTAGGAACAAGTTCAATAGATATTAAAGGAGATGCTCCGTACAGTACAGCAAATGGCCTCTCAGAAAATATGGATGTATTAGACAGAGTAACAGATGTACCGTCGTAAAGTTAAAATATTAAAATAAAAAAAATGAATAATAAAAGTTATATAGTAATTGAATTGTCAGATAGCAATTTAGTTTTATTCTCACAAGTTGACCAGCAAAGTGCACAGTCAATGCGTAGAAATTTAGCAAACAATCAAGGGTTGTTAAGCTATAGAGTAACTCCTAGCTTTGTAACAGATGGTAGTTTGCCTATTGTAGGAAGTGTTATGAACCAAACAGAGGCATTAGCATTAATGGCAACGAGTGACTGGAGTACACCAGACCCAGAATAATGAACAATTTAAAAGTAGCGAAGATGGATGACCACAATTTATTATTGGCGTTAGCTGGTATTATTTCAGCATTTGGAGTAAAAGAAGTTTGGGGAATAATAAAGCAGAAAATTGATATAGGTGCTAAAAAAGATGAAAGAGAGGAAAGTTTATATACTAAACAAATTGAAGTTCTTACAAACAAAATTACACAGCTTGAAACAAAGATTGAATTACTTATTGAAGAAAATATTCAACTAAGGGTTAAAGTTGTCAAGATGGAAGCACGCTTGATAAATAGTGCAAAAAAAAAAGTAAATAGAAAAATAAAAGGGGATGAGAAAGATTGATAAAATTATAGTTCATTGTTCTGCTACAAGAGAGGGTCAAGACATACCAGTTGAAACTATTAAGAAATGGCATGTTGAAGGACGTGGCTGGTCAGATATTGGCTATCATTTTTATGTATCTTTAGATGGCACTATTAAAAAAGGAAGAGATATAGACAGGTCTGGCGCTCATACAAAGGGTGAAAATAAAACTTCTATTGGCCTATGTTATTGCGGAGGAGTTGAGGCAGACGGTAAAACACCTAAAGACACTAGAACACCAGAACAAAAAGAAAGTCTGTTAAGTGTCCTTAAAACATTAAAAGCAATGTTTCCAGAGTCTACTATTTATTCACATAATGAGTTTGCAAATAAAGCCTGTCCATCTTTCGACGCTACTGCTGAGTATAAAAGTTTATAAGTGAAGAAACTTAAAGACACTAAAATAGGATTATTATTAAAAGAAAAAGCACCTAAAGTCTTAGAACTTATTGGAGATGTTCTTCCCTCTAGTGGCACAATGGGAATATTAAAAAACATTATTTCTAAAGATCCTGACTTAACACCAGAAGAAAAAGCAGAGTTACATAATAGAGTTATAGAACTATATAAACTAGAAGTAGCAGACAGAGACTCAGCTAGAAAAAGAGAAGTAGAACTAGCTAAGGCTGGTGGTAATGACTGGATGATGAATTTAACTGGTGTTGTTGGTTTGTTATGTTTTGTTTTTATAGTTTATTCTGTTGTATATATTCCAAATGTTTTGCACAATGAATTGTTTGTACATTTAATGGGTATGGTTGAAGGTGTAGTTATAGGAAACATATTTGCATTTTACTACGGTACATCCTCAAAAAAGTAAAGTATAATTTTTTTATTATATTTACAAAAACCAATACTACTTAAAATTGAAATCACACAACAAAAGGTGGAAAGACGGTGGCAATCCACGTTATAGACTTAACCAAGACGAAGCAGAAATAATAAACAACTACAGACGAGCTATTGACGAATGTGACAAAGAGGGTTTAGACCCTAAGACTTTGCATAGTGGATGGATTAAGAATGACAACGCTAGCTTATATTTTAAACAACCTAAAGCAACAGAAAAAGACTTTAAGAAACTAGCCAAAGAAGTCATTGAAGAGGCTAAACAATATTCCCCTAAATACCCTAAACTAAATTATAAGAAATACACAGACGGACATTTATTGTTTATGTGTCCTAGTGATTTGCATATAGGAAAACTCTGTAGGTCTTTTGTAAGTGGTGAGGAGTATAATAATCAAATAGCAGTTAGTAGGGCTTTAGAAGGCGTTAGAGGATGTTTAGCAAAGTCTCAAGGGTTTAACATAGATAAGACTATTCTATTACTCTCAGGAGATTTATTGCATGTAGACAATTTTAACATGACTACAACTGGAGGGACTAGACAAGATAGTGACGGTTTATTAAGTGACCATTTTCTAATAGCTAAAAGGTTGATGGTTGAAATAATAGAAATTTTATTACAAGTCTCTACGGTCCATGTAATGTTTACTCCTGGCAATCATGACAACACAGTCGGCTGGATGGTTGCTGAGTTATTAGCTGCATGGTTTAGACATAATAAAGATGTGACTTTTGATGTTAGTTTGCAAATGCGTAAATACTACAAGTACAAAAAGAACTTAATATCTTCCTGTCATGGTCATAAGATTAAGGCTGACACGTTGCCAATGATAGTAGCTGACGAATGTCCAGACTGGTCTAGCACTAAATATAGATACATGTTTACTCAGCATATACATCACAAAGTCAGTAAGCAATATCCAGGACTCTGGGTGGAGTCTCTTATGTCAACTTCGGAAGCAGATAATTGGCACGCTACCTCAGGTTATCAAAGTTCAAATAACAAAGCTATAGAAGCATTTCTATTTAGTGAATTTGGACAAATTGCTAGAATAACACATCTATTTTAACAATCGTTTGTTAATAAAGTTTTTTTAATTTATAGTTATAATTATAATTATAGTTATATATTAGCGTAAATTAAAATAACTAAAATGACAAATATTAAATACAATACCAGAACTTTTTATGTGCCAGCTGAAAAGCTAGAAATATTAACTAAGTTCCAAAACAAATGCAAAGAAAATGGACATAAGTCCTATTCTGAGGTAATACTAAAACTTATGGAAAATTACAACAATGGATAAATATGAGTTTTACTACAGACAGAAACAAGAGTGGGACTACTGGCAAGCTAACCAAAGACACAACTTTCTAAGTGACAGACTGCTAGGCATTATTAGTCAAGTCCAATGGAATAAAGGCATTCTAAAAAGAACTAAACTTAATGACAATGACCTTGAAATCCATCAAAATAGATTTAGTGATTTAATAACTGACGTTGTTAAAATATCTATTGAGCTAAAAGAATTAGCTATCAACTACAATCCAAAGAGGATTAAACAATTAATTATTATATTAACCAAAATTAAAAACTACAACAATGAACCAATTGAAAACAGTTGACATAAAGGGCAAAGCCTACGTCACAGTAAACGAGAGAATTAAATATTTTAGAGAAAAATTTACAGGATATTCAATGACCTCAGAAATAACTCACATTAATGACAATGGAGTAATAATTAAAACAACTATTAAAAATGATGCTGGAATAGAAGTAGCGTCAGGACACGCACACGAAAAGCAGAACTCAACTTTTATAAACAAGACTTCTTTTATAGAAAATTGTGAGACTTCAAGCTGGGGTAGATGTTTGGCCAACTTTGGAATCGGTGTAGATTCTAATGTAGCTAGTGCAGACGAAGTAGCTAACGCAATTAAAAACCAATAACATGAAAGAGTTTAAAATAAGATGTTCAGCAATTGGCAAGATAATGACCAACGCTAGAAGTAAAACAGAAACACTATCTAAGACTACTAAAAGTTTTCTAGAGGAATGGAGTAAAGAGCAAATTTATAACCGTAAAAAAGAGATATTTAGCAAATACCTAGACAAAGGAAACGCTGTAGAAGTAGACTCTTTAAACTTTATAGCTAAAGAATTAGACATTTCTAATTTAAAAAAGAATGAAGAGTCTTTTTCAAATGGCTTTTTAACGGGTACTCCAGACGCTATTGTAGATGATGCTTTACAACATTATATAATAGATGTCAAAAATAGTTGGGATTGTTTTAGCTTTCCTCTATACTTCAATAGTGTACCTAATAAAGACTATTACTGGCAAGCTCAGGGCTATATGGCTTTGACTGACATAGACAGATATAAGTTAATTTATACACTAATGGACACTCCAGAAGATTTAATTCAAAGAGAATACTTTGGAGACGAAAGCACAGACTTAGTAGAGTTCGCTAGCAAATATAAATACTCTAATATAGACTCTAAGTATAGAATTAAAGTGTTTGAAATCTATAGAAACGAAGAGGACATAAGAAAGATTTACGATAGAGTAGAAGAGTGTAGGTCCTATTTAAAAAGCCTTTGGGTAGATTTAAACTTTTAGATTATGAAAAAATTTGCTATAATTGGAGGCTTAAGTTTGATGACTGCTGGAACTACTAACATGGTTTGGCATAAGCAAAAGCTAGATTTTAACCCTAACACATTCGCAATAGCTACAGGCAGTTTTTTTGTAGCTGTTGGAATTACCTATAAATTTTAATGATAAAAAAAGAATGGCAATGGATGCCAGATTATAAACAACAAAAACAAAAAACAATGATTGATTTTAGAACATATGATTTAGAAAACCCATTAATTTGGGCAGCTTTTAAAAAGTATTCTTTTGAAGCTAAAGAAAAAGGTTTTGACAATTATTCTGCAAATGGTATATTTGAGATAATTAGATGGAATACAACTTTAGTACAACGAGATAAATATAAGGTTAACAATAATTATAGACCTGATTATGCTAGAAAAATGATGACTCAATTTCCTGAGTTTGAAGGTTTTTTTAGAACTAGAGTATTAAAAGCAAAAAGAAGTTAAACAATAAATAAATAAACAATGGAAAAAAAACCAACAATCTACTGCGGAGGCGGTAAAAAAATGAATGATAACTGGATGACTGTTACTGTTCATATAGACAAAGTAAAAGAACATGTTTTCGATTATAAAGGAAACAAGTATCTTAAATTAAATGTAAACCTAAAGGACCAGCCTGACCAATATGGAAAAGATGTGTCTTTAAGTGTTAACACGTATAACCCAGAAGAACAAAAAGAGACTAAGCCAGTGGCAGAAGTTTCTAATAGTTCTGATGACTTACCCTTTTAAGTATCGTGAAAGAGTCAAGAGTCTTGAAAGCATTGGGTTTGAGTTCGTTGGATATACAAAATTTGTTGATGAACGGAATGACAATGCCTGAAATAGCTAAAAAATATAAAATAACTTATATTAGTTTAGTACAAGCCTTTGAAATTCAGAAAAAGGATTTTAAATATATTGACTACAAACAACCTAAAAAAGAAGTAGAGGACATTAAACTAGTGTCTTCTACTTCTGAAAGGTTATACACTGAGGAGTCATTAAATGAAAATGAGCTATTAGCTTTTTATAAATACGAACAAAAAAACAAAGCATATTATGAGCGAAGAACTACCCTGGTTTAAAGCCTATCCTAGTCAATGGCTAGGGGGTGATATAATGTATTTAACTAAAGAGGAGAAAGGGTCTTTTATAGATGCCTGTTTTCACTACTGGAATAAAGATTGTTCAATGACCTATATTAAAATGGCTAGACGAATCGGACAAGATTATTTAGATGTTTTAATTGATGAGGGAATGATTGAAAAAAAGGACAACCAAATTAACATAAAATTTTTAGATACACAATATCAAGAACGAAAAGAACAATATTTAAAACGAGTCGAAGCTGCTAAAAAGTCAAAGAAAAAAACTACATTTAGTGACCCTATACACAAAAACTCAGACTCATTAAAGAAATTTTTAAGCACAATCAATGATACTAAATAAAGGCTACGGACTAGACTACGCTATTAAATACAAAAACGGAGAGATTAAAAAAGGTTTAGGAATAGGCTGTCCAATTACTGACAAGTTTGTAAGATTTAAACCTAGTCAAATGGTTGTCGTTTCTGGCTTTCCTAATGTTGGTAAAACATATTTTTTTATATGGTATTTACTATGCCACTCTATGAATAACAATTTAAAATGGTGTGTTTGGAGTGGAGAAAACTCTCCAGAACTATTAAAAATTAGCATGATTCAAATGCTAACAGGACAAAAAGTTGAGGACTTAACTGAGTCAGAGATTAAAAAACAAATAGAAGTTATTGACACTTACTTTAAATTTGTAGATAATAGAAAGCTATATACTGCCTCAGACCTTTTAAATATATTTGCTAAGGAAAATATAGACGGATGTTTAATAGACCCTTACACTGGCTTAAACATAGAAAGAGGTGGGAAACTTGGACAGTTTGACAGAAACTATTTATTCTGCAATAATGTTAGAGAGTTTTGTAATAAGACTGGCAAGACAGTTTATATCAATACTCACCCAATAAGTGAAGCAGCTAGAAGAGTCTACAAGCCTGGACATACTTTAGAGGGTTATGTTCAACCTCCAAAGTCATCTGATATTGAGGGAGGCATGGGATTCATAAACAGGGCGGACGACGTATATGCAATTCACAGAATGGGCAACCACCCAGAATTTAAAACAATGACAGAACTACATGTTCAAAAGGTTAAAAATGTTATGACTGGAGGAGAGTTGACTACTCTAGATGAGCCTTTAAGATTTAATTTTTACAATGGATATTATACAATAGGAGGAAACAACCCACTAAAACACATACAGAATGGATGAATTAGACATAATGTTAAGAAAAAATAAGCTAGATATAATGATAATTAAAGCTAGTGCCGAAGTAGAAAAGACTAATAATAAAGTAAAACAGGAAGGTCTAGAGGTTTTAATGGATATTCTAGAACTTATTCACGATCTACAGCACGAAATTAGACAAAACTATAAAGACATATCTAAACTTAAATATGAAAATGCTGTAGCTTACAAAGAAAATGCTATAATAAAAGCAGATTTTTCTACCTATAAACACAATTTAAAAAAAGCAGAATTAGAAACTAACAAAAATGGATAAAATTTATTTTCTTATATTAGCATCACACGTCACAGTTTTTTTTTGTGGTTGCGTGTTTACTTTATTAATTCAAAAGTATAATAATAAAAATGAAGAAAAGGACTTTAAATGAATACAGACAAACAAAGGACACAGACTATAGTCATCCTTATAATAACACTGACGGTAGTATTAATTTACTCTGTAGGATATATCCTAATGACGCTGAGTTAGGTAAAATTATTAGAAAACATTTTCAAAAATTATGAAGATTTTAAATTTATATGCTTGCTTAGGTGGTAACCGTTACAAGTGGGATGAAGTAACAGATATAGAAGTTACTGCTGTAGAATTAGACCCAGAGTTAGCAAGACTATACCAAGAGAGGTTTCCTAATGATAAAGTTATAGTTGCAGATGCACACCAGTACCTATTAGACCATTACCAAGAATATGATTTTATATGGTCATCACCACCTTGTCCAACACATAGCAGAGCAAGGTATTGGGCAATTGGAGCTAATGGAAAAAGCCCAACATACCCAAACTTAAATTTATATGGTGAAATTCTTTTATTAGATTATCACTTTAAAGGAAAGTATGTAGTTGAAAATGTAATTCCTTACTATGAACCAATGTTAAATCCCAAAAAAAGAGGAAGGCATTTATATTGGACTAATTTTAATTTACCAAATGAGTTAAATGATAGAAGATTTAGTATAAGCCAAACAAAGAATGAGTTAAATGCTTTATCAGAATTTCACAATTACGATTTTAGCAAATATAAAGGAAGCCAAAGTAAAGTAAAAATTGGTAGAAACCTGGTAGATTATGAAGCTGGTAGAACAATATTAGAAACAGCAGTAGGAATAACAAGAAAACAAAATGTAAACCAAACAACTATATTTGATGAATGCTAATCAGAAAGGCAAACGTTTTGAAAGAGACGTGGCTAAACAACTAAATAAAAAGTTCAATACTAATGTAAGACGTACTCCTATGAGTGGCGGTATGAGTATTAAAGGAGACATTATAGACATTAATCCAGACTCTGTTTTATTTGACTATCACTGGGAATGTAAGAACCAGGAAAAGCTAAACATCTGGAAAGCTTTAGAACAGGCTAGAAGTGACAGACCAATGGGGAAAACTCCTGTTGTAGTGTTTACTAAAAACTTTGAGAATGACTATGCCTGTTTAGAATTTGAGGACTTTATGAATTTATTATTAACCATACAACAACTACAAGATGAAATCAACACTAAAAAAGATAGCTGAAATAATCAAAGAATATAAACAAACTGACGTATTTGATGGTAACAGCTTAAATAAACAACTAAAAGAATTAACTGCCTATCTATATTATATAGAAACTATTAGAACTAAAGCACATAACGACTTTGAAAAGGTTATACATAATAGAGTCAAAGAGGGTTTTTCTGTAGCTAGGGCAACTAATGAGGCTAATGTAGAAGTTCCTGAGATGTATGAGCTTAGACGTTTACTAGAGTCTGGCTATAGAGTAGTTGACGCTATGAGAACCAATATAAGTTTCTTAAAATCTGAAATGTATAATGTCACAAAAGAGTATTGATGAATATTACTAACGAAGATAATATGGAGCTAATGGCAAGGTATGAAGATAATTACTTTGACCTTGCTATTGTAGACCCTCCTTATGGTATTGAACGTTTTAAAGCTAAAGATGGTGGTAACAGTAAAAAAATTAAATGTTTTGGCGATAAAGCGAAAAAGTGGAATAATACAAAACCACTTCAAGAGTATTGGGATGAACTTTTTAGGGTTTCAAAAAATCAAATTGTTTGGGGTGCTAATAATTTCACACTCCCCGAAAGTGAATACTTTTGTATTTGGAATAAAAAACAAACATTAGATAATTTTGCAACTGCTGAATACGCTTGGGTTAGTATGGGGTTAAAAAAACCTGCTAAAATGTTTGATTATTCAATTCATAAACATAATCACACAGATAAAATACATCCAACAGAAAAACCTGTAAAACTTTACGAATGGCTTTTAATGAAATATGCAAAAGAGGGCGATAAAATATTAGATACACATTTAGGAAGTGGAAGTATTGCAATTGCTTGTCATAATTTAGGATATGACTTAACAGCTTGTGAATTAGATAAGGAATACTACGACAAAGCAATGAAAAGAATTAACCAACATAAACAACAATTAACAATGTTTTAAATGGACAAAAAGCTAATTAAGAAAATAGAAAACTTTATATTTTGGATAGGTAGAGAATACAAAGTTGTAGAGTTAGAGGACTTTAAACAAGACATTTTTATAATACTACTTAACAAGGGTGAAGATTTTATTATTCAATTAGACAAAGAAAACAGCATAAAAAAATATGTTTATAAACTTTGCCTCTATCAAATAATTAGCGAGCGTGGACAATACAGAACGAAATACTATTTACCTAGTCAATTTAGTAGTATAGAAGACATAGAAACTTACTCTAATAGTTGTTTTAAAGATGAGGTACTAAAAGACTTAATAAATTCTTTAGATGGTTTAGATAAAATAATGATGGAACAATTATTGATTTGTAGTGGAAATAGAAACTGTTTAGCTGAAAAAAGCGACATTCATAGGAATACAATACAATATAAGTTTAAAGAATTAGCAAACAAGATAAAACAAAAATGGACATTAAATGAATTCTATAGTTAGTATATTAGTAATAATTACCATAGCTACTACATGGGTTGACTATGCTAGACCTTTGATTGATAAATGGGACTACAAGCCTTTTAATTGTAGTTTCTGCCTTACCTTCTGGCTATCATTAATTTATTTTTTAATAACTTTAGACCCAATAATATTAATAACGCCGTTAATTTTACGTATAATTGAAAGACGATTACTATGACAATAGAAAAAACCATCAAACTATATAATAAAACAAGTGCCTTTCCAGGCTCTGTAGACATATCCTTTTTAAGAAACAACTTAGAACCAATACTAAAAGAATTACATCCAGACATGAAAGTGAGTTGGGCTTGCAATAGTTGTGTTAAATCTCAAATGCAAATCTTATTTAATTGGCTTACTGAAAAAGAAGCTAAGGAAGTTAAACAAGTAAAAAAGAAAAAGAATGTTAGACGAAAGAGACCTACTAAAAAGTGATTTTAGCTATGGTTATTATATAGACGATGAGGGGTTATATTTCTACTCAGAAATGAATGGCGAAATATACGAGTGTTTTGACATTAATGGAGTAGCCTCTACAACTTTTGATTTTGAAGCAGATTATAGAATTTTAGAATTAGCATATATACACGAGGAAAATGGATTGGATGACGAAGAAGACTTTTAAAAAGGAAATGTTAAAAAGAAGATTGACATATAATAATAAAAGAGTTTATATAAAATCACTAGATAGTAAGTTGGCAATAGTTAGCCATACTGAGGAAGGTAATTATAAACAATTTAAAGTTAATATTGAGGACCTAGTAGAGTTTAAATGAAACTAACACCTAAAGAAATAAAAGAGCAAAAAGCTAAGTTTGGTAGTAAAGCAGTAAATTACTTTATTAGGTTTATGGAAATGAGAGAAAGATGTAAAAATCTTCCTGACTATTTTATAAAACAAGTCATTGAAAATAGTGACGACCCTAAAGAGTTTAGAACTTTTAATATAGGTAATATGAGAAACTATAAAAGAAAGCTAGAAAACACATTTTTAAAGAAAGGTAATAATGACTAAAAATAGAGGTTTATATTTAATGAGATACAATACTACTAATATAAAATATTTTAAAGTATTAAATGAAAAGAATAATTTTTATTGTATAGAAAATAAACCAGATAAAGAACATAGATGGAGTAAGATTGGTTTTAAGTTTGGTAGGACTAGCAATATAGAAAAAAGACTTGAATATTTTAAAAACAATAAAGAGGGAATACAATATAACTTAATAAAATTTTTTCCTTGCAATAAAGAAAAGATAAGGGAGTTTAATTTAGCTGGTACGTTAAGGTGTTTATGTGATGAGTGGTTTAGGTGGGAAAGTTCAATACTAGAACATATACCAAATGAATATATAAAACTAAAAGACATATACAATGAGGTCAATTTATATGCTAATGGTAAAATGATAAAAGATTATAGATTATATGGTAATCATAGATTTGAATTAAATGACAAATAAACTAACACCTAAACAAAGTAAATTCGCTGAGGAGTATGTCAACACTGGCAATGCGTCAGAGGCTTATAGACGTGCTTATGATGTTGGTGCTGACACTAAGTTAGAGACTATAGCAACTAAAGCTAGTCATCTCTTAGCTCAGTACAATATAAGTACAAGGGTGCAAGAATTGAAAACAAAAGAAGCAGAAGCCTTCCAAATAACACGTAAGGAAGTAGCAGACGGCTATTTTAAGATGATTAAATCTTGGGAGTATCTAATGGACCTAGCAGCAAAAGAAAACCTAACAAAAGAGCAGAAAGCTAAATTCTATTTACTTAAAGAAATGGTCAAGGGTTCTGACTATAGGGGTGCTTATGATTCTATTGCAAAGATGTTTGGACTAAATGCACCAGACAAACAGGAGATTGAATCTACAGTCAATAATATAAACATTAATATTAAGCGTGGAAGCGACTGAAATATTTGAGCGTAACTATGACAGTCAGTCTAAAATCGTAATAAATAGAGGAGGGACTAGAAGTTCTAAAACCTGGTCCTTAAATCAATTATGTGCTTTATGGCTAATTAGTGGCAACTATGGGTCTGATAAGTACTGTCATGAGGGTGTTTGGACTACAGTAAGGAAATATAGGACTAATCTAGATGGAACAGTAATTAGAGACTTTGAGGACATTCTAAAGGCTGAGGGTTGGTATAGTGGAATAGATCACAACAAAACTAAGAAACAGTATAGATATGGTAAAAGGTTAGTCGAGTTTATTGGTGCAGATGACGAACAAAAGCTAAGAGGTGCAAAAAGAAATATATTATATTGTAATGAAGCCAACGAATTAGAATACAAACAAGAGTTTTTCCAATTACTAATGAGGACCGAGAATAAAATCTTTCTAGACTTTAACCCAGACGATGAGCAGATTTGGATTAATCAGGAGTTAGAAATAAAACGTTCTAATGAAGTTGGAGACGTTGAAGTAATAGTAAGCAACTATAAGAATAATGCGTTTCTTCCTAAGTCCCTAATAAAAGAAATAGAATATCTACAACAAACAGACAAAGAGTTCTGGAAGATTTACGGTCTTGGTGAATATGGAAATATAAGTGGATTAATATACGAGAATGTTAAGTATGTTGATACTATGCCAGACTGTAAGTTAGTGGCTTATGGTTTAGACTTTGGATATAGTATAGACCCCTCAGCATGTGTAGCTGTTTACAAACGAGATGACGAACTATATTTAAAAGAAATACTCTACCAAAGAGAATTAACTAACCAGGACTTAGCTGAGGCTTTACTTCCTATAGTTGGCAGAGATGAGGTTATATGTGACTCAGCAGAGCCTAAAAGTATAGAAGAAATATATAGACTAGGACTAAACGCTAAGCCAGCTACAAAAGGAAGAGACAGTATTCTAAACGGAATAGACATTCTAAAACGATATAAAATTAATGTTGTAAATAGTAGCAACCTTAGAAGAGAGTTTAGGATGTATAAATGGGCAACTGACAAGAATGGAAATAGTCTACAGAAACCAATAGGGTCAGACCATTTAATGGATGCTTTGAGATACGTAGCTTTAATACATTTAAAAGAAAATAATCGAGGATGGTATGCAATAAGATGAAACTATATAAAGGAGATTGCTTAGAGGTAATGAAAACAATACAGGATAAAAGTATTGATGCTATTATAACAGACCCTCCTTACGGAACTACAGCTTGTAAATGGGATAGTGTTATTGATTTTGAGTTAATGTGGGAACAACTTAACAGAATAATAAAACCAAATGGTGCTATTGTTTTATTTGGTAGTGAACCGTTTAGTAGTGCTTTAAGAATGAGCAACATTAAAAATTTTAAATATGATTGGATTTGGGATAAACAAAGACCAAGTGGCAGTATGCTTGCTAAAAAAAGACCTATGAAATACCACGAGATAGCATCTGTTTTTTATAAAAATCAAAGTGTCTACAACCCACAAATGACAAAAGGCAAAATGATGAAGAAAGCTAGCGGAGGTAAAAGTGATAATTACGGGAAGGCAATACCTATTGTAAGGTATGAAAGCGACCAATACTACCCTAGAAGCATACAAGCGTTTAAAGCTTGCCATAATATGACAGGAAAAGTACACCCAACACAAAAGCCTGTTGCATTAATGGAGTACCTTATTAAAACTTACACCAACGAGAATGAAACTGTTTTAGACTTTACAATGGGTAGTGGCTCAACTGGTATAGCTTGTAAGAATACAAATAGAAACTTTATAGGCATAGAACAAGATGAAAACTATTTTAACATAGCTGAACAAAGAATAAAAGAAACTGAATTTAAATTGTTTTAATTTACTATATTTGATTAAGCAAAAATCTTCATTAGATTATATGTTTTGGGAATTGGGGTAGTCGGCAAAAGAGCGTTATCCCTTTTTATTTACAGGAAAGAATTTAGCAAATGCTGAGCAAATGCTAAGCAAATGCTGAGCAAATGGGGTTCTATAAGATAAGATAAGATATTTATCTTATTATTGATTTATACTATTTCATAAACTAGATAATTGAATATATTAGTTTTAAGACACTATAATTAGTCAATGTATATAAACATATATAAAAAGTATTTAAGTTTGTTAGAATTAATTTAAATAGTGTTCTCAGCCATTGTGAGTTAGTATTTTAGTTAGTGTTTAGTTGTTTAGTATTTTAATTAAAATTATTCAACGGTCGTTCAAACGTTCGTTTAACGGTCGTTCAAACGTTCGTTTAACCATTAATAATAAAATTAAATAAGATAATATTAAAACAATAATAACACTATAGAAGAATTAATTAAAAATTAAAAAACACGTATAATAAACGTATAAGTTTTAAATATTTATTTTAGTGTTTTGTTATAATTAATAAATTTGTTATATATAGAATTATGGAAATTACAATCCCAACAAAGTGGGAAGATGTGACAATAGGAAATTACATCAACCTAAGACCAGTATTAAACTCTAAACTAAACCCTATAGAAAGAGTAGTCAACATTCTAGCAGTCTTAACAGGACAGAAAAGAGATGTTATAAAGAATATTAGTTTAAAGCAGTATAAGTCTATTAAAAAGAAAATGAGTTTCTTAGAAACAGAACTTCCTAAACAACTAAAAGACAAAAGGTTTAAAATTGGTGGTCAATGGTATGAGTTCAAAGTAGATGCTAAAAAGTTATTATTTGGAGAGTATATTAACAGCATGGAGATTCTACAAAATGCTAAGGATGATGAGGAAGCAATATTTAATAATTTGCATCATATACTAACTACTATTTGCAGACCAGTTAAAAAGACTTTATTTGGTTGGAAACATATTGAGGTAGATAGTGAGGTCCTTAGAAAGACAGCAGATAACTTTCTAAATAACATGCCAATGACAATAGCTTATCCAATAGGTGTTTTTTTTTACACTCACTCGGAGGACTTAACAAAAGCTATAAAAACTTGTTTGATGCAGGAAGCAGAGAAGATGACGAAGGAAGCAAGGGAGGAACTGGATTTGGTCAACGCTGGGGATGGTGGCACACCTTAGACAATTTGACTAATAGTAGGATAGACAAATGGGATGAGATACTAAACTGGGATATAACTAAAGCTCTAAATATAGTAGCTTATTATAGTGATAAACAAAAGATGGAACAACAGGTCCAAAGAGAAATGAAACAAAAGTATAAACATAGATGAGTCAACAACTAGACATATTTGGTTTTGATGCTGATCAGTTAGAGGAAGTCAAAATAGACAATCCTACTACATTGAGTCAAGTGTTTAATAACATTGCTGCTGACATGGTTTATTGTTTACAGCAGTCAGTTCAAAAAGAGGGGTTAGTCTATAAAGGTAGTTTACAGAAGTCTATAAGAATGCCTGTTAAAATGTTTGGATTTAGAATGGTTGCTACATTATATCTAGCTGACTATTACGATTATCTTAATCAAGGGGTTAAAGGTATTGGAGGAGTTAGAAAGAGTGGAGACAAGAAAGGTCAACCTTGGGTTATTAAAGCACCTAACAGTCCATATCAGTTTAAGAAAGGTCCTAGCGTTAGTCATGTTAAAGCCTGGGCTAAAAGTAAAGGACTAAACGAATATGCTGTAAGAAACTCTATTGCTAGAACTGGAATTAGACCTAGATACTTCTTTGACAATTGTATGCAAGAGACTTTTTATGGTCAGGCTTTTGATAAGTTTAAAACAGAAATTAGAATAGTATCTGGTGAAAGAGTAGCAAAAGGATTAAAAAAAATATTAAAGAAATGAGTTTAGAAATTAAATATCTACCACAACAATATAGAACAGTTTACAATCCTGTTGAGATTGTATTATATGAAACAGTAAATGCTACTAGAAACTACGCTGGATTTGCTTATTTGATTGATGTTAAGGATGGTTCTACTACAGTAGGTAGATTAAAAGTTCCTCCAACTACAGAAGGTTTTGGTAGATTTGACATGTCTGGAATTATGGAGAGTTATATATCTAGTGATTTAGGTTTGTTAAATGGAACTAATATAGACTCTGTTTATGACAATACTAATTCTTATAAAGATTTTACTTTAGAATTTGGATGGGTACATTACAACACAGGTTCTGCAACTACTAGCATTCCACAAACTGTAACATTTCCAGACACTACTACTGGCACTTCTTATGACCTACTAACTTTTAACGGTAGTTTACCAAGATATAGAAGAGACGTAGTTAATTTCTATGATTGGCAATACAATAACTACTATCAAAAATACACAGACAATTCGTCAACTAGAAAGTTCTTGACTAACTCACCTAATGGATTAATTTCAAATAGTACTTATAATCAAAAATTACAATATACTGACGAGGGTTATATATACGTTTTATATGACCATGCTAATGACCCAATAGATGAAATTGTAATACAAGAATATAACTCTAGTAATATAGCAATTTCTACTACAGTTTTAACCGTTCCAACATTAACAACATTTAATTATTTAAGAATACCTATTGGACCAGCTTCAATAAATAAAATTAATAGTTCTTATATATCAACAGGAAGTCAACCAATAATAAGCACTAACGCAACTTCTTACTATATAGCTTTAAAAGGTGGTGGAGCTATAGCTTCTGAAAAGTTTTATTTTAACATAGATACAGAATGCAGGTTTGAAACTAGGAGACTAGAGTTCTTAAATAGTCTGGGTGGTTTTGATTATTTTAACTTTACTAAAGTATCAAGACATACAGAAGATATAGAAAGAAAGTTTTTTGAAACTACTCCAAATGATTTAAGTTTAACAGGTGCTATAGACTACTCTATATCTAGTAGAGAAAAAGTCCAATACTATACAAAGTCAATGCCTAAGATGAAACTAACTTCTGACTGGATTGACTATAATACTTATAATTGGTTGTTAGAACTTATAGAAAGTCCTGAGATTTATTTAATGGATAGTTACACAGCACCGTCAGGTAGTACAGAAATTAGACGAATCCCAGTTAAAAACATTGAAGGTAATTGGGAAGAAAAGGTTTCTAGTGTAGACAAAGTATTTAATTTAGAGGTGAATTTAGAGTTTGGTATTAACAATTTTAGACAGAGATTTTAATGGAAGAAAAATTAACAGAATTTGAAAAGATGTTAAGAGAGTTAGAAAATAAAGCAGTTCCAGAAAGGACATGCAATATTGATGACGAAAACTGTGAAAGCTGTAGCGGATAATGGTAAAAGAGGAACTATATATAAATGGAGAAAATGTAGAGTTGTTAGATTCTTTAAACCCTAACTTAACTTTTAACATTGCTGACATTGCAAAACCTGACCAAAGGAAAGCTGATTTTTCTAAAACTATTACTCTTCCAGCTAGTAAAAGAATTAATAAAATCTTTGAACATATTTTTGATGTAAATACAGACCTACAAACTTTTAATCCTAATTTAAGAACAGATGTAGTTTATTTAGTAAATGGTGAGGTCCAGTTAGATGGATATTTACAAATAAAATCAGTAAATAATAAGGACGGTTTAATAAGTTATAGTTGTGTTATAATTGGTAGAATAGGAAATTTCTTTACTGACTTACAGGACCAAGAGTTAACAGACCTAGACTTAACAAGTTTAAATCATGATTACACTAAATCTAATCAATTAGCAACCTGGAATTTGCCTTTGACTACTGACTACGTATATCCAATGACAAATTATGACATTAATTATGCGGGTTTAGGGTTTTCTGAAAGTTGGTATGTAACAGACTTTTTTCCAGCTATAAAAGTTAAAAAATATTTAGACGCTA
>Ga0209199_1001276_pt1 | contig 30844 bp, 21 predicted proteins | sample COGITO_mtgs_1105_7_FD_184805 | JGI IMG/M metagenome (GOLD analysis project Ga0209199, IMG submission 184805) | Pelagic marine microbial communities from North Sea - COGITO_mtgs_110523 (SPAdes) (version 2) | ecosystem: Environmental > Aquatic > Marine > Epipelagic ...
TATAACTTACTTTGATCAGACATTCCATAGGACGTAATGAAAATATCGAGTAAGCCATCATTGTTAAAGTCATCGATACTAACTCCTCCAGACAAACCATCTTGAGCTATCCCCAATTTTAAACTGACTTCTTTAAATGCCTTAATTTTTTTCTGTTCAATATTCCAATTAGGATAGTTTATTCTATATCTTTCAGGAACGTTATTTGGGTGTTCACCAATAGTCATATGTGCTAAATTCAAAAGCCATTTGTAGTTGTCGTTAGGAAATTTTTCATATATCTGTGTATAAATCTCTATCGCTTTTTTAGACCCATTTACATCAATGTGAAAGGCTTGATCTTTTAAGGGTAAAATACAAGAGTAAGAATTATGATTATTGTGACAATTATTAACCTCTCCTAGTCTCAAATAACTAATGGCAAGTAAGTCGATAATGGGTAGCAAATCTTTTGTAATTAGATCTTGATAAGTTAATTGTTGTGTTATAATGAAATTTTCAATTTCATTAATGCATGTCTGAATTTCGCCAGCTTTTAAAAGTTGATCACAATATTTAAACCAAGTTATTATTTTTTTTTCTGGCTCAACTTTTGAAATTTGTGCTGCGTATAAAGCTGCAAGTTTTTCATTCAAATTGTAAGAGTTTATTGGGTTTCCTTTTAAATGCAAGGTTTTTAGTGTATCAACCATTGAAAATGTATCTGAGTTACCATCTGACCCCCCACATGAAAACAAAACAAAAACACATAGTAAATAAATAATCTTTTTCATAAAATTTTTGGTTTATCTTCAAACTTATAATCCATTGTATTCCGGAATTTCACTCACACCAATCCGGTCGCCCTCAGGTGTAATCAATTCAAAATTGATTTGAACTTGTCCTTTCTTAAAATAATGACCTTGATAAATGACTTTTGCCTCAATTTCTTTCCCATCCTTTAACAATAACCATTTATCGCTATCGTCATTCTGATAATAAGCATATCCCTCACTAGTAGGCTGTGGCCCGTGTTTGGTTGTATAAACAGCACCGTCGAACACTACTCCACCTTTCCATGTTTTTTTTTATATAGAGCTGCAGTTTGAGCATCATAAGCGACCCACAAATCATTATGCAGAGCAACAGTTATCATTCTAGGGTGCTTGTCCAATACAGATCGAAATACCCAGGTGTCAACCGGACGTTCTACTTTTGAGCCACTTGAACCGCATCCCCACAGCAGAGGAGCAAGCATAAGCGCAATAAAAAATTCTTCATGATAGTTTTGATTTATAAAGACAAGGTTTTTAAATTCATCAATCTATTGTTTTTTTGAAATAATAGCTGCCCATCCTCCACCAGCTGCCATTTTTGCTGTTATCTTATAATTTTTATTTACTTCTTGGGTCTCTCTTCTATAGTCTTCCGCAAATTGGCCTGCGTTTATGCCATCTTTAAACACTTCCATTTTGTACTCTCCCTCTCCAAGGAACGAAAGATCCAGCTTTAATTCCCTGGGATCCCAGTCGGTCATTGCACCAAGGAACCACTTATCTCCGTTCCTTCTCGCCAATGCAATATAATCACCGATTGATCCCTGAAGTACAATAGTCTCATCCCAAATTGTAGGGATTTGAACGATAAAGTCAACTGTTTCTTGCTCTTTGTAATACCTCGATGGTGACTCGCAAAGCATCTGTAATGGAGCTTCATAAATCACATACATGGATACCTGATGAGCACGCGTTCCTAGACTCATCGGGCGCTCATAACTAATTGCAAAATTGGCATCTTGTCTGTTGACCATAGCACCTGGTGTATAATCCATTGGCCCTGCTGCCATTCGTATGAAAGGAATGGTCACGTTATGCTCTGGTGTAATGTCATTACTCCACTTATTATTCTCACTCCCTTTAACACCTTCATAATTGATCACATTAGGATACATCCTTCTCAACCCCGAAGGTTTGAATGCACCATGAAAATCTACCAATAATTCAAGTCGGGCACATTCCTTGGCGATACGCTCATAAGAACTTACCGTATACTGGTCATTTCGCTGTATAAAATCCACTTTAACTCCCTTCACTCCCCAACTTTTATAAGTTTCAAGAATTTGAACAAGGTTTGCATCAAGTGGCTTCCATAGCACCCAAAGGATTAATTCAACCCCTTTTTCTTTTCCATACCTAATCAATTCAGGCACGTCTATGTCCGGGTTGAAATCAAGGATTTCAGTGGTTGATTTTGTCCATCCCTCGTCAAGTATCACATATTCAATCCCATTGGATGAAGCAAAATCAATGTAATATTTGTAAGTAGACGTATTCAAACCCGATTTGAAGTCCACTCCATAAATATTGTTGGCATTGTACCAATCCCAAGCAACTTTGCCAGGCCTGATCCATTCCGTATTTTTAAGAACTGAAGGTTTTGATAATTGATAAGTCAAATTGCTCTCCACAAAAGTACGATCATCATCGCTTATGATAAATACTCTCCAAGGATACGACCGATTTCCTGATACTTTTGCTATATAATCCGCTTGTTTTGTAATGGTCTGATCACGATCTGGTGATTTTTTACTATCAACAGCTTCCAATACAAAATTTGGAAACTTAGCATCCATGGTTGTGTTTCCGTTACCTCTCATAAACAATCCTGGGTAATCATGAAGTGCTGTTTCGGTAAACAATACTTTAGCCTTATCAGTAGTAAATAATACTGGTAGGCTGCAAAAATCATCGGACGATATTTCCGCTAGGGATTTATCTAAATATAGCCGTTCGTTGTGCGAATACATGGATTCTTCTTGTGGAAAAAGAGATCGTGAACCCTCTGGAAGAGTAAGGGATATTTGTTCTGAAATCACATCGCGACTAATTTTTCCCTCATCGATAAATTGATAAGCTACTCCATCATTATAGGCTCGAAAGTCCAGTCGGTACCTACCTTTGAATGTAAGTGACAATTGTACATATTCATCCTTGATTTTAGCATCTTTATGTGGGACTATCGGATGGATCACAGAAGAAACTTCTTTAACAGAATTCTTCTTAATCTGAGGGTTCGAACCAAAATCTGTTGAGGCCGAGAAATCCATTCCCATTACTGCTTGCTCAATGATCGCATTTCCGTCTAGAGATGCTGACCATGAAATTTTATCATCATTATTCACCTGGATTTGGATCCGTCCATCAGGAGAATTGAGTTCAAAGCTTTGAGAAAAAACTTGATAAGCCATTAGAAACAAGCCACATAAGGATAGTAATATTTTTTTCATTGTCAATATTCTTTTGATTATTTATTTTTTTGCTGGGTTATTCAATTTTGCAACAAACATATTGTCGTAAATAAACTAGTATTCAACAACCTGCACCTCGTCATCATTTTTACCGAAAATGATTCGTTTATTGGCATTAGTTGGGGTATTAATTATAGCTGCATTTTTTACATCTCCTTTTACAAATAGCCCACTTTCGTAAGGGAGCTTCGAAGTAAACTGACCCTTGCCATTACCTTCCAGCAAAACACCATAACCAGCATCATTCCTTGGTGTTTCAACTTCAGCCTGATACAAATTACCAGACAGTACTACATCCAAGTTTCCATCCTTATTGAAGTCATCAATTAATATGCTGTTGACAGAGGAGAACTGTGCAAGGGCATCAATTTGTTGGATATTAAATTTCATACCTCCCAAATTCTCAATATATGATGTTGCAAAAGTTGTTGCTGCATAGTGTAATGACTTTTCTAAACTCTCCTTTCCATAGACTGTGGACATATCGGCGAGCCCATAGTCATTGTAACTTGGAAATTTTTCTTTTATGAATGGCATTTGATTGGAAGAACATTCTCTTCCTCTAAGGGGGTAGGCTATTCCATTTTCATGATACCCCAATACGATATCTAAAGAACCACTTTTGTCAAAATCTCTGGCATATACCTCGAAAGGCTCTGTGGGCGATGCCTGATATTTATAATTCTCTCCCAAATTTCCTACTATAAAATCTTTATCTCCGTCCTTATCGAAATCCGCACATGCAACACTATACCACCAGCCTACCTGATTTTCTAGTCCTGATTCTTTACTTATGTCAACAAATTCACTTCCAGTGTTTTTTATAATTTTTATAGGCATCCATTCGCCCACAATTACTAAATCGAGGTTGTTGTCATTGTCTACATCCACCCATTCGGCATCTGAAACCATTCCCAGTTCAGTCATAAATGGAGCCAATTCCTTAGTCACATCTACAAATTTGATATTTCCTCCCTGGCTTTCATTTTTCAATAAGTAGCTATCAGCAGGTAGCGGGTAATTACCAGGAATCAATTTTCCTCCTACAAACAAATCAAGGTCTCCGTCATTATCAAAGTCTCCTGGCTTTACACAAGAACCACTATTAAGAAAATCTGGCAAGGCTGCTTGCGCTTTTAAGAATTCTCCATCTCCTAAATTTTCATAAAAACGATCTTGATAGTACTGCCCCTTCTTTTCTTCACTTCCTCCCGATACCACATATAGATCAAGGTCACCGTCTTTATCAGCATCAAAAAATACAGAGGCCACATCTTCATGACCTTTATCCTTTGCCCATAATGACTCAAGTACCGAATTGAAAGAGCCATCTTTTTGTTGGACAAATAAAGCTGAAGACTGATTTTTTGCCCCTCCTACATAAAAGTCGTCCAAGCCATCATTATTAATATCCCCAGTTGATAAACCAGGACCGTTTTGAGACATTTTATGAGGCAGTAAACTTTCTCTTTTATAATCATCAAATTCATTTTCCACATGTTTATAGGATATTCCTGCCTTATGGGTTGCATCTTGGAATGTTACATTTTCACGAATTGATGCTACAACCATACCTACTGAATTTTTATAATCAAGTGTGATCTGTTGATTAGGGACTACTTCAGCTATAGTTTGAGTTTGCCCATCGGGCCAATCAACTTTGAGTGTTTGAATTGAACTGGATGCTCCAACTCCAAAATGCAACACTCTGCTAACCGATGATTGAAATCCACGTGATAAGTAGAGTTCCTTGGTTTGTTTCACCCCATCAGTCTCAATAGTCACTCTTGCCCCAATTCCGTCCACATTAACCAATGTTCCTTTTAGTTTTACTTTCAGATAATTACTTTGCTCCAATTCATTTGTGTTATTTCTGTATACAAAAGCGGCATCATTGATGTTGTTACCAATAATATCTAAATCACCATCATTATCTAAATCAGCATAAGCTGCTCCGTTGGTGCTGGTCGGTTTGGTCAGATTCCATTCACCGCTCATCTCGCTAAAAGTAAAATTCTTATTGTTCAGATATAGAAGATTTACTTCTTTCTTTTCCGGCATAACAGCCAATACGTCTTCGTAATATTTTTTTATAAGTGAATCTCGATTTTGAGTTTTTTTAAGGTCTTCATACAATTGCATGACTCTTTTTCTCTTGTAAATGATAAAATCGTTATTTCTAAAAGACCTCATCACACCATTGGAAACAAACAAGTCTTGCCAACCGTCATTATTCATGTCAAACAACAGAGGGGCCCAACTCCAGTTGGTATTTGATACGCCAGCTATTTGTGCAATATCAGAAAATGCGGGTACTCCACCATCCAACATATCGCCGTTGTTCAATTGCAAGGTATTGAACATGTATTGATGATGCAGTCCTTTATCCACTTGGTCTTGAAACCGTTTTGGATCCATGCCACTCATACTGGTTTTTAGGTCATAATTGTTGTTTGACACCATATCCACAGAAATAAAATCAAGCCATCCGTCATTATTGATGTCCCCTATATCATTGCCCATAGAGAAATTTGAAATGTGATTGGTAGCTTCTTTAATCACTTCTTTAAATGTGCCATCCTTTTGGTTTATGTAGAGGTGGTCTTTTTCTGAATAGTCTTGTCCTATCACTATATCGGGCCATTGGTCATTATTCAGGTCGCCAATGGCAATTCCGAGGCCAAACCCCAATGAATTATTTACAATGCCGCTAGCCTCTGACACATCCTTATATTTCCCATTATCATTCCTGAATAATTTGTCACTGGTATATTCAGACTTTGTTGATAGGAGTTTGTCAGTTGGCAGAGCGGTTGGCTCAATACCACTGTTGATCAAGAACATATCCAAATCTCCGTCTCTGTCATAATCAAAAAAGGAGGCTTGGGTAGAATAATTTGGAAGGTCTAATCCATAGCTGGAGGCATCTTCTATAAAGGTTGGTATACCATCAGCATTGTTTCCTTTATTTATGTATAATTCGTTTCTTCTGTAATCTAAATCGGGATAGTCACCGGATTTGCAAATGTAGATGTCGAGCATCCCATCAGCATTGATGTCAACCATGGTTACGCCAGTTGGAAATCCGCCGTTTCCTTTCACTTTGGATATTACTGTTGATTCCTTAAATTTTAAGTCTCCATTATTGATAAAAAGCTTGTTGGAGTATATATTGGATATAAAATATATATCGGGCAGGTTGTCATTGTTTAGATCTCCAATTGCAACTCCACCTCCGTTATAGAGGGATTCGTACACTACACCATTCATGGAGGGACTATCGTTTATTACATTAATGAAGTTTAGTTTGGTTTTGGATGGGCTTAATAATGTAAAAAGTGCTTTTGTCTTATTTTCATCCTGTTTAGACGAAACAACCTCTTTCTTTTCTCCACATTGGATAAATAATAAAATCGAAACTAGTATGATTAAAAGCCTACTCATCATCGAGAATTTATATTATTAATAGATAATTTGTCTCTTTTTATTTAATTGATCAGTGAGACAGATTGGTCAATTTATTATTATTCAATATATCAAAATTCTATAGAAGTATTAACAAAAAACCTGGCAAGTCTGCTTCAATGGCTGCAAAGTACCATAAAGAAACCCGCCAGGTTAAGTATTTCAATAAAATAGCATCATGTCAATTTAAGACATAACAAAATAGCTTAATTACTTCAATATCCTTCATTCTGTATTAACACTCCATTACTAAAATCAATTTCCCGCTGAGGGATTGGGAAGAAATAATGTTTAGGTTTCACAAATACCCTTACAGGGTCAAATTGCCCCCTGTCTTCTCCATAAATTTGTACTATGTCCACTAATCCGGCCTTATCCCAGCGCATCAAATCCTGATGGCGTTGGTTTTCAAAAAGTAATTCCACACGCCTTTCATGAATCAACTCTGGCATATCAGCATTGGAAACTGGGCCAAGTCCTGTCCGAACCCTTACTGCATTGATTTCCGTATCACCTGCACCTGCTCCACTTTTTCTAATTTTAGCCTCAGCAACCATCAATAAAACGTCCGCTGTGCGAAGAATCACACTATTCATACCTTGTATATTACCATTATCATCAAATTGGGTCATTTTATTAAAACTGTAACCTGTAGCTGATAAATCAGCTGTATATTCAGTTATTCCATTTGGTCCTCTGTCTACCAAATCGCCTGGACTCCAAAGAGTATTTTCTTTACGAATATCTCCCGCTTCGAATTCATCAACAACATTTTGGGTAGGATTCTGATGATCCCATCCACCCCAAGCTCTGGGCACTGGATAAATCATAGCAATACCAACAGCGAAATCCCAATTTCCAGCTTGAGCCGCAAACAGTACTTCAGGGTTATTTTCTGTATCTCTAGTAAAATTATCTCTAAAGTTAGCTGCAAGTGGGTAAGGTCCGCTAATTACTTTGCCACCTGTAGTAATTACGTCATCAAATTTTTCCTGGTACAAATATAGTTTTGCCAATAGTGCATTCGCAGAACCTTGATGAGCCCTTCCTATATCACCTCCACTATGACTTGCAGGCAACAACCCAACAGCTGCAATCAAATCTGATTCTATTTGAGCCCTAACTTCCGCTTGTGTAGACTTTGCTACATTGAAATTGTTTTCAATTGTATTTTGCTCCAAAAGTAAAGGTACACCTCCATATATCACAGAAAACCTCCAATACGTAAAAGCTCTCAAGAAATAAGCTTCTCCAAGAATTCTGTTTTTTAATGTTTCATCGATATCTTCTATACCCGGTACGTTAATTAAGACTGCATTAGCACGTTGGATGATTTCATATTTTGCTTTCCACCCTGCTGCCACACCACCGTTACTTGCATCCAATGTAAAGTTCTCCATGGCAGGTTGCCAACCATTATCACCAGAGCGGTAAATATCGTCTGAACAATTGTCAAACACATTTTCATGATGCCCATATACATTAATATGGAACGTATATTCATACATAGCATTTGCAGCAGCTACAGCATCTTCTCCATTTCTCCAAAATTGATCTGAAGTGGCTTCTCCATAAGGTATGCTATCAAAAAGATCTTCTTTACAACTGCTAAACAATAGGGTCAAGCACACCGCTGCAATAAGTGAATATTTATTTATTATATATTTTTTCATAAGTGAATATTTATTTATTATATGTTTTTTCATAATTGTATTTTTTTATTAATAAATTTTAAACTAGTCACTAAATTAAAAGCCAATGTTTACACCTAACAAGAAAGTTCTTGCCTGAGGAAATTGAGCAAAATCTACGTTTTGCTGCAAATTGCTTCTCCCTGGTAAATTGACGACATCGAGGGGGTTCGGGCCTTGAGTTCTTGATAATCCTAATTCAGGATCAGCCCCCGAATAACCAGTGATCGTGAATACATTTTGCCCAGACACATAAAAACGTAATCGGCTCAACCCTAATTTGTCAGTGACTAATGTTGGCAATGTATACCCAATTGTTAAAGTTTTCAAACGCAAGAAATCGCCTGATTCAATAAACATATCTGAAGTTCTATAGTTCAAATTGGTACTTAGTGTAGAAACCCTTGGTATCGTATTACTAGTACCCTCACCTGTCCAACGACCTGTGATTTCAGAAAAATAATTAAAATTATATGAAGCATCAAGACCCTCCATCCTGCCAGCATTGTAAATTTCAACACCAGCTACTCCTAAAAAGAACATAGTTACATCAAATCCTTTGTAGCTCATGTTAGCATTGATGCCATAAGTCATTTTAGGATGAGGGCTACCCAGGATCTCCCTGTCTTTGTCATCTATCTTTTTGTCATTGTTGATATCTACAAACCTCACATCGCCGGGTACTGCTCCTGGTTGATTTGCATGACTATCCACTTCAGCTTGAGTTTGAAATAAACCATCCGTACGCCATCCATAAAAAGTAGCCATCGGATTTCCTTCGTAAGTACGGGAGAGCTCCGACTGCGACCTTCCGTATGTGAGAGAACCTAAATAAGTGCCTTCTTGTGCTAATCTGACAACTTCATTGGAGATAAAAGCAGCATTGGCACCTATATTATAGTTGAATTCCCCTTTTGAATTTTGCCAGTTCAATTCGATCTCTAAACCTTTGTTCTGTACCTCTCCCACATTTAAAAAAGGAGATGGATTTATGCCTTGAGAACCGATTGCTGGTGGCTGAAGCAACATATCCTCAGTATTTTTAATGAAATAATTAAAGGTAGAAGTTAGTCGATTATCTAGGAAACTTATGTTTGCCCCGATATTCGTCATTTTAACGGTTTCCCATCCAATAAGCGGGTTGGCAAAACTAATTTGAGCGTCGTTAAACACTCGAGTGTTACCGTCGATTCCAAATGTTACCCCCCCAGTTCGAGCGATTCTAGCCAAATATTGGTTAGGATCTATATTTTGATTTCCGAGTTCACCGTACCCTCCAGTAAGTTTCAATTCACTTATAAACGGAACATCAAAAAAGTCTTCATTAGAGAGTCTCCATCCTAAAGAAAAAGCAGGAAATGTACTTCTTCTGTTTCCTTCAGCAAAAATAGAAGACTTATCAGACCTAACAGTGGCTGTTAATAAATACTTGCCTTTGTATGAATAGTTAGCTCTTGCAAACATCGAACTAAGCCCAAGCGTTGGGCTCTTGAACTCCCTTGTACGAGCTGGAGTTCCCGCAGTTAAAAAACGTTTGGTAGGATCTTCATCAGATAGGTCCGTTGACATCGCATTGAAGCCTTGGGCATCTATATATTGCTCCGTATACCCTCCTACAATTCCAATTTCATGGTCCCCAAATGATTTGTCATAAGCAAGGAAATATTCCATCAGCAAAGAGAATCTTTGACTATAGCTTCTCTTTGCTGCATTTTGAGCTCTTTGTAAAATTTGACCCAAAATCTGAGGCTCAAATGACCTGTAATCATTCACTGATGCATCAACACCAAAATTAGCTTTGAACTTTAATCCATCTATAATAGACACTTCTGTAGAAAGATTACTCAGCAAACGTGTTGTTCTATTATTATCATCCTGAATATCCCTTATTAAAATTGGGTTGTTGAGATCCCCCAATTGCGAATTTGCTTGTGAAGACGAATAGCTACCATCTGCTTCTAGCACCGGTAATCCAGGATTAAACCTCAAACTCTGCCAGATCAATCCATCATATCCGGTTTCGTTAGTAAAATCACTACCACTGCTGGTCCTGGTAGAAAGAGACATGTTTTGTCCAATTTTAAGCCATTTTGATACTTTGTGATCAGAGTTTATCCTTAAACTGAACCGATCAGCTTTAGATTTTTTAATAATACCTTGTTCATCGTAATAGCCCATTGATACCATAAAGGTTGACTTTTCACTTCCTCCACTTATTGAAAGATCAATATTCTTCGTTATTCCAGTATCAAAAAGCTCATCTTGCCAGTTGGTTCGTTGTGTTTGGTATTGAGGATCATTCCAGATGGGATCTACTGGCAGCCCATCATTGGCATAGCGTTCCCTTTTTATTTCTGCCAACGTAGAAGCATCCAGTACGTCAACTTTTTTTGTCACATTCGATAAACCTGTATATATGTCAACGTTCATTTTCGTTTTTCCACTTCTCCCTTTTCTGGTTGTTATAATTACAACACCATTAGCTGCCCGCGTACCATAAATAGCGGAGGCGGAAGCATCTTTCAGTACATCAATTGCTTCAATATCATTTGGGTTGAGCCCATCGATACTAGAAGTGGGAAAACCATCAACGATATACAATGGATCTGAATTATTTACTGTACCTGTTCCTCTAATAAGGATGGATGTAGATGAACCTGGTGCGCCACCGTTTCGAACTACTTGAACGCCGGCTACTCTTCCCTGAAGCGCCTTGTCTATTCCTGAAACTGGCTGATTTTTAAAATCATCACCCTTTACAGATGAAATCGCACCCGTCACGTCTTTCTTTGCTGTGGTACCATAGCCCACAACTACAACCGCATCGAGACTCGCTACGTCTTCTCCTAAGGATACAGTTAAACTGGTTTGCCCATTAACTGGAACTTCTTTAGTTTTAAAACCTAAATAAGAGATTACCAATATAGCATTCTGATCGGCCACTTCCAAAGAGAAATTGCCATCAAAATCTGATTGCGTACCATTATCCGTTCCAATTTCTATAATTGATGCTCCAGGCAGAGGATTTCCATCAGAATCTAATATACTTCCTGTGATTTTAAAATCTTGGGAAGTCACCTCTTCTGTTATTGAAGAAGTTGCATTTGGCATTTCTTCAATGATTATAGTCTCATTCTCTGAAATTCTAAAGCCTAATCCTGTGTTTTGTAGACACAATTTAATTAGTTCTTCTGCCAAAATTTGGCCTTTTTGCAATTGAACTTTTATTTCACTTTTAAAAAAATCTTTTGGGTAAATAAAATCAAAATTCGTTTGATCTTGAATCTTTTTAAATACCTCATCGATCCCAACCAATTGGTCTTGATCAATGGTGATTTTCTCTTGTGAAAACGAATTTTCAACACTAAAGCTAAAAACGGTCGTGCAAAATAGAAATATAAACGTTTTCATAATTAATTGAAGTAGCTGCCATTTAATTGGATAACAGCCAATGGTCGATTTAATTTTCATAAATTTGTTTGGTATTAGTTAAACATTTAATTGATACATAATTAGGGGCGAAGTTCAAGACAGCTCAAAATGTTCAAAAACTTCGTTCCCTTTTTTTTAATAAAGTGTTTCTATTTTAGAATCACTCTTTTGTCATTTATTTCATAATCTTTTATAATTCCAAAGTTTTTTATATTGATAAGAATGTCTTCTAATTTTCTGTTTTTCCTAATGACTCCAACGAATCTTGTTGTTTCCACTTTTTTGTCTAAGAAAAAAACCTCTATGTCATACCAGCGGGAAACAATTTTCATGATCTCTTTTAAGGATTTTCCATCAAAACTAAAAACACCATTTTTCCAAGAAATCTCGTTGTAAACGTTAACATCACTATCAATAGTAAATGAATTAGTGTCGGGAATCCATTTGGCCTGTTGAGCTGGGAGTAAATTTTGTTTCTCGCCATTTATATAAATGGCTACTTCCCCCTCTACCAAGGTCGTATATATTTGATCTTCATCCTTATAAGCTTTCAAATTGAATTCTGTTCCCAGCACTTCAATAACTTGAGATTGATTGACTACCTTAAATTCTGCCCCTTTGTTCTCTATACTAGGAGAAACGTTGAAGTAGGCTTCACCATATACAAGCTCAACTAGACGGGTTTTACCTTCTATAAAAGTTACTGGATATTTTAACTGGGATTCTGAATTTAACCAAACTTCTGTTTTGTCAGATAGTACAATACGGTATTGCCCCCCTCTTGGAATGGTTAGATAATTGTAAACCGCTTCATCTGGATTTATTTTTTTCGCTTCATAGACAATTTCTTCTCCATTACTATTTGCATTCTTCGTTTTTAAATCTTGTCCCTTCTCCAATAATACATGAGTACCATCTCCCAAAGTCAGCGTGGCTTTGTCAGTACCTGGTTCAATATTAGTATTGACTAGGACAGGCGTTTTTTCAAAAGCGTTGTCTAAAAAAATGTTTCTCAACAGATAAGTTGAACCTATGATTAATACCGCAACAGCAGCATATTTGTATAGAGTAATATATCTGGTTTTTACTGTATTAGATTTCCTTCTGCTGATTATTGCATGTATTTTTTGTTTCTCCTCTTCGGTATCAAAATCAATTAAACCATACGCCATCACATAATTGATCTTTACGAATTCTCTAAACAAAACAGCATTGCCCTCTTCATTCAGCCATCTGGAAAGTTCTTCCAACTCAGATATAGAAGCTGATTTAGAAAAGTATTTTATAATTGTATTCTCAATTTTTTTATTCACTCCAACTTTATTTACCTTTAAGAAACATTTAAATCACAATACCCCTAAAAAAACTATATTTATTTTTTTTTAGGTCAAAATTGTTTAAGTATGGGAGTAGACTTTTCAAGTCATGAAATTTTATTAAAAGAATTCAAGAAAGGGAATGAGCAAGCTTTAAATTTTTTAATGCATCAGTATCACAAACCTTTATGTTTTTATGCATATAGTTTGTCAGATGACCAAGATGGAGCCAAGGATATTGTTCAGAACATAATGATTAACCTTTGGGAGAAAAGGGAAATGTTACCAGATATTAAAAATTTTAAAAATTATCTCTATAAGTCTGTATATAATGAATTTCTGAATCAGATTAGGAAAACGGGTAGAATGTTGGTGTTTGAAAAGGAATATTTTGAAGCTATAAATGAATTGGTATTTAATGAAGATGAAAGTTTAACCAATCAGAAAATTGAATTTTTATATAGTGAAATTGAAAAACTCTCTCCAAGATGTAAGGAAACTTTTTTACTTAGTAAAAAAGAAGGATTGACATATATTGAAATTGCTGACTATTTAGAAATCTCGACAAAAACAGTTGAAAATAATATGATTAAAGCTTTTTCAATACTGAGAAAAAAAATGAAAGAAAAATTTAATACACTAATACTTCTGTTATTTACTGACCCAAATAAAATTTCCAAAAAATCCATTTTTAATCTATAAGAATAAAACCGTACTGATCGATTTATATCAGGCGGTTTAAATTGCTCTTGGGCAAAATACAATCAAATCAATTTAAATTTTAATAATTATTATTATTAACTATATTTATAGTAACTATAAATATATCATTATGAATGAATTAGACATTTTAAACCACTTCCAGCTGTCTTTTGTTGCCAATGCAGTTTATATGCTAACGTTTACAGGCTTGGTTTTTATAACCTTTAGACTTGTCCGTTTTCAAAGAGAGCAGAACTCAAATATTCTTGGAAAAATATTGGTTTCCGTTTTTGGGCTGTGTACTACTTTTTATGGATATTCCGTTTTTTCATATTTAAGAAACGCACAACTTGCTCAATCTTATCGCTTATCTGAATTAAAAGAAAGTGGCGTTGAATTGTCCACCGTAACCAATAGTTTTATTGAGTTTACGGGATATTCTGTTGCGGATGGATGGCCTCCCGCTTTTATGCCAGAAACCGCTGCAAATATTTTCTTGATCACCTTCGCTCTAATGATTATTGCAGGAACTTGGATGAAGCTCTCAAAGGACTAAAAAGTCTTTGATTTAATCCTTAATGAGACCTCTTTAGGGGATAGAATAGGGTTGTCATATTATTAGATGATTCTCAAATCAACAGTGTATTTTCGCAACTTTGTAATAAGATTTGATGCATACAAAAAAGAAATCTTGGCTGTTCACAACACTTGTATTGCTTGGAATTTCTACTGAGCTTTACGGCCAAAAGCTTGTAAAATCGGACACCCTTTTTTCCAATCAAACACCGCTCAAGGTTCAATTGAGCTATTCGAATAAGGACTTGAACCTCAAAACCAATGACTCTACTTTCATTCAAAGCTCGCTTGTCTTTTTTGAAAAAAACGAATTCAAAGAAATTCCAGTTTCACTGAGAGCTAGAGGGAATTTTAGAAGAAAAAATTGTTTCTTCACTCCCATCAAAATGAAGGTCAAAAAGAGTGCTGCTGCTGAAACTATTTTTAGCGGAAACACTTCTTTGAAAATGGTCTTACCCTGTAAAAATGAAAAGGATAACAACGACAACATCATCAAAGAATTTATTGCCTATAAAATTTATGAGATCGTCTCCCCTTATTATTTTAAGACCAGAAGATTGGAAGTCGATTTGAACGACAAAACCCATAAAGAGGAAAAAAAATATAACCTAAACGGGTTTCTGATTGAAGACGATGATAAGCTTGCCAAAAGGTTTGACGGTAAAATCGTAAAGCGAAAAATCCCCTCCATGGCAATGGATCATTTCAATTCGGTAAACTTATCTTTCTTTAATTATTTGATTGGAAATACTGATTTTTCGTCCTCTCAGCAACACAATGGGAAATTACTTTATTACGAAAAAAAGATCATCCCCATTCCCTACGACTTCGACTTGACCGGTTGGGTAAACCCAAGTTATGGAAAAGGGGTCATCAACCGATTGGGCTATCAAACTGAAAAAAGAAAATATATCGGTTTTAATAGGGATAGGGCACTTTTTGAAGAGGTCAGAAATCATTTCAAAGCATCGAAGGAAGATATTTTTACTCTGGTAAACAGCTTCCAAACCGACTTTGACTACCGATATGAATTTGACGCCATGTTGGATTACCTAAAGGATTTTTACAGAATTTTGGAAAGTGATAAACTTTTTAAGCGTCTGATTGTCTCCCAAGCCCGATAAAAAAGCTGATTAATTTATTGAAAAAACTAGTGTATTTTATATATTCTAGCCGATTATGGAATCTATTTTACTAAAAAGAGGATATGTATTGGGGGTGCTTTTGGAAGTTGTACTATTCCTTTACTTCTACAATATGGAACCAGACATCAATGAAGTTTTCAAGTATGCAGCAAGATATTCTGGGCGACTTTCCCTTGGAATTTATCTTTTGTGTTTTTATCTATTCCGTTCGGCCTACCTCAACAAAAAATCTCTTGAAATTACCCAAAAAGCCCTTGGAGTATTTGCAGTAATGCATGTCATCCATTTTTTCTTTTTGGCCTATTCGATCCACTTAAATCAAGTTCCCATTGTCCCTACAAGATTGGCAGGGGGTTTTATTGCCTATTTAATGATTGTTGTTTATCCCTTTCTGATTGAAAAAATAAATCGAAAAGCATTTCACTTGACCTATTTCTACTATGTGGGTTTTGTGATGATTATGACATATATTTCGCGGGTTCGTGGTCAATTCATAGGCGCAGAGCCTGAGGCTTTCCATTATATCGCCTTAATTGTTCTTGTTTTTGTTTTATTGATTTTTGGCACCCAAATGGTTTTAAAAAACAATTCAATCATCACAAAAAAGAACTAAAAGTATTTGACCTAACAGCTCTTTTTCAATACATATTTGTTTGAACTACTTTTTTTCAAACCAAAGCATAACTCGATTGTTGTTGGAAAGATTCAAATTGGACACTCCAAAATTATTATTCCGATTATTGATCATTGGTAAAGTCCCATTCAAATCCAATTCGATTCCCTGGGTAACCGATTTTAATTGAAAACCCTCCGATTGAAAATCCATAATCAACTTGACGATAGAGGGGTTTTTTACCGTTTTCTTTTTTACCTCTTCTCCATTATCGATTTTGTAAACCAACTCTTTTTTGGATTGCTCCAAAATATCTACAATGATCCACTCTTGGGAATAGGTTGAAACGGTCGTTAAGAAAAACAATACGATAGATAATCCTTTCATAATTATATATTTAAAAAATTAGGAAGACTTATTTTTTTAATTTCTTTGCTCATAGGAATCAACCTAATCATCACTAAAGCGAGCTTGGGGTGCATAAGCAAAAGTCAAAAGCATCCAAACCATTAAGGTCTCCTTTTCCAGAAGAAAGCGAAAAAAACCGCCAACATATATCATCTTCATTTAATTCATCATAAAGTTATAAAAAAACTTATGGGTTTAAATTGTGTTATTTTGAAATTTATAAGACCCATTTGAATCGTATTCAATTGCGATAATATTAAATTAGTAGCCAAATTATATTACCCTAGCGCATGAAGCATTTTATTTATTTTTTAATGGCCTTGTTGTTTATCTCCCATTTGGAAGCCCAACAACCTTCTGATGGTCAGGAAGTAGATACCCTAAAGACCGATGTTGAGGAAAAAAACAAATTCAAATTCTTCGGTTTAACCCAATTTAATTTCAATCAAGCCTATTTTGAAAATTGGGTCTCAGGAGGAGAAAATTCCATGACTGGACTCTTCAGTGTTGACTACAATATAAATTATCAAGGAGAAGGAGGGGTGATTTGGGACAATAATCTAATGCTTTCAATAGGGACTACCTATCTTTCAGGAAATTCCTTTTTTAAAAAAGCGGATGACCGAATTGAAATTAATTCCGTCTTGAGTAAAAAAGTAAACACCTATTGGAACTATTCCGCCTACTTTAATTTTAGAACCCAATTACTCCCTGGCTTCCGATACTTCAAAGCAGATGGAGAGGATCAAAAAGAAAAAATCTCCAGAATCTTATCTCCGGCCATCATTCAGTTAGGACTGGGTTGGTATTACAAAGAAGGAGAAATGGCTTGGTTTAATATTGCTCCTTTGGCTGCCAGAGGAATTTTTGTCAGTAAAGACTACACCCAAAACCTCTCTCCTGGAGAAAAATATTTTGGGGTGGAAAGAGGAGCGACAAGTATTGTATCTGTAGGAGCTTCGCTCTCTGGACTTATTCAATCTACTTTGATGGAAAACATTACCATGGTCAACAAATTCAATGTGTATGTAAACTATCTCAATAAGATTGAAAATATTGATTTTGAATGGAATGCCAACATTAGACTCAAAGTGAACGATAAAATATCAAGTAACTTGGTTATTCACCTACAATACGATGACGATCTTATTAGTCGACTGCAAATTAGGGAATTGTTTGGGCTGGGATTGAGTATTGATATATAGCGCTAATAAAAAGTTAAGTTCTGGTCTAAATTCTGATAATTAGTGGCAATGTTATTTGGCATTATAATTTTAAATTTGAAATAATGACAAATATCCGCTCTATCTCCATCTCACTATTGATTCTTCTCTGTTTGGGGAACTGCCAAACTCAGAAAAACAATCCCCCCAACGTGATTCTTATTTTGTCCGACGATCAAGGCTGGGGTGACCTTAGCCTCAATGGTAATGTGGACCTGTCCACTCCCAACATAGACCAACTTGGAAAGACTGGTGTACGATTTGATCGCTTTTTTGTCAGTCCAGTATGCTCTCCTACCCGAGCCGAAATCCTTACTGGAAGACACCACGTTAGGGGTGGAGTTTACAGCACAAGCAAAGGAGGAGAAAGGTTGGATATTGATGAAGAAATCATGGCGGAGGTTTTTAAATCCGAAGGCTACCAAACGGCAGCCTATGGCAAATGGCACAACGGGATGCAAGCCCCTTTCCACCCCAATAGCCGGGGGTTTGACGACTATTATGGCTTTTGCTCCGGTCACTGGGGAAATTATTACAACCCCTTACTGGAACACAACGGAAACTTGGTCAGAGGAGACGGATTCATCATTGATGACTTGACCCAACACGGTATTGATTTTATCAAAAAAAATAGGCGTCAGCCCTTTTTCCTTTATCTCCCCTACAACACCCCACACAGCCCCATGCAGGTTCCTGACAGATTTTGGGAAAAATTCCAAGAAAAAGAATTGCATCAAATAGGAAGCAACGGCCCACCCAAAAATCAAAATCAAATCGATCACACCCGAGCCGCTCTGGCCATGTGTGAAAACATCGACTGGAATGTAGGACGTATTATAGACCAACTCAAAAACAGTGGTGTGTTGGAAAACACCATTGTAATTTATCTTTCAGACAATGGCCCCAACGGTAATCGATGGAACGGACTAATGAAGGGAAGGAAAGGCAGTACAGATGAAGGAGGCGTCCGCTCCCCCATGATCATCAATTGGCCTGGTAAAATTCCCCAAGGAAAAATCGTCAAAGAAATTGCCAGTGGCATTGACCTCCTCCCCACATTAAAAGACTTGACAGGCATCACATCTCAAGCCAAAAAACCACTAGATGGGATCAGTCTTGAACCCCTAATCATGCAAGAGAATCCAATATGGGAAGATCGTTATATTTACAACTATTGGAAGGGAAAATTAAGCCTGAGAAATCAGCACTATCGCTTGGATCACCAAGGTCAACTTTTTGACATGGTCAATGATCCCAATCAAACCAAAGATATTGGGGAGAAAAAACCACAAGTTTTGACCGCTTTGAACAAAGCCAAGGGACAATGGGAGCAAGAAGTATTGGTAGAACTCCCCAAAAAAGACAACCGTCCCTTCTACATTGGTCACCCAAGTCTTCACACCACACAGGTCCCCGCCAGAGACGGAATCCCAAGCGGAGAAATTAAACGCTCCAACCGATACCCCAATTGTACCTATTTCACCCATTGGATCAATCCCGAAGACACCATCACTTGGGAGGCAGAAGTGGCCCAAGACGGAGATTTCGAAATAACCGTTTACTACAGCTGTGCCGAAGACGCCATAGGCTCCCTTTTTGAAGTCAGTTTTGGTGATGCAAGTATTCAAGGAGAAATCAAAGAAGTTCACAACCCCAACGAATATGGTGCAGCAGAAGATAGGGTACTCCGACAAGAGTCCTACGTAAAAGATTTTAAGCCTCTCAAAATAGGAACTCTAAAACTCAAAAAAGGAAAAGGAACACTGAAAATCAAAGGAATTGAAAAAAAGGGGAGGGCATTAATGGATTTTAGACTAATGCTGTTGAAGCGTATTTAGCCTACTCCATCGCTTTGGTCTAATAAAATCCCCTCTGAAAATTTGGACATTTTATATAAATAGAATACAAAATACTAACATAAAACCAAACAAGTTGAAAGTCATAAAAATTGAAACCCACGTTCTTTCCAACCCATTGGATCAAAGTTTTTTCTTTTCCCAATGGGCCTATGACGAAAGGAGAATCTGTATTGTGAAAATAACAACAGACGAGGGGGTTTACGGCTGGGGCGAAGGCTATGGTCCTGCAGACATAATCCAACAAGGGATTGTCTTGCTTGAGCCCATTTTGATCGGCAAAAATCCATTGGAAAACGAATCACTATGGTTTGAGATGTACCGTAAGACTTTGGACTTTGCCAGAAGAAGTGTGCTCTTTGCTGCCATCAGCGCAATCGATATCGCCCTTTGGGACATCAAAGGCAAGGCTTTAAATTTACCCGTCAGTACCCTATTGGGAGGACAGCATCGGAAGAAGGTTGTTCCCTATGCCACTGGACTCTATTTCTCCCATAGCAAAACATTGGTAGATGATTTGGTCTCAGAAGCCAAAGAATATGTTGCTCAAGGTTTCAAAGCCATGAAAATGAAAGTGGGCTTATCCATAGAAGACGACATACGACATGTAAAAAACATAAGGGCTGCTATTGGCCCCGACATTAAGCTCATGGTTGATTCCAATCATGCCTACTCCCTCAGAGAAGCCCTTGAGTTGGCCAGAAAGATTGAACCATACGACATTAGTTGGTTTGAGGAGCCGGTCTCTCCCGAATTTTATGATCAATATGCCCAACTACGACAAAAAACCTCCATACCCATTGCTGGAGGGGAATGTGAGTATTTGCGTTACGGTTTCCTTCAACTGTTTCAAAACAAATCTGTGGACATAGCGCAAATTGAAATATGTGCCTCTGGAGGCTTGACCGAAGCCAAACGAATCGGGAGTTTGGCCAGCACTTTTGGGGTCGAAGTCATTCCACATGTTTGGGGAACCGGAATTGGATTTCATGCTGCCTTACATTTTATCGCCAACATAGAACCATTGCCCGGCAGGCTATTTCCCCCCGATATCTACATTGAATATGACCGTACCGAAAACGCCATCAGAGATCGCCTGACCTTACCCGTCGTTCAAATGGAAGCTGGATATATCGACATCCCACAGACTCCTGGCTTGGGAATCGACATCGACCCAGAAGCACTTAAAGAATTTTCAACCGTATCTTAGGATAACCAAAAAAAGAAAAATGAATTTTGGATCATTAAAACTATATATCGGAGGCGAATTGGTAGAAGCCACCCATGGTGGCAAAAAAACCATTCTCTGTCCCGCCGATGAAAAACCCATAGCCGAAGTAGCTTGGGCCGACGAAGCCGATGCACTAAAAGCACTAAAAGCGGCTCAATTGGGGTTTAAATATTGGTCTGCACTTAGCTTGTCTGAAAGGTCGGAATGGATGTCCAAATTGCGGAACGCAATTTTGGAAAATGAAACCCGATTACGACAAGCCATCATCCACGAAATGGGAAAAACCTATGAAGGTTCATACGAAGATATTGAAGCCATCACCAACGCCTTGGCGTTTTATCCCAAAGCGATGGCCGATGTCAAAGATGAATCCATCCCCGACCCAGAAAACACCCACAGGCATGTGATGGTTCACCAAGCGGCAGGAGTTGCGGTAGCCTATTTGGCTTGGAACTTTCCCCTACTCAATGTCGGGTTTAAAATAGGCCCTGCACTGGCTTCTGGCTGTAGTTTAATCATCAAGCCCTCAGAAATGTCACCCGTATCCTCTTACATACTTGGAGAAATTCTACATCAAATCAACTTTCCCCCAGGAGTCGTCAACATCTTAACCGGGCCGCCTGAAAAAGTAGCTACAACCATGACCAAAAGTAATATCCCCAGTGTGGTGACCATGATTGGCTCTACAAAAACAGGAAAACAGGTGATTGCCGACAGCAGTAGCAGCATCAAAAAACTTAGTATGGAATTGGGAGGTAATGCCCCTTTTATGGTCTTCGACGATGCCAATATAGCCGCAGCGCTTGACTTGGCCATTGGTATCAAATTCGGAAACTGTGGTCAAATATGTGTTGCAGCCAATCGATTCTTCGTTCATGAAAAAATTTATGACGACTTTCTAAAAGCTTATGTCGATCGGGTAAAAAAACTCAAACTAGGTTTTGGGAAAGACAGCAATAGTGACATGGGACCACTGGTTAATCGCCAAGGTCAAAAACGCATGATGGAAATCGTCGCAGATGCCACTGCCAAAGGAGCTAAAATTGAAACTGGAGGAAAAATCCCCGACGGCTATGAAAAAGGATACTGGTTTGAACCCACCGTACTCAGTAATGTCACTACCGATATGCTGGCCTATCAACAGGAAACTTTTGGACCTATCGCTCCCATTTTTAAGTTCAAAACAGAAGATGAAGTTCTGGCTTTGGCCAATGATACAGAATATGGCTTGGCTTCCTATCTGTTTACCGAAGATGCTGAACGTCAAATCCGATTTGCTAACGAATTGCAATTTGGAGAAGTCCAAATCAACGGAGTCAAATACGCCATCTATCTCCCCCATGGAGGCATCAAAAACAGTGGGATAGGCCACGACTGTTCGACCTTAGCACTTGACGATTACCTCATCAAAAAAAGAGTTACTACAACCATTTAAAACACAAGAATTATGGAAATTTTATTGCCTTTTTTACTCGTCATCCTAGCAAGCTTTTTTCAAGGAAGTTTCGGTTTGGGAATGAAGTATATGGAGCCTCTTAAATGGGAAGCTTGGTGGATTGTACACGTCACTGTTGCTATGATTATTTTTCCCATTTTATGGGCTGTTTTTGCAGTTCCCAATCTTTTTCAGGTCATATCAAATGCCCCAACTGAAGCTGTCTTTCTAGGCATGCTCTTCGGTTTTCTGTGGGGTGTAGGCGGAATACTTTTTGGTAAAAGTGTCCCCTATATCGGCCTTTCATTGACCTATGGCGTTGTCATGGGATTGGCTGCATCGGTTGGGTCTATCATCCCCCTGATGCAAGTAGAAGATGCCTTTTCCAATCCGGCAACCACCTATGTAATCATTGCTGTTGTCATCATGTTGGTAGGTGTTGCCATCACCGCAAAGGCAGGAATTGATAGAGACAAATTAATTGGTGATACCAAAAACCCTTCCAACATGATCAAAGGCATATTGATCGCTGTGAGTTGTGGGGTACTGTCAGCCCTACTCAATGTAGGATTTGCCAACGCAACCCCCGTTGCCTTGGAAGCCGAAAAAATGGGAGCCATTACCCGAAACAGTAGTTTGGCCGCCTGGGTCGTTGTGCTTTTGGGAGCCTTCATCATGAACCTTGGCTATGCAGTGGTACTGTTGTTAAAAAACAACAGTTGGAATTCCTTCCGAGTCCCTTCATCGGGCAATGCCTACAAATGGGCCGTTTTAGCAGGGCTATTTTGGTTTGCCGCCCTAGGGATCTACGGACAAGGTTCTGCCTTGATGGGTACCATGGGTCCCATCATTGGTTGGCCCATATTGTTGGGATTGTCACTCATCATCAGTAATATATGGGCAGTTCGCTCTGGAGAATGGAAAGACGCCAAAAAACCCTTTCAACTGATGTTGGTCGGTTTGGCCATCATCATACTGGCCAGCGGTCTGCTCGGCTATTCCAACACGCTATCCTAATTATGGGGCAAATCATCTCCGGTTTTGGTGAACTTCTTTTAAGACTTAGTCCGCAAGGACATGAAGACCTTATTGTCCAATCTGATGCTTTGGAAATGGGATTTGCTGGAGCTGAAGCCAATATACTTGCCGACCTTTCTCATTGGGGGCAGGCCACACAATTCATCACCGCTTTACCCGAAAATCCCTTGGGAAAGAAGGCCCTAATGTTTCTTAATCAAAACGGCCTAGGCACCCAAAATACCTCCATAGATGAGGGAAGAATGGGAACCTATTACATAGAACACGGAACAGCCATCAGAGGAACTCAGGTCACTTATGACCGAAAGGACTCCTCTTTTGCAAGATGGAGTTTGAATGAAAAAGACTGGGAAAAGTTGTTGGAAAACAGTTCCCATTTTGTAGTTACTGGCATCACTCCTGCTCTGTCGGAAAACTGTCAAAAATCCCTTTTAAACGGTTTGAAAATAGCCCAAAAGACAAATTGTAAAGTCGTTTTTGATCTCAATTTCAGACGCAGTCTTTGGTCGGCAACTTCTGCCAAAAAATCATTTTCTGAAATACTTCCTTATGTAGATATTTTATTGGGGAATATCGGATCTGTCAATGATGTTTTTGATGCACAAATAAAAAGCAAAAATGATTTTGATGCATTGCAAGAAGCTACAGCAAACGCCATTGATTTCGTTTCAAAATTGGGACAATTCCAAACCATCGCCATGACCATTAGGCAACAAATCAATGCCACCGAAAACGTATTGGGAGGAATGGTAAAAGAAGGAGACAATCTATGGTCAAGTCTTTCGATTCCCACTACCATAAAAGACCGATTGGGGGGAGGAGATGCCTTTGCAGCCGGAATCCTCCTGGGTAAGCTTTCCCATTGGGAAATGCAAAAAACCCTCAATTTTGCTACCGCCGCCTTTGCCACCACCCAAACTCTCAAAGGAGATATCAATTATTTGAGCGTTAAAGAAATATTATCCGTAAGCGAAGGCAACCTTAAAGGCCACGTAAAAAGATAAAATATGACACGAGTCTCGCTCTTAGAACAACTATTGGCAACCAAGATCATCGCCATCATCCGCCTGTCTGAATCCGAACCCATTTTTGAATTGGCAAAGGCGCTTCATCGGGGAGGGGTCAAAGCCATAGAGGTAACTATGGGAACCCCCAATGCTTTGGAAGAAATTAACAAGTTGACCCAAATCGAGGGAGTCATTCCAGGAGTAGGTTCGGTCATCGATGCCAAAACTGCCGAAGCCGCCATCGAAGCGGGTGCCCAGTTTGTAGTCACACCAGTCAGCAAACCCGAAGTTATACAAATGGCGCATCGATACGATAAGCCCATCCTTTCGGGAGCCATGACCCCCTCGGAAATTTTACAAGCCTATGAGTGGGGTGCTGATGTGGTCAAACTCTTCCCTGCTGCCAATTTTGGCTTGTCTTATTTCAAAGCCGTAAAAGCTCCCATGCCCCACCTCCCCATCATGCCTACTGGAGGCATTAATGTTGAAAATGCTGCCGAATGGGTCGCCAATGGAGCAGTTTGTCTGGGGGTAGGAAGCAGCTTGATAGATAAAAAATTGATCGCTGAGAGAGATTTTGAAAGCATCACCACCATTGCTCGAGCAATGACAAAGGCGATTAAAAATTGAAGGAAATGGATGCTGAAAAAACCACAAATTCATTTGTCATTCTGCTGAAAAGCTTGTTGTTGGTTTTTCTTCTGACCACCTTAGGATGTGAAATGCCCAAAGAAAATCCCCCCAACGTTTTGCTCATCATGATCGATGATCTGAACGATTGCATTGAAACCCTCAAAGGGCATCCCCAAAGCCTGACCCCCAATATGCGCAAACTTGCCCAGTCTGGCGTGGCTTTTCTGAATGCGCATACCAATGCCCCTATGTGTGGCCCCTCTCGTTCCAGCATGATGATGGGCGTTTATCCGCATCATTCTCAGAATTTTTTTCAAGCCCCTTGGTTCAATAATCCTGTTCTAAAAAATACCCGAACCCTCTCAGAGCAGTTCAGAAAAGCAGGTTACCAAACCTTTGGAACGGGTAAAGTGTTGCATCATCTTAAAACAGAAAATTGGGATCATTACGAAAATCCCCCCGACTATGGCCCTATGGTATGGGATGGGAATAATCGCTTGGCACACCCCGATATTCCTCGTCCATTCTATGACATAGGTCCTGTTGATGGTTCCCTAGGCCCTTTGGTCAATTTGGAAGGAAAAACAACTGAGGCAGGTCAAGCCATCGAGTGGATCTATGGATACAAAAAAAAGGGGGTCATTCCCATGCGCTACATCAATGACAATGATCGTGATCCTACCCCGGATGAGATGAATGCCGCTTGGACCGCAGAAAAAATAAAATCCCTTGCAAGTCAAGACTTAGAAAAACCTTTTTTCTTGGCCGTTGGTTTCCTTAGGCCTCATACCCCATTGATCGCTCCTCAAAAATATTTTGACCAATTTCCACTCGACAAAATCCAGGTTACCTTAAAAAAAGAAAAGGATCAAGAAGATACATTTTTGGAAATTTCCTATGAAAAAGGTCAAGTCTTTACCCTTGAAATGGGGGTGAAAATGTTCAACGAAATCACGGCCTCCTACGACAGTGAAGAAGAAGGGTTAAAGCGATGGACACAAGCCTATTTGGCCTGTGTAGCCGCAGTGGATGAAAACGTAGGTCAAGTAATGGATGCACTCAATCAGACCCAACTCAAAGACAATACCTTGGTCGTATTGGCCTCTGATCACGGCTTTCATATGGGCGAAAAAGACTATCTGTACAAAAATTCATTATGGGAAAAAAGTACACGTGTCCCTTTGATCATGAGGGTTCCAGGGCTTACAAAAGCCAATACCACCATTACCAAAGCAGTTTCCCTCATCGATATATATCCTACGTTGGTAGATTTGTGTGGTCTGCCTTCACAAACCCAAAAGAATGAAAAAGGACATTCCCTCGACGGATTTAGCATGAGGGAATTATTGGAAAATCCTACCGCCAAAACTTGGAAAGGAGACCGCCCAGCACTGACTGTTGTCTATGCAGGAGAACCCTACAAAGACCAGCCCCAGATGCAACATTATGCCATCAAAACCGACCGATACCGCTACATTCTCTATAACAACGGAAAAGAAGAATTATACGATCATCTGAATGATCCTAATGAATGGGACAATCTGATTTTTTCTGTAAAAGAACCACACCACCAATTGAAAAACCTCCGCCAAGAAATGGCACAAATGGTAGCACCCATTCAACTTAACGGACTCAAAAACAAATAATATGAAGTTTCTAAAATTTATTTTACTGCCCTTATTTATATTGATGACCCAAGTGAATTTCGCTCAGGAAGAAATCTCACTCAATGGAGATTGGGAAATCGTTTTTGACCATAATAATGAGGGAGCTCCTTCTATGTGGCATCAAAATGAAGTCTTTCAACAGTTGGTTGACAAAAGAAAAATCAAGGTTCCCAGCAGTTGGGAATTGATTGAAAAAGACTATGAAGGCGTGGCTTTTTACCGTTATGCTTTTGATGTACCCAAAGAATGGCAGAGCAAGATTGTCAGACTCCAATTTGATGCGGTCAACTACCTTTCCGAAATCTGGCTCAACGATGAAGTCGTCGGCTATCACGAAGGAGGGTTTACTCCCTTTGAGTTTAGGGTGGACAATATGATAAAAACGGGAGAAGAAAATGTCTTGATCCTTAGGGTGGTCGGCCCCATCATTTTGTCAGACAAAAATATCAATGGAATCAAGGCCTTAGAAACCCCCCAATGGCGAGGTGGACTTTCGGGAGGGATATGGCAAAATGTACGATTGGTTGCCTCTGGAGCCTCCTATATCAAAGATGTTTTTATAGAACCCAATATCAAAGACAATACGGCTACTTTTCATTTAACACTGGATCATACAGCCATAAAACGTGAATCTGTCGAAATTGAAGTAGAGCTTACAGAAACTGTAAACCAAAAAAATAGAGTCGCTGCTCAGCGGGTGTCGATCCAACTCCAACCGGGTATCAATCATCAGAAAGTCCAATTGCAAATTCCCGATGCTCAATATTGGTCCCCCAAGAATCCTTTTTTATACCACGCCAGTGTAAGCCTAAAAAACCAACAAAAAATTTCGGACCGTTGGCACCATCGTTTTGGATTGCGTGAACTGACGATCAAAGACCAGGATTTTTACCTCAACGGAAAGCGAATTTTCATCAAAGCTACTTTTTTTGAAGGACTTTATCCCAATGGTATTGCCTATCCTGATTCGGAGGAAATGGCCCGAAAGGAAATACAACTGGCCAAAGAAGCTGGTTTTAATATGATCCGACCCTGGCGTCATCCCACCACACCTATGTGGTTGGATTTGGCCGACGAAATGGGCGTGATGGTCGTGGGCAGTCCTGCCCTGGAATGTATGAGACTTCCCCTGTCCACTCCCTATCTTCCCTCAAGAGTGACCAGAGAAGTAGAACAAACCATACTCAAAGACCGCAATCGCACTTGTATAGTGCAGTGGGAATTGTTCAACGAATTGCACCGTCCAGTATTGAATCAATTGATGCGTCCTATGGCCATGCTCAGCCGTGAGCTCGACCCCACCCGACTGATCCTCGATGAATCTGGAGGTTGGGCTTTTGGTGCCAATATGTATTTGCCCAATGAAAAAGAACCAACCAAATTCAACGACATTCACAATTATGCCGGAGCCTACATCAATGAAAAAGTTTACAATAGCTATGTCTCCATGGCCATGACAGAGGCAGAAAAAGAGGCCATGGGTCTTGGTAAATTTAGGATGGAGGGCAAGTCCAAAGTAGTCCCTGGAATGATGTCTTTTTTATCAGAATTGGGCTATGGGAGTTTGGCTGAATTGGTTACGGTCAACAAAAAATTTAAAGCAGAGGGTAACCCCTTGACCCCTGCCTATCGCTACCACAAAAGATTGCACGAGGAGCAACAACAAATGCTCGAACAAACGGGACTAAAACATCTTTACCCCGATATGAAGGAATTTTATTTGGAGCAACAACACGTTCATGGAACCGCCAACAAAAGAATGATCGAGGCCATTCGTTCCAACCCCCACATGGATGGCTATTGCGTTCATGCCCTTACTGGGGGCGATTGGATACTGGGAGCTGGTCTGTTGGACCTTTGGCGGAATCCAAAATCCTATGCCTACGAAGCCACCAAAGCAGCCAACCAAGATCGGATTGTTTCCATCAGAACACTACCGAGAAATGTATATGCTCAAAAAGGAACAAGCCTAAATATTACAGGGATCAATGATCTGGACTCAGTGGAGGCCTACTATGAAATTACCATCCAATCCCAATCGGGAGATATAGTCTTTGAAAACAGCTTTAAAACCAATTGGAAGTCAGGAATTAGTCCACTCTTCAGCCAAAAAATCAATACCGATCAATGGAGCGGTCATTATTCCGTTAGGGTTAAGGTCAACGACAACAACAACCAATTATTGACTGAAAATTTTATTGACTTTGAAGTTTTCCACCAAAAAGATCTAATGGCTCCTACAACCAAAATAGCAGTATTGGATTTCAAGGGAAACCTAAAAAAATTCTTGCAAGAACAAAAGGTTAAGACTGTAGAATTTGGACCCAATACACCCAAAAATATCCCCGTGTTGGTCAGCACCAACGAAGCAGCAAATAAAGAAGAACTCCAACGCTTTGAAGATCTTTTGAAGTTTGTTAAATCTGGGGGCACGGCCGTTTATCTGGATCGTCTTAAAGACAGCGTAAAAACCGAAAATGCGATCACTCCTTTTACAGCTCGGGTTCATCCCTCCAAGGGCTTGTGGACTTGTATTCCCCACATTGCCAGAGAGCATCCTGTTTTTGATGGCTTACAAGGCAATGGTTTTTTGAGAAATACCTATGAAAACATTTGGCCGGAAAGGAGTTTAAGAGACCTTAAAGTAAAGGGAAATCGAATGCAAGAAAACCCCATCGTGGCCTCTATCGCATTCGACTGGTTTTCCAGAGGTCACAAAATGGGATACAAAGGTCCTGGTCCTTCTTGGTGGGGAGCAGACATGACTCTTGTTCCCGTCGAAAAAGGAAAATATCTACTGTCACAGTTTCAACTCTTGGAAAACATAGGAAAAGACCCTGTAGCAGACAAAATATTATTCAATATCATTAGATTTTTAACCTCCAAAGAATAAAATAAATGCGCAATATTTTAGTTTTTCTGTTAGCTTATTTACTGTCCCAAACACTCTCTAGTCAAAACCTTTGGGAAACAGGGTCAATAAAAGGAATCTGGGCAAAGTCAGAAGAAGCCAAGCCAGACAAAAACTGGCAGGCACAATGGATATGGTTGAGCGAGGAAGAAAATCCCATGATGCTTAGTCGTAAGAGTTTTGAACTAGACAATATTCCCCAAAAAGCCTTGCTGAAAATTACTGCCACTTCAAAATACAAACTCTATGTCAATGGTCAGTACCTGCTGCAAGGGCCCGCAAGAAGTGCCCCACATCACCAATCTTTTGATCAGATAGAAATTACCTCCCTCCTTGAAAAAGGCATCAATACGATTGCGGTCAAAGTCCATTATCAATCTGGAAAACAATCCTATCATTTCGATGCACGACCGGGTTTGTTGGCTGAGCTCCATTTCTCGTTTGAAGCCCATCAAGCCATTATTTCCACAGATAAAAGCTGGAAAGTAAAAGCCGACCCCAGTTGGGACAAGAGTGCTCCCCCAATCAATCGTTTTCAGGATATTGTGAACGATAAAGTTGATATGAGAAACGATATTCAAGGTTGGTTTAACCGCTATTTTGATGATAAAAATTGGTCTTCAGCAACACTCATTTCTAGAAATGTTGGATGGCCTGCTCATCAAAAGAACAACTTGGCCGGCGCAACCACCCTCCCCTGGATCAACCTCATCCCAAGAGATATCCCCTACCTCACAGAAACAGACTGGATCACCAAAAATCTCATCAAAGCTGAACAAATTGATGCTCCCAATGTGGATCAAATAGACCCTATTTCCATTAAGCCTGCCCAAAAAATTGACCTTGATTCTAACGCCCCCTTCATTTTAAAAACCCCAAAAAAAGGGAAAGCCTGGCTCTTACTCTACGATTTTGGCGAAATCATCAATGGAAATCCTCGCCTGTCCATAGAGGGTGAAAGGGGAACAAAAATTGATGTTTTGACCGCCCCTTATCAAATTGATGGTTTTTTTAGACATACGGTAATACATTCTAATTTGAGGGATCAGCTCATTTTATCCGGAGGATTGGATCAATGGGAGGCCACTTATTTTAAACCTGTACGATATCTGGCCTTGGTCATTCATTCCCAAAATCCAGTAAAAGTAGTTCAAGTAGGCAGTCGCAAATTGGAATATCCCTTTGAAGGAAAAGGACATATCCAAGCCG
>Ga0209199_1001282_pt1 | contig 30813 bp, 25 predicted proteins | sample COGITO_mtgs_1105_7_FD_184805 | JGI IMG/M metagenome (GOLD analysis project Ga0209199, IMG submission 184805) | Pelagic marine microbial communities from North Sea - COGITO_mtgs_110523 (SPAdes) (version 2) | ecosystem: Environmental > Aquatic > Marine > Epipelagic ...
TGCGACGATACAACTGACGCTAAGTTGCGCCACCACGCGCCCAAAACAAAATGCGCATAATCTATATTATGTTAAATAAAAGATGTTCGGGCCGGGCCAATTTGATTAAATCATTCAGCTACGAGCCTACGTTTTTCGCTAAATCATGTTTTTTTGTTTAGTTACGAGCTACTAACCCGCCGAAGCAAAATAAAGACTTATTAAGACTTTAAAAGATGTTGATTTTTCGGCAGGCACAATGGTTTTTTTTGCTGTTCCAAGTTAAGAAGGACCAGATACAGGTGTCTTAGACGTTATGTCAATTTGTTCAAGGTGTTGCTCGACAATCTAGTTCTCAGAATTTAATGAGCTTCATTGAACCTAAGCTCAGCGACCCCAATTCCCGATTCACCTGCAACTGCATAAAATAGGTATGCGCGCTCATCCAATAGGCCAGGCGCGTCGATAAATATGGCTGGATCGCGCAGCTGATTAACTAAACCATAGGCGGTACTTCGCCTGGACGGCATCAACGGGGCTTCACCACCCTCCCAGGCGAGTTTAGGCCTAAGTATTTCAACCGCATCGCTCTCGTTCCAATTAGACCAATCACCACGCATGTCGATTTTGCTGAGTTTTATTTTTTCAGGAGCCTCGCCAACCTGGGTCCAAAACACCATCAGTTCATCACCGACAACTCGTACTGCAGAATGACGCATATCTTTGTTAAACAAGAGCGGACCTTTTTCGTAATTGCCAAGTAAGTTTGTCGAACGATAGAACTGTCCGGGCATAGCGAGACCATAATAAAAACCACCGTACTGAAAACTTCTCCAATAAGTTCTGCCCAATTTTTCAGGCCGAGCTTTAAAGGATATGCCATCTGCCGAGATTGCAGCTCTCGTAACTTGCTCGCCCAAGGCCTCAAGTCCGTGATAGAACATAACGATGCGTTCATTGTCGTGATCAACGTGCACATCTGGGGAGGCAATATGCGGAGCGGTCACTTCCCTGATGATATCGTGACCCAACTTCATTCCACTGAACCGAGATTCGATCGCTGCACGCTCACTCGGGCTAACCGGCGGCGGCTCAGTGAGCAAGAAAGCATCCTCAAGTTTTAGTGTGCCGGGCACGTAAATTTTCCACGGTCCTGTGACCGCGTCAGCATAGGCCAGTCGAATATAGCGTCCTTTATGATCCGCAAAATACATAAAATAAGCGCCCAGTGGTTCGTTGATCCATTCAGGGACTTTAATTACCGAGGGCCCCTGAATGTTCACACCAATACTGGCGTCCAAAGCCGGATAAATCATTGGTCCGTCACCAATACGTTGAGCGACCGCGGGACCTGCGGCGCTACTAGCCATCGAGTAAATTGATCCTACAAAAAAAATTACTATCGCAATTATTGGTTTAAACAAAATAGCCTCCTTAGAGTGCTCTATAACCGATACTACAAGCACAGAGCTTACGATCGAGTTCAAGACCAGGGCTTCTCTTGGTTTTATGCCAGTTCCGCGCTTTGGCCGGCTTTTGTGTCGCTGAATTTGCAACGCCGAAGATCAGCATCGCGCTCACAGCTAACAACCGAACTATCTTCTTATTCATTTGTTCCCACTAGTTGTAGGTTTATAAACGATGAAATTCGACCCGTTCCCAAATAAGTCAGGCTAAGAAGGAATAAACCAGATAGGCGATGACCACACGCGTTCTTGGATCCTCTTAGCTAACTCAGGATTATGCTTTTTACCTAACCGAATAGCGTCCCAGTTAGACCATCTGCAAGTTGACACCTCAAGGCCCCTAACATAGTAGAAGGCTTCGGCGTTTTGCCTAAAATCGGGGTCCTGCCAAACTACTGACAAGCGGCTAGCTCCTTTTCCAACGTCACAATTGTCCAGAGAAGATGAAGAGCCATCCATTTCGCATCGGTTTGTATCGTTATTTATTGATCCAGTCGCGCAAGCGACATCAAATACTTGTTCTTTTTTCTCACCATTCTCAATCCAACCTTTAATGACTTGTAAGCGTTCTAGCGGTGCGGACATAGCATCTCGAGTAGCAGAAACCAAAAATTTTGGTTTCGCATCAGACTTTATTAGAATCTCGCTGCCCATCGAATAGCCTGTTGCGTACGCACTATTTGCATCCTCCAGCGTTTCTATGGGTGCGATATTATCTGCAAAAGTAGCAAAAAAACGAACCTGCATACGTGGTCCGCTCGTGGCGAAGGTTTCCTTTCGCTTAAAAGCATCGAAAATCGCTTCTCGTGAGTTTTCTGTAGCCCATACGGCGGCCAGTCCTGATGCACCCCATGCACTACGCTTAGTTGACAAATATGCGCCAGACTCATCTTTAGGAACGCTTCCCCTCTGCTCCGGAGTGATATCTAACAGACCCGTCTTACTCCAATAATTATCTTCATCAAACGATCCCGCAGCGTTATGCGTATCAGACGATCCAATAAGTCCAAATTTATAGGGGTTACCTACGCCCTTCTCCGACAAACCTAATCCAGTTAGATACGCATCTCTCACATAGCTACCTTTAGCTTGGCTCTTTCCTTCTGTACCTATCGTTGAATCCATTATTTCAAAATCGGCCCATTCGTCTTCAGTAGACAACATTGGGTGAGTATCCGAAGTGCCTTTTACTTGGGTAATTTCCACAATAGGTTCATTCCGCAAACGTTGTTTCGAGTAAAACTGATCTATAGGTCGGTTGTCGCGATACGCATCCTCAAACATCCAACCATTCGAACCATTCGAATTATGCGGAATCGCAAGGGAATCTATGCCTCTCACCCTCTGATTATCCATCCATGCCCAAAGGTTTTCTGGGTTATTTTGAGCATCTATCCTCGTATACGGAATATCTGGAACTTTCTCACCTTTAAAAATAACATTGCGGTGTAGATTTTCACCTTTCCGCCCCCCCGCAGTAAACTCGTAGCCGATAAACGCAGTGAAATTTCCAGGGTCGTTATGACGATTAGCTGAATCAATAACTTCTTGCCAAGCAGATCGGACAATATTTTCATCCAACAAATCATCTTCGAAGGTTATATAACCACGTTCTCTCGGAAGAATCGCTTGGAACACCTTATCTCTCTCAGCTGGATCTACTGCATTCTGCAAAGATTTAGATAAGGGATGATTCCCAACGGAAGAATTAGGATCACTCATTTTTTCTAACATGCCTAAAAACGTTCCGTGGTCAGTTACAGCAAGAAAATCTAGTGGCCGATTTAGTTGCATTGGGAGACCGGACGCATGTTTAAGTAACTTGCCTTTTGCAAACTCATAGGCGTCATCTGGTGTGGCACGGGTGCCAAAGATCCAGGCATCAAATGACAATCTAGTATGCACGTGCACGTCGCCATATAAAGGTTGTTTAGACACTGCAACCTTTTGCTCACCAGCGCTCGCTGTTTCTTTGCCTGACTCGCCCAATGTGCTCGACTGCTGGACATCAACCGAAGTAGTTTTCGGCTCGGCGCAACCAACAACTATTCCAACAAACATTACTGCTAAACAGTTACGTGTATACATTTTAGATTTCCATATAATTGTCTTATCTCGACTACTGAGACGCGTACCCACCTACCCAGACAGGGCTCGACCACGCCACCCCGCCATTTACTTGTTTGGCAACTATAAAATATTGGTCTCCATGCATTGGTTCATCAATATCTAAGAATTCGAACGGTTGAATTTTTTCAAGGTCACTGGCTAATGGAGCAATCGAAACAAGGTCATCGTAACCCTCTGTTACAAATGTTTTTGTAGCAATCCCTGAAACTAAGTCGGTAAGCTTTAGTTCAAAAATCCCGCCAGCATTGACCGTATGCATGCGCAAAAAAGGGGGCGCAGAGCCCGTTTCAAGCGTATCTTTAAGATCAAGACGCAGTGTGGCATCAGCTTTTATCTCGCTCATTTCGAGATCTATGAAACTTTCGTCGCCGCGAGTATTCGTGGCAAAGTTATATACCTGATTTACGATTTCTGCATTGAGATATTGAGTTCGAGCGTTGACAAAATCCGGGCCATCTATTGCGTCTATGCGAAATCCGGAAGCTGTTAATACACCCTTCCAATGCCGCCAGCCTCGCGGCGCATCACCCGAATAAAAAGGCGTTGAGTCGGATGCAAAAGTAATTCTTAATTTTTGCTTCTTAGCCGCTTCTGTCCACTTAGCCGCGTTGAAGTTTAGCACCCGAATGGGATTATTATTTTTGAATAGCGTTATTGAATCAATGCCATGCGACCCAATCACCTGACCTTTGATTTTTCTCTCAGTGGCAAATTTGGCTCGATCTCCCATTGGCGTGCCATTTAGTTCCATTTCAATAATTATACGCTCCAAACTAGAAGCGTAAGTTTGTCTGTTCCTCAGCGCATCAAAGATTGTATCTCTCGAATTATCAGCTGCGTAAACGGCAGATAACCCGCCTCTTTGAGCAAGGGATTTTCTCAATGGCGAGGAATATCCCGGGCGAGAATGGTGATCATCAGATGCCGCGACAAAACCTACCTGATGCCCATTCGACAAATAATTGTTTGCGAACCACTGATGCGTTCCATGCATCGACATAATTTCTATTAATCTTTCTAATCTAGGATCTGATAAACGCGAATCACCGGGGTTGTGCGCGTGAGGAATAATCAACACGTCGTTTTCTGAATTACGTTTACGAAGCTCCAAATATAGTTCAGACAGAGTTGCATACTCTAAGGCAGATACCCTATCGCGATTTTTAGCGGTGCGATAAAGAATATTATGGTGCCCTCCTCTCTTTGCTGGAGTAGTCCATTCGTAACCTAGGAATGGTATGAACTTTCCTGGGCTATCAAATGCGATGACGGTATCACGCAAAGACCTCCATTCTTCCTCATCCAACCAAATATCATGTTCAGATAGGGTTACATAATCTAGTCGTGCTTCATCTCTGGCGAACCTCATAAAATAATCCATGTTGCCAATACCCTCGGCATAACCGGAGTGGCCATGGGTGTCGCCCCAAAAAATTCTATGTGAAGGATTTACCTTAACTAAAATTGGATTAAAACGCCCTTCTATGAGCCCATCCTGAGAAACTATTCTTAACCACTTAGGGCCAGATTCGCTAAAAGAGAGATTAAACGTTTGTATGGAAGAACCATTCTCTTCTGTTTCCGCCACAACACGATCGCCGTCGTAGATGGAGAACTTTGGAACACCACTGTCGGCTCGATTATAAAAACTGTCTTCAGCTCGAACAGACACTTCAAATACTTCGCCTTCGTCGACAATGCTAGGTGCGAAACCTTGCACCCCAGAAGTTTTAGACCCTCGAACTTCAATGGGCAAAATAGGCAACATCATCCATGCTTGAGCCTCGCTAAAAGCAACGTAAATTGGAAGCGGTATATTCTCTCCGGCAATAGGTGTGATTTTTAGACCAGCACCCGCGTAGTTTTGGTTTCCATAAGTAATCGTAACCGTATCACCTTGAACCAATTCTCCTTCCATCAATTCGAAGGCCAGAGCCGGCTCCGGTGCACGAAATCCTCCGTGAGGGCCTCGGACCAATATCTGCTTCGCAGAAAACCTAGCTAATTTGTTAGAACTCTCAATCGTAATGTAGCCCTCTCCGCTTGGATCATCTGTTTGAAATTCACCAAATAGTGCCGCAAAGTGCCTCGCAACCCAAAAACCGCCGCCACTGACACACTCTTATCGCCAACGTGCCAAGTTTGCCGAATCGATGCAAAAGAATCTGCTTCAAAGGGACCCAAGCTATCCGCTACTAAAATACCAAAAGCATTGGGATATTCGTCTCGAAAGGCGTATTCGCTGATCAACTCGTCTATTAAAAGAAAATTTGCCCTGGGAATGCTCTCTAACGGTAAGTCTGTATTAAGGTGAGAGCCGATCGCGAAAGGAGAACCAGGTAATCCAGCGAGGGCCCGGGCATCTACCCACTTGCTAAGTAGTCTAGATCTTAGAACAAAATTTTCTTTATGGGTGGGTAATTGACGTGCGTCAAGCTTCAGTTTTTCTACATCTGCACGTAAAGCAATAGACAGGTAATCCGATCTATCCGAAGGTGCCGTCTTCAGAGAATCTACACTCGGCTGAGAATCACTTAAATCGCAGCTAAATAGACACAATAGGAGTGAAAAAAAAATCCCTACCTTAAAATAATAGGTAGGCTTCAGGACTATTAAATTAAACATATCTATTACCTACTGGGAATCCGTTAGCTGCCGCCAAACTGCACCCCGCTGACGGACCCAGCACTCTCAATATAAAAAACCCCTCCAACTTAGTCAAAACTTGCGATCACTTTTACCCCAAAGGTTCTTGGGTCACCCAGTCTCAAAACTTTTGAACCCCGATTACCGAATAGTCCAGGTACGGCACCATTGATCAACCCTATTGGATATAGCTCGTCAGTAAGATTGCGCACATAGAACGTTAGTCCCCAACCGCCATCTGCTGCCTCTAGACCCGCACTGGCATCAAATAATGAGAAAGAATCAACAAGCCCTCTAGCATCTAGATCACTGGTTAGGTAGTAATCATCCTCATAGATCCAAGACGCTTGTACAAACCAATCAACATTTTCCCTAATGCTAGGGGCGCTGTAACGAACGGTATGATTTGTTCGTATTTTTGGCGTGCGAGTATTTTCAAAGCCCGAAAAGTCGCATAAATTGGTAAGCACAGCATCTTTGGGAATGTCGCCAATACCCGGACAAGGCGCGCCTCTAAATTCCTTATATTCAGAATCTAAATAGGTCAGCGCGCCCGAAACGCTAATATTTGCGTTGGGCTGAAAGATATATTCCAACTCAACGCCGGTATGGTCGAGTTCCCCAGCATTTTGCACGAAGGTACCTACTGCGCCCGTTGGATCAGAGGCTGGATTAGAGGCTATTTGTTGTAGATCCTCGAAATCATTTTGGAACAGCGTAACGTTTAACAGTAACCTATTATCCAACCAAGTCGATTTAACACCTAACTCGATGTTGGTGGATGTCTCCTCATCGTAGTTAGTCGGGATGGTCGGAAAACGGATCGGCCGAGCATTAATACCGGGCGCTTTGTAACCCGTGGCGTATCTTGCATAAAACATAACGTCGTCTGCTGCTCCAGTATCCTCGAGAGTATACTGAGTGCTTAAAGAGTAAGTCGCTTGAGTATTATCGAGCGAATCCTGAAAACCCTGAGTACCAAACAATAACCCAAGGTTGTTAGCTGTAGGTCGACCTTCCGCAAAAGTACACAGCGGACAATTGAGACCATAGTTCTCATAATTCGTTTCAGTGAGGTTATCAAAAAGCCTCACTCGCTTATCTACCGATTTGTCATCCTTGGTCACTCGCGCGCCGAGGGTGATACTCCACTGCTCGGTCAGGTCATATCCAAACTGAGCATAAGCCGCAAGGCTTTCATGAGTTTGATCCCACTGATCGGATCGACCATGACCATCGCACCTTAAGCGATCTGCCATCGTGTCTTCCAGCGCCCCGCTATCGACTCTGCCTTGAACATTACGAGTAAAGGAACATCCCGGCGCCACAAGCTGGGATTGTTGCCAGAAAAACCCGTCGTCCTCATAATAAAATATACCGACAAGATAATTCAGTTGCTCTCCTGCTGGAGAGCTGTAGTTAACTTCCAAAGATTTTGTCTTATGCGTTTCAGGCTGATCAGTCCAAACAGAGACATCAATGCCAATAGTATCCTGATCTTGTGCTTGATTAGAGTCCCAGTCCCTATAAGAGGCAACCACGCTTAGTTCGTGTCCATTCGATAATTCGTGATTAGCGCTAACAGAAAATCCCATATGCTGTATGTCGTCAAAGGCTTGCTCCTGAGCATAAGAAACATGATCGAGTCTTTCGCCTCGACCCAAATATCCGTCGCCTTCTCGACTAGGAAAATAGGTATTTCTGTCCACTATAAGCCCAGTAGCCATGCGATCAAATGTCGTCAGCGCCTCGTCTGAAATATCCGCCCATTCGCCAACACAGCAATTGGCAAATAGGTCAGAATAATCCGCAGCAAATTCTATTTCAGTCATGTCCGAAACAGCCCAAAGGCTCTTGAACCTGAAGCCCCACTCTTCACGAGAATTTGTTCTACCACCGGTCATCAGTTTAGTTGTACCGTCATTACTACGCTGCCAAAACGCGAGCCTAGCAGCCGTATCGTCAGTAATACCGCCAGATATGTAACCGGAGGCCTCTTGTTCACCAAAATTTCCAAGCCCGAGCTCTATGCGTCCTTCAAATTCTTGAGTTGGGTCGGAGGTGTTCACATTGACAAGACCAGAGGGAGTATTAGCACCATAAAGGGTTCCTTGCGGCCCTTTTAAAACTTCGATCGTAGAAATATCTTTTAGCGCCCCAATCAATCCGGCTTGACGTGGAATAAACACTCCGTCTAGATAAAGGCCAACCGAACCATCGATACCAGCATTTTGCCCGCTAGAACCAATTCCCCTCATCGCAACGGTGGAATTTCGCAATGTCCCACCTTTCTGAAATCTGAAAGATGGAGAGAATTTAGTAAGATCTACCAAATTTCGTATTTGCCGATCTTCAAGAAAAGTGCTCGTGTAAGCAGACACGGCTAGCGGCACTTCTTGTACGCCTTCCTCCCGCTTTTGTGCAGTTACAACAACCTCTTCAATAATTTCTGCGGCGACATCAATAAAAACCCAAAAACTTAAAAACAAAGCAATGAAACTTCTAAACATTCTTCTCTCCCTTCTTGTGTCTTAAAAAGATACTTTAGTATAGTTGTATTCTTTTTTTTCGAGAAAGTAAACAGTGCGACTGACATTTCTATATTGATGTTGCTTGCTAGGCCAGCGCGCGCTGGAAGCCTTAGACTGGTATCAGGCAGCTTTTCTATGAATATATTTGCTAAGATTGATTTTGGTCAACGGCTGACGAAAAAAGGTAAAAATCAACCGCCAGATGCCTTGTTTGTCTGCGGATTAGGGCACAAGAATGAAAATTATTTCATGTCTGTCGATGATTTCGAATGAAAGCCATTATCAAATCTTTCAACATCAGAACGATATTCATTGAGAATGAGTCGGGAATATTGGGTTCAAAAAGATCGTCTAGTGAACTCAAAATTATCTTGGAAATATAAGTGCCTTCTCGCCTTAGTTCAGAAGACTCGGGCAATTCCCCTCTGTTTACGATGAAATCTATCAGTCTTTCACCCATATATTCGCACTGATCCTGTCGGCTTCGCCAAGCAACATCATCACTTCGCGAAACCTCTATAAATGCCCTCCTCAACCGGTAGCTTTTCCGCAGATTTTCAGAAGTTCGCAGGACGAAACGAAAGATAACTTCCTCCGTAGTAAGACTGGATTCATGGACTGTTTTAAGCCTATCTAGCTCTAAGCGATGCAGATAGTGCGAACGCGAGATAATCACTAGCAAAAGAGATTTTTTTTCTGGGAATCTTTGATAGATCGAACCCACAGAGGCCCCAGCAGTCACAGCGATTTCGCTGATACTGGTTTTCGCATAACCTTTTGATATAAAGCGCTCTCTCGCAACATCTATGATTTTTTCGGCTGAAAGGCGAGCCCGCGCTTGTTTAGATTGAACGATCCAACCGTGTTCTACGCTTTTTTCCCACCAATTTCCATTCGAGATACTCATACATTTGTGCTTCATTATTATGGACCCGCCGAGTCCGGCGCCAAAATTTAAAGATGCCTATCCAGCATTTCAGCTGCAGCGCCGCTAGTTTATCCAAAAAACGCAGAATCTAGGAAAGTTAAACTGCAAAAACTATCACACTGTAAGATCTTTCAACTCGTATACGCTGAGATAGACTGTTACTGCTCTGCATCAGTCGAATAAGGCATCCTAGATAATGCACATGACAACACATCCTCGCTAGCTTACATCCTTTAACTAACGATTTGTCGAAATTAAAGACCTACCGGCATTAGGATCTATTTCAAATATAAGTGATTACATCTTGAACGAAATTTCTAGTTTATCCCCAAAAAATCTTTACTCGGCAAAAAAAAAAGAATACAACTATATTATCAGTGCTTCTACTCGACCAATGCCTTCGCCAAAAAAACGTAATTTAAAGTTCGTTAACTGGATCTACATTTGGTCTGAAACAAAAAACACTGGCGGAATCGAAACAACCTGATTTCTTGTTTGGTAACCTAAATTACAACTGCGTATCGATAGATTATTCTGCAATCCGGGAACTTAACCATGTCATTAATCTTAGCTTTTGGGAACGTTTTTTCGATTATTAGTCTTTCGCTCATATTTTTAATACCGAACTTTGGCTATAGCGCTACGCCGCAACGCAACGCTTATTTCGGCGATACTCATATTCATACGCTTTATTCTTTTGACGCATTTCTGGGCAATGTTAGAACTTCGCCAAACGACGCCTATTTATATGGCAAAGGCCACCCGATAAAACACCCTTCGGGAATAAGCATTCGATTAAGCGGCCCACCATTAGATTTTCTCATGGTGAGTGACCACGCTAAATTCCTCGGCATTCTCGCGGCGCAAATAGACCCCCAAGCACCCTACTACGGACACCCTGAAGCAAGCGGTTTAATTCCTAAATCAGGGGAAAACTACTGGGGAACGTTTATGTCGCAAATAAAAAAGTGGCAGACCTTAGAAGATGAAAAAGCAGAGTTTGTGGGCCCCGAAGTTTGGAAATACGCGTGGCAAAAAATCATCGACGCTGCCGAAGAGCATAACGATCCAGGTAACTTTACGACTTTCATAGGCTACGAATATACACCCACGCCTGGTTCTAGGCACCTCCACAGAAACGTCATGTTTAAAGGGCATGAGGTTCCCGATAGACCGTTTAGCTCCGGAGACTCAATGAATCCTGAGGATCTATGGAACTGGCTCGATGCGCTAAGGGCAGAGGGCATCGACTCTATTTCGATACCACACAATATGAATCAAAGTGACGGTCTCGCTTTTCAAACAAAAACCTTCAAGGGCGGACAAATCACACGGGCTTATGCTGAGCAGCGGATGCGTAATGAGCCTATTGCCGAGATTAGCCAGCAAAAAGGAACATCAGAAACACACCCCCTTCTCTCTCCTAATGATGAATGGGCTAACTTTCAAATCGTTCAATATTATTTAAATCGAATAACAAACAGTGAGCCAATATCGGTTTTTAAGGGTGGTTATTATCGAGACGCCCTATTGACTGGTCTTGAAATGCAAGAAGCTCAGGGTTTTAATCCGTATAAAATGGGGGCGATTGGTGCGAGCGACACGCACCTTTCCGCTGCACCTTTTGAAGAAAATGAGTACTTTACCAGTAGAGTAAATACTCCTACATCGAGAGGCTCCGCTTATCCAGATTATAAGCAGCCTAATAAATCTTGGGATAACTTCAATACACCAAGGGGTGCAACTCACGGTACGGGCGGTCTCGCAGGAGTATGGTCGGAAGAAAACACTAGAGCATCTTTATTTGATTCTATGCGTCGACGCGAGACATTTGCGACATCAGGCCCTCGGATTCGAGTGCGTTTTTTCGCTGGCAATGACCTGCCTGAAAACATAGCAGAGTCCGAAGATCCTGTTGCTATTGGATACTCTAAAGGAGTTCCCATGGGCGGTGTTTTAAATGGCCTCAGCGAAGCTCCTCAAAGATTTTTCATTTGGGCTTCCAGAGACCCTAACGGAGGTTGGCTTCAAAGGGCGCAGATCATCAAGGGATGGGTAGAAGGCGGCAAAAGCAAGGAAGCCGTGTTTGACGTCGTCTGCTCTGACGGAATTAAACCAGATCCCAACTCTCACCGCTGCGCAAACAACGGAGCGACAGTAAACCTTGCGGATTGCAGCACGACCCGTGACAAAGGCGCAGTCAGCCTGAAAGCAACATGGACGGATCCAAATTTCAAATCAAATCAACAAACATTTTACTACGCCAGGGTTTTAGAAAATCCAAGTTGCAGGTGGTCTACATGGGATGCAATTAGGCTCGGGATTAAACCAAATCCAGATCTGCCCATGACCCATCAAGAACGCGCTTGGTCATCACCAATTTGGTACCAACCTTGATACTTTCCGTGGGCTTTGACGTTTACTAACTCGCAAATTATCAGCATGCGCTGATGCAGATACGACCAGTCGGAGTGTCAAAGTTTATCCCCTAAAAAGGTTATATATTTTCACACATTCAAGAAGCTCAGACAGAGAAAAATTACCGGAATGTAATGATTGATATTGGACGTACTAAGAGCTGTAAACAAGTTCCAAGCGTGTCGAAGCACTGGCACCTGTGAGGATCATGCTATGACCTATCTACTTCTTTCAGCTTTAACAGGCTTAATATTTTTTTTCACATTAGGTCACACACAGCCTGATACCGATATTACCGTTGATAACAGGCTCTCAAAGGCGAAAAGTGTAAGCGGAGAATACATTAGTTGGCGTGAGCACATTATTGATGATCCAATATCCGCTCAAGTGCCATTTAATGGCAGTGATGGTTTAGTTCTAGCCGACCTGGATCTTGATGGATTTCTTGACATTATATCGGTGCATGAATCAGATTCAGGATATGACTCGAGTCGTTACGAACCAAGTTTAAAGGTACCTCTAGAGGGTCATGTACGAATCGCATTTGGTTCAGCTGACCCAGATGAATGGCTAAATATAACGCTAGCGGAAGGCCCAGATGTTGCCGCTCCTGAAGACGCTGCGGTAGGAGATGTAAATGGTGATGGATACCCGGATATTATTGTGGCAGCAGAGCTAGCACACCTTATATACCTCCAAAATCCCGGTAAGAAGGTGCGCTCGCAAAGCTGGCAGAGACTTATTCTACCAATGACTCAGAATGTAGGTTCTTTCCTGCGCGTGTTTCTTGCCGACTTTGATGGCGATGGAAAACTAGAAGCTACCACTGCTAACAAAGGTGCTCAGAGGCCTGGGCCTGGTGATTATGCGCGTTCAACGCCAATATCCTTATTGCGTATAAATGGCGACCCATTAAAACCAAACGCCTGGCAGATGATTGAGCTGGGGAATTACAGTGTTCCGCAAAACGCCGAGCCTATTGATCTTGACCAAGATGGCGACATGGATATTATTATTGGAAGTCGAGGTGAGCAGCGTATTGCTTGGTTTGAAAACCTTGGCAGAAACGATTTGTCTTTTACTGAACATGCTATTGGTGTGATCGGCGCACAAGTATCGGGCTTTAATATGTCATACGCAGATATAAACCAAGACGATCGCTTAGATATCTTAATTGCCTCAAGGCAAAAACTATATTGGTTACAACAACCACCAGACATAAACGACGGCTGGCTGGCGCACAAAATAGGCACTTTTGCACCTGACACCGTTACGGGACTTATCGCAACTGACATTAACAGCGACGGTCACTTGGATGTGATGGCTGGAAGCTATAGTGCAGGAGATAGAAGTGATGAGAGCGATTACAAAATAAATGATCCATTAGGTCGTCTCGGATGGTTTGAAAATCCTGGTGCAGGAAACGAATCTTGGGTCCGTCATGATATTTCACGTCGCAAACGGGGCATGTTTGATAAGTTCATCTCTCAGGATATGGATCGAGACGGAGACATCGATTTTATTGGCACTCGAGGTAACAGCGGCCAGTTTGACGGCGTTTTTTGGCTAGAGCAAGTACGTAGCGCGTTGCCGAAAAGCGCATTTCAAGCAGCGCGAGCTAAAGAAAGTCAGAGTATGGCGTTGCCGCAGACTCCAAAGATGTAGATATTATGTCCAATGAACGAAACGCTAACTTCAAATATAATTATATGTGTGAGTACGAATTATATTTTTAAAAAAGCAAGGTTCTATCTCCAATATGCTTTCATCTGCGAATTTTTTAGATCTATTGACTGTATTCTAGCTACCCCTAGAGCCTCTCCACAAGCATCAAATCCGTGTCTTTGAAACACCCTGAACAAATCAGAGTAATCTATTATTCTTGCCATTTCTAACTCTCAACGAATCAAAAATTACCGGTATATTTTCATGGGGAATCCGTTGTCCACTTATCGGATTTGAGCGGCAAAAAAATGCAGATGTGAACGATGTTCACCTCCTGAGCTGGAGTAAATAATCAAAAATAGCCACCAGTTTTCATCATAAAAAAAGAGGATGGTGTCAGCAGCCGAAACATTAATCACAATCTTCTGTCGCGCACCTCATTCACCCACCCAGCAATCCTGTTTGGTGCTCGACAGAGGCCACCCTAGGCTGCGCGGCCTCTCGAAGTGTTGTCATAATTAACTCCATAATCGCAGTTAGATCAATATCCTAGAAGGGTCGTTTTAATCCAGTGAAGCTTATGCGATCTATATTGTTTTTAATGACCTGCAGTTTTTAGGACCATCCAGTACTGAACCGAGACCTCTAACATGTTGAAACGATCGGCGACGGCGCTTGCAAAAATGCCCCGGGATTGTAATTTATCGCTTGATCGAATCCTCAGAGCACTTTGTATTTAGATTCAAACTTTACGATTTTTGGTAATAGTTAAGTCATAGCCCTGCTCATCAGAACATGTCATTACGGCGTTGAAGGATTCCTGAACAAATACTCCGGATTCAGCCCATGCTTTGTCGCCCATCGCCTTCTCAGTTTTATCACCCCAAAAGTTCGTCCACATTAAATCAAATTGAGGTGGCACTCCATTGTGTCGCTCCCCAACTGCAGCGTCAAAATCGGGTATTTGAACAAGAAAGTTGTAGGAAGTCGGCCCAACTTCAGTCTCGAATTCTTGCAAAAACTTGGTATACGAACCCATAACTACCTTTCTCAGATCGGCGGCCTTATTACCCTCATTAAATGAGCAAAACTGATAACCAGCATACGCTATTGCATCTTCAGTTGACGCTTGCTTTGAGGCTTGCCGGGGCTGGTAGACGTCAAACCCATAAACATTAGCCCATTCAACACTGCCACATATCTCAACGTCTGCGAAATTTTCATTCAGTTTTTCTTCGATACCTGAATCTTGATATGCTATCCATCCTGCATTTCGAGCATCCTTATCAGGCCACATAAGCAGCGTTAAGCTGTCAAAACTCTCAGAGGACCAGCCTACAGGTTTTAGGTTCGCGCTCATTAATTCGTCCATGCCGAGCTCCGAAACAGACTTGGACCAGAGAGCGTTTCTAGCAACTAAATTATCCAGAGTGGCATTCTCGCCGTTTGAGCACCAAGCGAATTCATTATAGCGAACAGGTGATGGATCCGCTTCTTCGACTTCCTGTGGATCTACTGCTGCGCTCTTCGTATTCTCCTGATTCACCCCTTGACCGCAGGCTACAAGCGAAAAAACCGCCATAACCGAACCTAATTTTGTAATATTCACCGCTGGCTCTTCTCTGAAAATGATTATTAGTGCTAACAGACATTTATGATTTATACAAATGCTGGACAATCTGCTATGTCTCCTATGGGTTTTTTCTTTACATTGCTTCTTGGAAGGCCACCAGATGCCAGAAAGATTTAGAATCATCGCGCTAACAATGGCCGCCGTCTTCATTTGTTATATAGACCGGGTCGTCATCTCTCTTACGATCATTCCAATGGGCGCCGAACTTGGATGGAATAATACTGAGAAGGGCATTGTTCTTGGCTCGTTCTACCTTGCTTACATGGTGACCCAAATCTACGGAGGGATCTTATCGGACAGAATCGGTGCAAAAATTGTGCTGGGCGTCGGTCTAATTACCTGGTCTCTGTTCACCTTAGTAACTCCGCTCGCCGCCGCCGCGGGCTTCACAATCTTGATCCTTGCAAGGCTAGGCATGGGTTTGGGAGAAGGCGTCACCTTCCCGCGTGGCACAGTCTTTATGCTAGATGGATTCCCAAGGGCGAGCGCTCAAGATCCGTTGCCGCGACGAACAGCGCCATACCGCTAGGAACAATATTCGGTTTGGTCGTTACGCCGATCATCATCACCAAACTTAGTTGGCAATGGGCATTTTATTTATATGGGGCCGTAGGATTTGTTTGGTATTACTTCTGGAGTAAGCACGTAACCTCCTCTCCAGCAGCATCTACAACTATTTCTAAGGAAGAATTGACTTATATTGCAGACAACGCGCCTGCTACTGGCCCCGGCGAAGATCTAAGTTGGAGAATATGGCTATTTAATAGACCGCTTTGGGCAATTGCCGTTGCGCATTTTTGCAACAACTATACCCTTTTTGTCTTCTTGTCTTGGCTGCCAACATTCGTAAACGAGAAGCTTGGGATTGAACTTGCTGCAGTAGGCGTCATAGCGATGCTTCCACATATAGCCAGCTTCTTCTCTGCTAACCTTGGCGGATACTTCGCAGATAATCTCATTGCACGTGGCGTTAAACTTCTAACCGTTAGAAAACTGTGTAACACATTGGCCTTTGGCGGCCTCGCAACGTGCCTTTGTTTGGTGCCGCAATTTACTACGACCTTTGGTGTGATGGCTATCATCTGCGTAGGCAAGTTGTTCAGTGGTTTCGGTGCCGGAGGATATATCGTCAATCATGCTGATATCGGACCTAAACATACCGGCAGGTTGATGGGTGTAACCAATACCTTTGCAGCCATTCCAGGCCTTGTTGGCGGAATACTTACAGGCGTAATCCTCGATGTGACAAACTCATGGGATATGGTTTTTTACGTTACTGCAGGAGTTACATTTTTTGGGCGGAGCATTTTACTTTTTGTTTGCAAGCACTGATAAACAATTTGATTAACTGTAAAGCGCCTTACGGACTGACTTTTAAAGTTTGCAACGCTTCCCCGGTATTAAAAACTGCTGCAGAAGTAGCGCAGCACAATCTCCTAAGCCCCTGTTGATCATCGCCTGAACCAAATCGCCAGTGTACTCTCATCAAACGACACGCGCTGTGAGAGCATTTTTAGCTAGGTTGAACAATAAAGGCAACACCCTTAAAAAGTATGTCTACAACAGCTCTACCAACTCTTAAAGGCGGCCTTTCGTGCCTGCGTCTCAAATACGATAGAACACGACTAATCCACCGCTCCCGAGACGCCGAATAACGGATTATCAAAAGATTTTAAAAAAGATTCAGCTAGCGCGCATCTTTTTTCAATTTTCTATCTTTTCAAATATATAGGGCTCTAGATCTTCTTGTGCTTGGACCCTATATTTATGCCAAGCGCCACCACCATAGTAAGCTAAGCTACCGGCTTCTGCCTCTCCATGACCGTTGTAGTAAGTTATACAGTCCCGCAACGGCCTTGTTAACTCGTCCGCCTTACGACAATGCTCGGCATATAGTTCTTCGCTTTCAGCTTTCACATCCACAATATCGTCGCCATCTTCGCGCATCTTACTCAGCATCCAAACAACGTAGTCACCGTGTTCTTCAATGGCATTAGTAAAGTTGAAACTACCACCACCACCTTGGGGACCAGACACAACGAATAGATTAGGAAAGCCTTTACTGTGCAAACCCAAAAAGGTTTTTGTCCCCTCTTGCTCCCACTTATCCTTTAAAGAGTGACCAGCGCGCCCAACTATCATGTTAAACGTTGAAGTTGCCATCCACTGAAAGCCGGTCGCGTAAATCAAAACGTCTACAGGGTATTCGGTACCATCGTGCACCACTCCACGCTCATTGATCTTACTGACGCCTCGCGGTGCCGTGTCGACCAAGTGAACGTTATGCTTGTTAAAAGTCGGTAAATATTCATCGTGAAATGTGGGTCGTTTACAACCATATGGATAGTAGGGTTTTAATGCCTCCGCAGTCACTGGGTCGACTACTATTGCGTCAACTCGCGCGCGAATTTGTTCCATGATCCGAAAGTTGGTATCCAACTGTTTTTGTACTAATTCTGCTGGGCTTATGTCTCCAGAGTATTGCTTGCGCTCTTTGAAATCAGGAACTCGACCAGCGAGATAATCATCATTGGCCTTCATAGCCGTGCGACCCTCAGAAATACGCGCAAAGCGCGCTCGACGCGCTTTTGCCCAACCGGGCTCTTTGGACCACTCCTCTAACTCCTCCACCGACGTTTCCCGCTGATCACGCACGTCAATAGAAGATGGCGTTCGTTGAAAAACATAAAGCTCTTTGACAATTTTTGCGAGTTCAGGAACCGCTTGTACAGATGTGGCACCCGTACCAATAATGCCCACCCGCTTGTCCTTCAAATCGACTTCGTAATCCCAGCGGGAAGTATGAAAAGCATCCCCTTGAAAGGATTGCATACTCTCTATGCGCGCCAATTTAGGCGTTGTTAAAATACCATTAGCCAAAATCACAAACTTTGCGCGCATTGCATCGCCACGGTCAGTACTAACTGTCCAACGTCCAGAATTTTCTTCCCATACAGTTTTCTCGACTGTGGTATGAAATAGACACTTATCGTAGAAGCCAAACTTTTCTGCCATCTTCTGACAGTACTCCATGATTTCAAAACCAGCTGCGAATTTCATGGTCGGGATGTAGCCCATTTCTTCAAGTAATGGGAAATAGCTGTAGGACTCGACATCACAGGCAATCCCCGGATAGCGATTCCAATACCATGTGCCACCAACGTCTCCACCCTTTTCACAAAACCGCACGTCTTCAAACCCTGCCTCCCGCAATTTGTACCAAAGCAGAAGACCAGCAAAGCCTGCGCCAACAACCAGCACTTCACATTCGTCGTTTAATGACTCTCGCGGCACTGGATCAGCGGAATAAACGTCCTCTAGGTAGCGGCTGAATTCGCCCTCCATAGACATGTAGTCGGCGGCGCCGGCTCTTGATTCTTTAAACGCTCTATACTTAGCCTGCTCTTGTGCATCAAATACTGCACCAGCAGGAGCGGGAGGAAGAGTTTTTAACGCTTCATCAGTAGTTGTGGAATAGCCTTGGCCCGTAATTTTTTCAGAGGCTTTTGCGGCGCGCGTACTAAAAATTTTTAACCCACTCTTAGAATCAACTTTTACTGACATGTCTCCCCCCAGATAACGTATACACGATGAATATACCAAATAGTCAGCATTAAGAGTCGATGTTTTCCACCTAAAGACAATCAAAAAAAAGCCCGCTTGCGCGGGCTAAGGACCATTGAAACCATTAGTGACATGCAAAGCTAAGTGCTTAGTCTAAACTCACTCCAAACCGCGCATAGATCTGCCGTCCAAATGGATTGTGCAACCTAGCTAAATACGCGTATGGAATGGTTGGCGGCATTTCGTCTGTGACGTTCTGCGCGCCAATCGAAATTGTATAATCGGCACTCTCTCCAAAATTATAGGAGTACTGGACATCTATCTCAGTCATTGAATCAATGTCAGCTATTGTTGCTGGTCGGCCAGCAATATCATCCTTTAATGAAGAAACATGGCGGGTGGTCAGATTATAATTATGATCCCCCTTCATGAAGTTCAGAATTAAGTTTGTACGCAATTCTGGTACCGGAATACGAGGACCAAAGTTTCTCCATCCGGCGCCATCTGTTATTGGTCCGCCATCTAGAGTTTGAACGTCATATTCCATCATATAGGTGGTCACCCAGTTTGCAGTGAATTCACCACCGAATACGTCCATGCCGTATTTGAAGTTAGCGTCTATGCCACTTACCGCAGTCGAACCAGTATTGAAATAAGCTATTTGAACAATCGTCACAGGTCCAACTGAAGAAGGACAATTAGGGAACTTATCAAGATTCTGAGCGTTAGGGATCGTACTTGTGGTATCTCTAGTGATGTTCGGACCACAAGGATCAGTCGCTAGAACATCTTGAGCAGATTCTGCTCTAACTTTCTTCTCAAACTCGTAATTAAAGTAATCGATATCCGCTTGGAACCCTGAAAACTGCTCCGGCTGCCAGCTAATACCAATATTGAAGTTGGTTGACTCTTCTGGCATCAGATCAGGATTCTTCGCAATCAGGATCGTCCTAAATGTACCGATTGCTTGACTTGCATCCTCGTCTGGATGCAGAGGATCATAGGTCTGGTCCACTCGAGAATTAGCATCATTACCCGTAACTTGCCCTAGTGATGCCGCTCTGAATGACGTGCCCCACGAAGCTCTCAAAGTTAATCCATCCATCAGCCCAAACTTGGCGGAAATCTTTGGATCTGTTGAGTCATAACGCTCGTACTCTTCTCTCCGTACGGCAAGGTTTACCTCTAAGCGATCAGTAAATGGCATGTTCACCTCAGCAAAAATTCCGAACACGTTTCTTCCACCTTGTCCACCTAGCGAAGGAGATAAGAAGCCCTGTCTATAGGTTTGGCCGAAATTACTTACCATAAGCTCTCTATGGTGGTCGCGATGCTGAAAACCGATTGCTAAGCCCATCATACCGCCGCCTAACTCCAAGACATCACCGGTAGCGTATCCTTCAAGAACTTGCAGCGTTCGCTCGTCGTTTAAGCGCATTGATTCAGCGGCAACGCTATAGTTTATAACGTCCATAGTTGTTGCTTGGTCAGGGTATATAACCTCTCCGTTAGCTCCAACTTGGAACACAGACGCGTAACCATCTGCACGCGTGCCCGGAGTTTTAAGGAGATCTGCACCAAATGGGCTGACGTAGTAACATCCACCCTTGCCAGCAGTTTCTGTCGCAGCTGGTCCGTCAAACCTGACATTACAGGCAGGACCACCAAAGCCGTTCAAAGCATACTGCATAGAGATCAGGTCAGTATCAGGCGCTTCACCCTCGTTTGCGTCGTCTGAATATTGCGCAGACAACGAATACGTCCAGGACTCGGCCCAATCTGCCTTGAAGAATTGATTAAAGTCACCAGTTAACGTAGCCGCAAATCTCTGCGCGTCGCCATCATTTTTAACACTTGTTCCAGGATACGCTAAACCCAAAAATCGGCCTCGCCACTCGGTATCTACACCGAACGGATTTCTTGGATTAGTACCTGGAACGACTGGAGAACCGTTCGTTTGAGGGAAACTACCGATAAACTCGGTACGGCTTTGCCTTCTATAACCACTATATTCGAGTTCGAGGTTCATATAGTCGTTTAGCTCTACGTCAAATACTGAATAGACTAAAAATGTGTCTTCTTCCGGCGAAATTGAGTTATGGGGCTGGTAAGTTGACTTACACAGTCCTAACGGGAAATCGCTACCAGGTTGACCACCACCGGGAACAGCGCCATATGCGGGCACTAAAGCTGGATAGCACGATGGATCAGCTACTTGCAACGTACCAGCAGCACTTGCATTCGCATCGTATAGAGTCGAATAATTGACCAACCCTCCTGATACCGTATCAATTATTACATCGCCTCCACCAGCACCAACGGGTCGTCCTTGCAGTATATGCGTACCTGGAGAGCCGTAACTAGATGTGTTGTTTATAAGTGTAAAAGGGCGATCGGCATTTCTCATGTGATCGACGTGCTCATATCCGACTGCCAGAATCCCTTTGTATCTCTCGCCTTGAGTACCAACAATAAACTGGGCTTCATGCTGGCCTGAGGCATCTATACCTTTACCACCAATACGCATCTCAAAGCCTTCAAAATCCTTCCTTGGTGTTAGGTTTACCACACCTGCCACTGCGTCAGAACCATAAAGGGCTGCCGCACCATCAAGTAGTGTTTCCATACTCTGCAAGGCGATTACGGGCATCAGAGATTTAATATTAGTAAAATCGGAACCGTCGTACGAACTTGACGAAGCCACCCGCTTACCGTTTTGTAGGATTAGGGTCGAAGAAATACCTAATGCCCTAATATCTATAGACCGTGAAGTGCCGCAACAACCACCCGCGAGATCTGATCGTCCAAATGAACTAGTGTTATAGGTCATTGTTTCGGCTATATCCTCTAGATCAGTGAACCCTGTTTTATTTATTTCTTCGAGACCAATAATATTTATCGGCGAAGCTAGATCGGATTGATTTTTCCTCTTAATAAAGCTACCGGTAACTAATACTTCTTCGATCACGTCTTCTGATTCATCTGCAGCATTTAAAAGTTGAGTAGGTATGGCTGTTAAGCCAAACATGCTCAAGATCCAAAAAACTGTGACTCTTTTGACAAAATTATATTTCATCATAATCCCCCCTAATTTTTTGATTCAATCAAAGCGTTCTTTGATTTTTGTATCTTTTTAAGATACACACGTACAGATACAGGATACGATTCTAAACATCAATTATTTTCAAGAATTTTTTTACGCCCAGAAAGCCACGTTTCTCTGAGTACCCTTACAGAGAGTTCTCCGAATAAAGTGTTAAGAGATTTCCATGCCTTCGAAAAGCAAAACAAAGAATTGGGATTGGAAGGTCCGGTATACAGTCATATTGATGTGCTGTGCTGCGACCTTTATTTGCTATATCGACAGGGTCAACATTTCGGTCGCGATAATCCCGATGGCCGAACAATACAACTGGGATCTTCAAACCCAAGGCACAGTACTTTCATCTTTCTATGTTGGTTATTTGCTTATGCAGGTAATGGGCGGATTTTTAGCAGATCGTTTCGGTGGAAAAATAGTCTTAGGCATGGGAGTCCTGCTTTGGTCATTTTTTACTATCGTCACCCCTTGGGCCGCTTTATCTGGAATGCTCGGATTGCTCGTCGCTCGTGTCTGCATGGGACTGGGTGAGGCGGTTACCTTTCCGTCTGTATATAGTCGGGTCTCAAGATGGTTCCCCAGCAATGAGACCGCTAAAGCAGTCGCAATAACCGCTAGCGGTATCGCTATAGGAACCGTGTTCGCTTTGTTACTCACACCTATTATTGTCGAAAAACTTGGATGGGAATGGGCTTTTTACCTATTTGGATTGCTAGGGGTCGTTTGGTATATAGCATGGACTTTAACCGTAACAACAAACCCCGAAGATCATCCAAAAATAAATACTGAAGAACTTCTCTACATCCGCGCCAACGCACCTGCCCAAGGAAAAATAAACACGCCGCCAATCGGTGCATTCCTTCGCAACAAAGCTGTATGGGCGATCATTGTTGCGCACTTTTGTACTAACTGGACGAGTTACGTATTTCTATCTTGGTTACCAAAGTATGTAAACGATGGGTTAGGTGTACCCTTCGCTGCAATTGGCCTTATTGCAATGCTGCCGCATCTAACCAGTTTTGTTTGCCTAAATATCGCCGGAAATATAGCCGACCGACTCGTCCAGGGTGGTTATACGACAACCTTCTTCAGAAAGTTAATGCAAACTACTGGCTTTGGGGGGTTGGCTACTTGCCTACTTCTGATTACCACCGTTGACACTGTTTGGGCTGCTATTGGATTGCTGTGTTTAAGCAACGTGTTCGGAGCAGCTGGAATTGGCGGCCACAGAGTCAACCACATGGATATCGGACCAAAATATTCGGGCACCCTCTTGGGTATTACCAACACATTCGCGACTCTACCCGGCATTACCGCAGTATATATAACCGGTTATATCTTACAGGCAACCGGCTCTTGGGATTTAGTATTCATTATGACCGCCGGAGTGACACTTTTCGGCATGGTCTTTTACCTGATTTTTGCTAGCGGAGAAAAACAATTCGACTGAATTTTTTAATCGTAAAGATGGCAGGCTAGGACCGTCGAACCTGAAGTCTGATGCATTGGCACTTGAGTTTTACAGCGTTCTAGCGCCTGGCTACAGCGGGGATGGAATCGACATCCTGAAGGAGGATTACGCACGCTAGGAACTTCCCCGATTATCAATGGTTCTTGACGGCTAGCTTCGAGCTCAGGGTCAGCTTCAGGCACCGCAGAAAGAAGCGCTTGAGTGTATGGATGCTTGGGTTGACTAAACAACGTATCACGATCGGTAATTTCGACTATTCGACCTAGATACATTACTGCCACGCGATTACTTATATGTCGCACTACTGAGAGGTCATGCGCTATAAATAAATAGGTAAGACCTAATCGTTCTTGTAAATCCATCAGTAAATTTATGACTTGAGCTTGGATTGAGACGTCTAAGGCAGAGACAGCCTCGTCACAAATAATCAATTCAGGATCAAGTGCTATTGCTCTAGCTATACAAATTCGTTGTCTTTGCCCACCAGAAAATTCATGCGGATAACGATCTGCCATATCAGTCATTAATCCAACAACCTGCATTAACTCCTTGATTCGAGCGTTATAGTTTTCCTTATCCCCCGCCATTCCATGAACACGCAGTGGTTCGCCAATTATCGAACCTACTTTCATACGTGGATTCAACGAGCCGTATGGATCTTGGTAGACCATCTGCACTTTACGGCGGATTGGTCGCATTTGAGATGCAGAATGATGAGTAATATCCTCGTTATTAAAAGTAATCGTGCCACTGGTGACAGGCTGCATCTTTAAAACCGAAAGCGCAGTCGTGGATTTACCACAACCACTTTCACCAACAAGGCTAAAAGTTTCTCCACGCAAAATATCAAATGACACCCCATCAACAGCGGGAAGAATACCGACCTGTCGCCTCAACAACCCCTCGGTAATGGGGAAGTGAACTTTCAGGTCACGAACCTCAATAATATTATCAGCCTTCATAGCCAAAACATGCCCTAAAATGATTGGGGAAAATTTCTTCTAGCTTCGGTTTTGACTGCATACATTGCGGTTTAGCAAAAGGACAACGAGGGTGAAAAGAGCAGCCCGATGGTAAATTGGATAGATCTGGCGGTTGACCGATTATGGTATTCAATCGAGCACCAGGTTTACCGTGGAGCGTCGGGATCGAGTTCATAAGCCCCACCGTATAGGGGTGTTGTGGATTTCTGTAGAGTTCCGCTGCAGAGGCTGTCTCGACTATTCTGCCACCATACATTACCGCAACTCGGTTCGCGTACCGAGCAACCACTCCAAGGTCATGAGTGATTATAACTAACGATGAATTCAATTCAGTCGTTAAGTTCTTTAGTAAAGATAAAATTTGCGCCTGCACAGTCACGTCAAGCGCCGTTGTAGGCTCATCAGCAATAATTAGTTTAGGTTGGCAGGCCAGCGCCATCGCAATCATTACTCGTTGTCTCATACCACCAGAAAACTGATGGGGGTAGTCGCCCAAGCGCTCTTGCGCATCGGGTATCGATACCAATTCCAACAACTTGCCAGCCTCACAGATCGCATCTTTCCAAGATTTATTACGATGTTGCCATATGGGTTCAGCAACTTGCTTGCCAATTGTAAGTACCGGATTCAGTGAAGACATGGGCTCTTGAAAAATCATTGCGATTTGATTGCCACGAATCTCTCGACGACGTTCATCGCTAGCATTCACCAGACTTTCGCCTGCAAACTCTATATGACCACCACTAACCCCACCAGAATCGCCGAGTAAACCAAGAACACTCAAAGCAGTAACGCTTTTTCCAGAACCACTTTCACCAACAATCGCGAGAGTTTCGCCCTCATTGACCTCCAGTGATACACCGTCTAAAGCTTGGACATTGCCCCGCTCAGTTTTGAAATTTACTGACAAGTTAGATATTGAAAGTAATGGATCCATCATTCGAACCCCAATTCAGACTTTAGCTCTTTATCAACCCAGATACGTGCATAAACAGGTCCAGGCCGAACAGCGCCGGCCCGTAACTCCCCTCCATAATTTTTCACCCATGGCCACCACGCCGTATGCACATAGGCTGTTGGCAACCAAATATACGGAGCATCATCAAGCACTCGTCGCGTCAACCGGCGAATAATCTTGATACGTTTTTCCTCATCGCGTTCTAGGTGAAGAAGTCTAACTTCTTCATTGAGTTGCGGGTCGGAGTATTGGGAAGGATTCCACGTTTGACCGGTGACAAAACTTTTACGAATAGATGTTATTGGATTTGTATGCCCACTTGCTAGCATGTATCCAGGTCCATGGGTTTTAGTGGTCATCGCTGACAAAAACGATGCGTACTCCATAGGTTGAATCTTGACTTTCACGCCCACCTTATCCAAATAACTTTCTAGCAGAGGCACTAAATCCATCTGAGAGGGACTACACGAGCAGACCTGCATATTAAATGTAAAACCTTCCGGCACACCGGCCTCGTCCAAAAGACGCCTCGCTTCTATTGGGTCATAAGAGAACAGATGTTTTATCGACGCAGGCATTTCCTCTAACGGTTCAAAATATTCGCCAAACTCCGGGTGTTGTGGATAAGCCATTAATTCAGCATTACCACCATAGAATTTATCAACGATTTCCTGTTGGTTCACCGCAAGATTAAGTGCCCTACGAACGCGAACGTCATCAAATGGTTTCATGTCTACACGCAGAGCAATAAAAGTGCCACTGGTAGCCAGCCATTTATTCCACTTCAACTCCGGCGTTGTTTCCTTAAGATGATCTACCGCAATCCAGCGAATAGATTCTAAAATGTCTAACTGCCCGGTACGCAATGCGGTAAGAAAAGTGGCTTCATCTTTTATAATTCTATAAGTAACTTTGTCTACAAAAGGAATTTGATAGCTAGCATCACCTATTCTTTCAAAGTCCCAATATTTGTCATTTCGAGCATAAATTTGAGCATTAGCCTGAATATACCGCTGAAGCGAAAAAGGCCCGGTTCCAGTAACATTCCTCCAACTTTTGCGGTCTACATTTTCCATTTCTCTGGGACTGATACCAGAGTAGAAGCCATAACCAAAACGATATGCCCATTCCGCATTGAATTCGCTAAAATGAAAAACAACTGTATGTTCATCTCGCGCGACCACATCTTTTATATGATCAAAATAGGTAGGTATACGTTTTATGCTTTCATTAACCAGGTCATAAGAGTAGACAACGTCGTCAGCTATGAGTTCCCGTTGCTTCATCACTCCGTGTTTTTCGGGGAAAATAACACCCTTTCGAAGATGTATGACCAATGTTAACGGATCCTCCCATTCCCACCGTTCTGCCAACTCACCACGAATAGAGTCTGTCGGAAGATAGGCCTCGGAAAGAAAAGAGTAAATACCGCCTTTGCGGGTACTTTTCGAAAGGTCTCCAGCAAACAATTGCTCTCGTACATTGCCGGCATCGTGGTTACTCTTCCAAGTCCAATCAGCCGGATCCCAAGACAAGGCGGACAAAGTTACATTCACAGTGCCAATATTCAATTCACCCCCATAGCTCGGTGCTTGTGCACTGACCAAGGAGCTAAAAAAAATAGGAATTAAAAGCAATAAGTAATTTTTCATCGACCGCGCATCCTAGGGTCAAGCATATCTCTTAAAGCATCGCCGTATATATTGATCGCGTAGACCATTACCGTTAAACATATCCCCGGCGCTAAAGCGAGCCACGGCCCAAGATACATATAGGTTCTGCCACTACCGCTAAGCATACTACCCCAAGTAGGTGAAGGTGGCGGGATACCCAAACCGAGAAATGACAACCCCGCCTCTGCCAGAATTACTGCGCCAACTCGGGTAGTGAACAGCACAATTACTACAGGCATTACATTCGGTAAAATATGAAACCAAAGAATATGCAGCGTTTTAGCACCCATAGACTGCGCTGCATGGGTATACATATTTTCGCGAATAGAAACGACTGAACCACGAATAATTCGAGAACCTGCAATGCCATAAAGGCAGCCCAAAATAATTACGATCTGAGTGGTACCTGGCCCAACAATCGAAACTACTACTATGAGCAAGACCAAATCTGGAAAAGTCATCCAAGCGTCGACAAAACGTTGTATTAACATATCTGTTTTCCCGCCAAAATAGCCAGTGACGACACCCAGTATTACAGAAATTATGGTCGCCAAACCGGCCGCTAAAAAACCTACAATTACGGACAATTGGGCGCCGTATAGGATTCGAGAAAAAACATCTCTTCCCAAATGATCTGTACCCATGAGATGGTTTAGGGAAGGCGACTGCAAAGAATTAAACATATTAGTTTCATTCATCCCGTAGGGTGCCAACAGGTCGGCAAATACGCCGCCTAGAAGAAATATCGCAAAAACCACCCCACCAAAACCACCAAGTGGTTTAGACAGAAAAAGCCGTTGATGAAATACTATAAACGGATGGTACGGCTTAGTGCTTGCATTAGATGTTTGCATACCTAGCTTCTGACCTTTGGGTCAAGCAAGCTGTATGTCAGATCAACAACTAGATTTATGAGTAAGATAGAAACACCAACAACTAAAAAGACGCCAGTTACAACAGGGTAATCTCGCTGGAAAACTGCTTCCAAAAGCATCAAACCCATACCAGGTATTACAAAGATTTGCTCCAAAATCACTGCTCCACCAATAAGCAACGGCGCTTGAAGACCAACTAACGTGACCACCGGAATCAAACAATTCCTCAGAGCATGGCGCACAATTACTATATTTTCTTTCAGCCCCTTCGCTCTCGCAGTTCGAATATAGTCCTGTCGCAAAACCTCTAACATCATAGTCCGAGTCATACGCATCGTTACTGCGGATAAAGAGAGACCTAATAAAATCGCTGGAACAGACATGTGGGCAAGGTTAGCAACCGGATCTTCTAGGAACGGCGTGTATTGCAACGGAGGTGCCCAACGCCACCAAACTGAGGGGAAAACCATTACAAGAGTCGCCAACCAAAAGCTCGGGACTGCGAGCATTAGAAGAGAAAATGAGCGGGTAATATAATCGCCCATAGAGTCTTGTCGCATCGCCGAATATATCCCTATAGGAATTGCTACTGACAAGGCAACCAGCAAGGCAAGAAATCCCAACTCAAAAGTAATCGGTAACGTAAGAGCTAATTGCTCGGTGACAGGCGTGTTTTGCCATAAAGAACGGCCTAGATCACCGCTCAAAACGTCCACAACCCAGACGAAGTATTGAATATAAATAGGTTGATCCAGCCCCAAAGCAGCCTCGATCACAGCCCTATCATTACCCGTCGATATATCATTTTGCGCAAGCATCAAATCGATTACGTCGCCAGGGATCATTCGTATCGACGCAAATACAATAATACTTGTAAAGATTAGGGTGGGTAACAGCGCGAGAAGCCGCCTAATGATCAGCAGTCGCATGATTCCCGGCCTTGTATTCGCTTAATTATTAACAGCTTTTTTATAAGACAAAGCAGGTCTTTAGTAAATTGCTCAACTATTCGAAATTCATTTGGATCCATCATAAGCAGCTGAATAAACGACATCCTTGGAACCGGCCTAATTAGCATAGTTAACTCCAAGAATTTCACTGCGCTATGGAGAGGTCTAAATACTTCCCCTCTGTTTCGGCAAAATAAACTAGACGTTGCACAATTTCTGGGTGGATAAGATCAACGTAGGTAATACGCTCGTCGAGTTGATGCAGCAGGAGAAAGGATGTTGAAAGGTAAGAACATATCTGCCAAGAAATTCGCGCTTTCTCTGCTCGCACTAAATAGGGCGTTAATTTAGCCTCTACTTCTTGATCTACTAGAAAAGACCCATTTTTTATCAACGAGACCAGATTACTGGGCATATTACGCCCCACATACACGGTCTTACATTGTCCAGAGAGGAGAAACGTCTCTCCTTCCCGTTCTAGAAAATCTAAAACAGACACCGCTAAATACTCTAGCTCTTTCTCCACACCCCCCCCTAAATCTAGAGGGCCAAATTCTTAAACTAATTAATCTGACCTTTCAGCATTGACACGCTAGGTCTTTTTATTTTTTTTCGCCGCAATATACCGCGTCAAAAAATCTAAAAGAAAATCTTTGTCTTCCTCTTCCAAACTGTCAAATCTAGTCTGCAAGCTATTTTCTTTTAAAAACGTTTTCGGACTTTGACCGACATCCTCTCCAAAAGTAAGCCATTGCTCAGAAACATCAAAATGTACAGATAGTGCTCGTAAATGATGCCTCTTAATATTGTTCGTCTCATTTTCCCACTTGGAGACAGAACCGTGCTGTACACCAATAATCTCTGCAACTGCACGTAAAGACATCCCACTGCTCAAACGCAGCGACTTTAACCGTTGTCCAACACTCATTTACTATTTATCCATATTATATTCCAAGCTCCACCCCAGATGAACCTTACTCCCCTAAATCATAATAAGATACACCAGGTGTCGCAAGGAGAAACGCCAAAATATCCGTTGACGGTGTGCAATATCGTTAAACTAAGAGGGCTTCCGATATTGAATGAAAACTCGAGCAGGCGCGCTTTAGCGAATCTGCCGTTAATTCAGGCACACCATATACTTCAACCGGAACTCCGTGATCGACCTTGATAGCTTGTATGAGCAGATCAAAGTCTCCATCCCCGGATAGAAGAAACATGCGATCTAGATCTGACGCGCTCTGCAGCATATCGATGGTAATACCCACATCCCAATCTCCTTTTGCAGATCCATCGGTCCGTTGAATATAAGGTTTCAATTTTATCGAGAAACCAATGTGCCTGAGCGCGGTTTGGAATTTCCGCTGACTTTCATCATTGCGATCTGTAGCGTAAGCAATTGCAGTCATAATTTGCCCACGATTAGACAAAATTTTCCATAAGGCACGATAGTTAAACTGTCTACTAAACGTATCTTTCGTCGTGTAGTAAATATTTTGAACATCAACAAAAACACCAATTCTTTCCATGAGTAGTACTCATTATTTTCTAAGGTCGCTCCGCAGTTTCGAATAACCATCTGCGCTAGGCTTTCGAGCGCTAAACTACTCTAAGCATTTTGATTTTTTATCATTCTAACCTAGCAACCTTTTTCATCAGAACGGCTCATTATCGCGCCAAAATATTTTTGCATGGAAATCAGTCCATGCCCTGTCGCCTAAACCCTTCTTCCTTTTATCGCTTCCACTGAGAACACATCCTAGGTCTTGTTAGCTTAGCCCCGCCAGCACAGCAAGCCACTGCAAAATTCGCTAATTAGTTTTAACGCAAGTGTCGTCTCAGC
>Ga0209199_1001285_pt1 | contig 30791 bp, 25 predicted proteins | sample COGITO_mtgs_1105_7_FD_184805 | JGI IMG/M metagenome (GOLD analysis project Ga0209199, IMG submission 184805) | Pelagic marine microbial communities from North Sea - COGITO_mtgs_110523 (SPAdes) (version 2) | ecosystem: Environmental > Aquatic > Marine > Epipelagic ...
AGTAGCATCCCTGTCAGTATTTTGTTCATTGGTTAGTGGTTACGGTATCCTGTTCACTAGGTTGAGCATCTATGGTGGGTAAGGCAATCCGCCAGAAGCCATAAATAATGGCAATTACCGGACACAGCAGATTAAAGAAGGCAAATGGTGCATAGAGCATTGTGCTGACCCCAAGGGTTGCCGACATATAGGCACCACAGGTATTCCAAGGGATTAACACGCCGGTTAATGTACCTGAGTCCTCCAGCGTACGGGATAGATTGAGGGGGCTGAGATTGCGCTCCTCATAAGATTTAACAAACATCTGACCAGGAATCGCGACAGAGAGGTATTGATCTGCGGCCAGAACATTGGTGCCAATGCAGGTGCCCACTGTGGCAGTAATTAAGCCACCGGCAGATTTAACCCGACTCAGTGCAGCTTCTACCAAACGCTCTAGCAGACCAGTGCGCGACATTGCACCACCAAAGGCCATGGCATTAATAATTAGACCCACGGTCGTTAGCATGCTGTCCATGCCGCCTTTAGACAGCAGCGCATCGAGGTCCATATTGCCAGTCACCGAATTGTAGCCGAGGAACATGGCATGAAAGAGGCCTTTGAATATGGCTGCGATGGCCATCAGATCAGGGCTATCTGCAAGGGCAATCACCACATCCCATTGGAATACCACAGCGAACAGACAGCCAGCCATGGTGCCGCAAATTAATGTTGATAGCGCCGGCAGTTTTTTCACTGCCATACCCAGCAGTAGAATCAGCGGCGCGAGCATCAAAGGGTTAATTAAGAATGATTGCTCCAATTGGCCTTGCAGGATAACGATGTCTTCCACCACCACATTTGCACTGCTGCCGTAGCCGAGTGCAAAAAATATAATCAGTGCGATAAAAAAGCTGGGTATGGTGGTCCACAACATATGCTGAATATGGTCAAAGAGGTTGGTGTTGGTTACTGCAGCCGCCAGATTGGTGGTATCGGAAAGAGGTGAGAGTTTGTCGCCAAAATAGGCACCAGAAATAATCGCACCGGCACTAATAGGCAGGGATAAATTTAACGTCGCGGCAATGCTTATGAGGCCAATGCCCAATGTGCCTGCCACTGTCCAGGAGCTGCCAATACTAGAGCCGATCAGTGCGCAGACCAAGCAGGCTGTGACATAGAAGTAGTCTGGGGACATTAACTCAACGCCGTAATAAATCATCGTGGGTACGGTGCCCGCCAGTATCCAGCTACCAATCAATGAGCCGACCATCAGTAAAATAAGAATGGCATGCATTGACAGACTAATAGTATCGATCATGCTGCGTTCGATATCTTTCCAGTTCAAGCCATTTTTGATGCCGATCATGGCAGCCACCGAGGCTGCCAGCATAAGCGCGACCTGATTGGGGCCAGCGGAGCCATCACCAAATACATAAACCAGACTGCCGAGCATACCGACTAGCACGATAACGGGAATCAATGCATCGAGTAGCGTTGGTTTTTTGATTATTTTACTCATAGGGTTTTTTATTATTATTGGGTGATTAATGAAAGCGCTAAGGTAACAGCCTCGTTGCTATCTATCTACCTTTCTTGACAACACAATATGGCTCAGGGTCTTTTCTACTCCATCAAGGGTGGCTATGGCATCAATAATAAGATCTAAAGCCTCGGTGGTCGATTCGGTCACCTGGGCCATTAGGTCATATTGGCCGCTAATGGTACAGAGCATATCCAGCTGTGGGTGTTTATTGAGTTGACGAACAATATCAGCGGTCTTTTTCGCCACTGCCGAAATCATAATATAGGCGCTGACGCGCTGCTGTTCAAAGTGCGGGTTGATCTTAATGGTATAGCCTTGAATCACACCTGTGTGCTCCAGTCTCTCCATACTTTGCTGCACTGTTGCCCGGCTTAGTCCTAATTCGCTGGCTAGATCAGACACGGTGCGACGGCTATTTTCTTTCAGTAAGTTGAGTAGCTGCTGTTGATTTTTCATAGCAAAATGCCGCAATAAAATACAAAGTGAGATGTAATAATACGCAAATTGATTGGTATGTAAATACAAATTGACAATTTTCGGTCTTAAAATGACTACCTTAAGGCAGTACTAATAATAGGTATGAAATGACTGATTTAGCCGTAACCCCATTACCAATATCTGCGCAAACTGAGGGCCGTTTAATGGCTGAGGAAGATGTTCGCGCGCAAATAGCATTTAGTGCTGACTATGCTGAAAATTACCATGATCCGGTGCTCGTGGTGTCCAGGCAGCGCCTGCGCCGAAATGCGCAATGCTTTATGGCTGCGCTGCCCAGAGTACGTCCGCACTTTGCCGTTAAAGCCAATCCTGACACTGAGATTCTGAGTATTTTCCACGAGCAGGGCACCTGTTTTGAGGTCGCATCGATTGCCGAGATTGATGCCATGCTGAAACTGGGTGCCAGTATGGAGACAGTTTTTTATTCCAACCCCATTAAGTCACCAGTATCTATTAAGCATGCAGCGGCCAATGGCATTGTCTGGTACTGCGTGGATACACCCGAAGAAGTTGAGAAGATTGCCGCGATTAAACCGGATGCTAAGCTTTACCTGCGAATTAAAGTCAGTAATGAGGGTTCTAGTTGGCCATTGGCGGGCAAATTTGGCGCTAGCCCAAAAGGGGTTGATGCGGTTATCGAAATCTGTAAAAAGCTGGATATGCAGCTCAGCGGTGTCACCTTTCATGTTGGCTCTCAGTGCACCAATGTTAATAATTGGGTTGAAGGTATTCGTGCCGCCAAAGCTATTTTTACCCAGTTGAGCGCCCAGGGGTTTAGCCCTGAATTGTTAAATCTGGGGGGTGGATACCCGCTGCAGTTTAGCGGGCAGGAGCCAAGCATTGAGGATATTGCTGCGGTGATTAATCCAGAGCTGGATTTGCTGCCGGACAGTATTCAGGTAATGGCTGAGCCCGGCCGCTATCTGGTGGGATCTGCAGGCTGCCTAATTTCTCAGGTGGTGGGTATTGCTACCCGCGACGATGACCGTTGGGTCTATTTGGATGCTGGCTTCTATGGCGGCCTGATGGAGCTGTCGCAAAACTTCCCCGGAACACTGGTCAGCCAGCGTACCGGCGAAGCCGGTGTCTGGACTATGGCAGGTCCTACCTGTGATTCGATTGATGTGATGGGCAGGCACCGATTACCAGTTAATACTAAGGCAGAGGATATTATTTTTATGCCCAACCTAGGTGCTTACTGCACTACCTGTGCCTGTGACTTTAATGGCTTCCCAGCACCCAGCATGCGCATGGTTGACTAGTGTTCAGATAATAGATTTATTGCGTAGCGCGGTTATCTCTAGCGCTGAGTATTCCAAGTATTCCCCCAGGATTGACTCCGTGCTGCTGCCTAATTCAGGTGGTGGCACGGCATAGTCAAGGGTTGAACGACTGTATTTGATTGGGTTGGCTACACCGGGGATTTCTCCGGCGCGCTTATCGGCGATGGATATCTGCATCTTGCGCGCCACTATCTGCAGGTCGTTAAAAACCTGATCAATGCCATTAATGGGTCCGCAGGGGATGCTGTTATTTTCAAAGCGTTGCAGCCAGTCGTCGGTATTATTTCTTTGTAGTAGGTCACTGATCTGCGAACAGAGCGTCTCTCGGTTTTCCACCCGTGCCCGATTGCTGGCATAGCGGCTGTCCAGAGCAAGCTGTGGCTGACCAATAACATCGCAAAAGCGCTGAAACTGGGCATCATTGCCCACCGCAAGAATCAGGTGCCCATCTCGGGTAGCAAAGGCTTGATAGGGCACAATATTGGGGTGTGAGTTACCAATTCTGCCCGGCACCTCACCGCCGATTAAATAGTTACTCGCCTGATTAGCCAGTACTGCGGTCTGAACATCTAATAGTGCGATATCAATATATTGCCCTAAATCGGAACTGTGCCGTTCGAGCAACGCGCCTTGAATGGCATTGGCCGCATACATGCCGCTAAATAAATCGGTGACAGCAACCCCAGCTCTGACCGGCCCGCCATTGCCATTACTATCTGTGGCTTCGCCTGTGATACTCATAAGGCCGCCCATACCCTGAATTAAAAAATCATAACCGGGGCGATCTGCATAGGGGCCAGTTTGACCAAAGCCGGTAATGGAGCAGTAGACTAGTCGCGGGTTAAGGGCGCTTAAAGATGGATAGTCGAGTCCGTATTTCTTGAGGCCGCCGACCTTATAATTTTCGATTAATACATCGGCTTGGGCAGCCAGCTGGCGAATAATTTTCTGCCCCTCGGGTTGGGTAATATCCACGGTTACCGATTTTTTGCCTCGATTGGCACAGAAATAATAGGCGGCGTCTTCAGTGCTATTGCCGGATCTATCTTTAAGGTACGGAGGCCCCCAGTGGCGGGTGTCGTCGCCGACCACCGGACGTTCAATTTTGATCACCTCAGCGCCCATATCTGCAAGTAACTGACCGGCCCAGGGACCTGCCAGAATGCGGCTCATATCCAGTACTCTGTAGCCCGCCAATGGTCCCGACATACTATTTACCCGAAGGCTGGAATGCCAGTTTGTGCGCGGCCCAGAATTAAGGCATGGACATCTGCTGTGCCCTCATAGGTATTGACCACCTCTAGGTTGAGCATATGGCGCATCACCGGGTATTCATCGGAGATGCCATTGCCGCCATGCATATCCCGCGCCATTCGGGCAATATCCAATGCTTTGCTGCAGTTATTGCGCTTTAGAAGCGAGATTAATTCTGGTGCTAGATTGCCCTGTTCTTTGAGTCTGCCAGCGCGCAGCGAGCCCTGTAAACCTAGGCTGATATCGGTTTGCATATTGGCCAGCTTCATTTGAATAAGCTGATTGGCAGCTAGGGGACGATTGAACTGAACACGATCCATGCAGTATTGACGAGCAGCGAACCAACAGCTTTCGGCGGCGCCCAGTGCGCCCCAGCTGATACCGTAGCGAGCTGCATTGAGGCAGCCAAATGGGCCTTTTAAACCCTGCACATTGGGCATTAGCTGATCTTCTGGGACAAATACCTCGTCCATCACAATCTCGCCAGTAATAGAGGCGCGCAGTGCCAGTTTCCCTTCGATTTTGGGTGCCGACAGTCCCGGCATACCTTTATCGAGAATAAAGCCGCGAATAATGCCATCGTCAGTTTTTGCCCAGACCACAAAGACATCGGCGATGGGTGAGTTGCTAATCCACATTTTACTGCCTGACAGCAGATAGCCACCGTTTACAGTTTTGGCGCGGGTTTTCATGCTGCCGGGATCAGAACCCGCGTCGGGCTCAGTGAGCCCAAAACAGCCTACCCACTCACCAGTGGCCAGTTTTGGAATATATTTCTCGCGCTGTGCCTCAGTGCCATAGGTATAGATGGGATACATCACCAGACTCGATTGCACGCTCATCATCGAGCGATAACCAGAATCCACTCGCTCAATTTCTCGGGCGATGAGGCCGTAGCTGACATAGCCAACCCCTGAACAGTCATAACCGTCTATAGTTGCGCCCAGCAAACCCAGTTCGCCCATTTCATTAAAGATGGCGCGATCAGTCTGTTCATTGCGATAGGCGTCACGCACACGAGGTGCGAGTTTCTCTTCGGCATAGGCTGCCGCTGTATCGCGCACCATGCGCTCTTCATCACTGAGCTGGTCGTCGAGATTAAAGGCGTCCTGCCAGTTAAATTTCCCCCAATCCGTAGCCATTATAAAATCCTATTTAAAAACTTGCGCCTATACGGCGTAATGTTGTGCGGTTTGATCCAGAGCCTTGGTGGCTCGTTCGATCATAGTATCAATTTCTTCGTGGCTCATAATAAGCTGTGGCGAGATAATCATCGAGTCGCCAACGGCGCGCATTACTAAGCCATTTTCGATACAGAACTCACGACAGACTCCACCGGCGTTCTGCTCTGGCTCAAGGCGTTCTTTGGTGGCCTTATTGCGTACCAGTTCTATTGAACCAATCATACCTATGCCGCGAGTATGGCCAACAATTGGGTGATTGCTGAGTTCTGCCCAGCGCTTTTGCAGGTAGGGCCCAACATTGTTAGCAACTCGCTCAACAATATTGTCACGCTCGATGATATCCAGTGTTGCCAGCGCCGCAGCACAGGCAATAGGGTGCCCAGAATAGGTAAAGCCATGGCCAAATTCACCACCGCTGCTGGTAATGACAGTGGCGACCTTATCACTGACCATAACGCCACCCAGGGGCTGGAAGCCATTGGTCACAGCTTTGGCAAAGGTCATCAGGTCGGGTTCGGTGTTGTAGGTCTCACAGCCAAACATGCTGCCAGTTCGGGCAAAGCCGCAGATTACTTCGTCACTGACAAAGAGAATATCGCGCTCTTTAAGAATACGGCTCACTTCAGGCCAGTAGCTATCGGGTGGCACAATCACACCGCCAGCGCCTTGAATAGGCTCTGCTATAAATGCTGCAACATTTTCTTCGCCCAACTCATCAATACGTTTTTCCAATTCCCGAGCCGCGGCAATACCAAACTCATCGGCAGTCATGTCACCGCCGCTGTTATACCAGTTGGGGTCGGCAATATGCTGCACATAGGGCAGGGTTTCAAATTGGTCGTGCACTGAACTAAACCCACCAAGGCTGGCCGCGGCGATAGTGCTGCCGTGGTAGGCGTTGGTGCGAGCCAGAATAATACGCTTTTTAGGCTGGTTTTTAAGGTCCCAATAGCGGCGGATTAAGCGAATATTGGTATCGTTAGCTTCAGAGCCAGAGTTGGTAAAAAATACATGGGTAAACTGTTCTGGGGCCATTTTGACCAAACGATCCGCTAGCTCCACTGCTGGCTCATTACTGCACTGGAAGAAATTATTGTAGTAGGGCAGTTGCTGGAACTGTGCATTCACAGCCGCGGCTATTTCTGGCTGGCTGTAACCTAGGCTGCAACACCAGAGCCCTGACATAGCATCGAGAAACTCTGTTCCATCAGTATCATAGATATAGATATGTTCGGCACGGCTGATAATTCGGCCAGGCTTTTTGGCATAACTATTAAAGTCGGTGAATGGATGTAGATGGCGTTGTGTATCTAATGCCTGCCACTGTTTGGTGGTTCTTGTGCTGGTCATAATGGATCCTAGAAATCATTCTATGTTTGTTTTTGAGCTAAGAAAGCTCCACCCCAAAAGGGTTATTTTTCAAAAAGGGCTAAGAGGCGAGTATCTCACCATAGAAATTTATAAGACACATGTACCCAAATGGGTTGCTGTTGAAGAAGTTATGGCTGCAAGGCAACTATTACTCGGTGGCAAGAACTCAAATAGAAAATAAGAAAAAAGTAGCACTCATCACTATTTAAATGGCTTTTCTAGGACTAGAATCTCGGTGATGGGGCTATTGTCGGTAATAAGAAATAGTCTAGTATAGTAGCGCAAATTCCATATAACTAAGTTCTCGGGGGATTTATGAACTCAATTCAAATACTACGTAAGACTTTGCTGTCTGCAGCAGTTGCAACAGCGACTCTAGGTGCAGGCCAGCTAAGTGCAGCACAGATCGAAGAAATCATTGTTACCACGCAAAAGCGTGAGCAGTCATTGCAGGATGTTCCAATCAGTGTTTCGGCTTTTACGGGCAGTTTTATGGAAAAGGCACAGATCTCTGATGCCAAAGCCGTAGCACTTTTAACGCCAGGTGTCTCTGGCGATACAGATGATTCATTTCTTGATTCAATAAATGTGCGTGGTATCAGTACCAATGATTTTGGTGTCGGTGCTGAGCCCTCAATTGGTGTCTATCAAGACGGTATTTATCTGGGCCGCACCGGTGGTGCGCTATCGAGTTTCTTTGATCTGGACATGGTTGAGGTGGTTAAAGGCCCCCAGGGTACATTGTTTGGTCGCAATGCGTCTGCAGGCGCAATTGCGGTGACCACTGCCAAGCCAACCGATGAGCAGTCTGGCTCGGTTGATTTGGGTATCGGCGAAGATGGTTACAGTGAGTTTACCGGCGTGATGAATATGCCGGTCAATGACAATTTCAGTCAACGTATTGCGATCTACCAGCAGAAGAAAGATGGCTGGGTTACCAATATTAATGATGGTAAAAAGGTCGGCGCTATTGAAAACACTGCGGCGCGCTACACGCTGGCCTATGAGAGTGACATGGTGTCTGGCACATTGATGCTTGAATACGAAGATCGTCAAGGCCCGCCAACGCTCTATCAGGTATACGATCCCGATGAGACTGGTATCTCTTTTTACAGCACAGATGCAGCACGTAATGAGATTAGCTCAGATGTAAATAGTGATGATCTTATTGATGAAGGTGAAGTCTGGGGCGCAACACTCAATGTTGAGGTAGATCTGGGTAACGATTACAGTCTGACCTCTATCACCGGTATACGTGGACACAACTATTACTACAAGGAAGACTTTGACGGTGAAGACCGTTTTATCTTCAACTACAACCAGATTCAAGCGCAAAAGTATTTCAGCCAAGAATTTCGTTTAAATAAAGACACCGATGCAGTTAGCTGGTTTGTCGGTGCCTCCATGTATCAAGAAGAAATTGAAACACGCTTTAACCAGACCTATGACGAAGATGTTATGTGTCAGACGTTGGCGGTTGCCTATAGTGTTGATTACGATGGCGACCCAGATTATGTCGAGAGCGAAGTCACTGACTGTAGTTCTTATTACTACTATAACTATGGCGATGCCTCTTACACAGATCCAGGTGTAGGCACGCGTAACGACAGTGTTGATATCGACGCAGAATATGATGGCTGGGGCGTTTATGGCGACGCGACTTTCCATGTTTCGGAAAAGCTTGATGTCAGTGTTGGTGCTCGCTATACCGAGGATAACCGTGACTTTGGACAGAAGTTTGGCGGCGAAGATCGCAACTATTTCTTCTATTCATTCCCATTCTTCTCCTCTGACTTTATTCGCGGCAGCGATAGCTGGACCAACACGTCAGTGCGTACAGCCGTAAGTTACCAGCTGTCTGATGAGGTCTCGACCTATATCAATTATTCGACCGGCTACAAGGCCGGTGGCTTTAATACCCTATTTGTAATGTTCCCGGACAGTGTCGATGTTGATAGTCTCGATGGTGAAGATGCCGTTGAATTGGGCGGTTCGCCAGAAAGTTTCGAAAAAGAAGAGGTTACCAATATTGAACTGGGTTTAAAGGGTCAGTTTTGGGATGGTCAGATGCAGCTTAATGCCAGCATCTATCAATACCAATTTGATGGCATGCAGTCTGGTTATTACATTGGTTCCCGTTATAGTGTGGCCAATGTAGGTGATGCTGAGGGTAATGGTGTTGAGTTAGATATGCGCCTTTTGCCGAGTGATAATCTGGATATTTATCTGGGGCTATCCTGGGCTGACACTGAATTGACCAAACCTGCTGAAGGCTTCTGTGAACCTGCCGACTGTCTGGGCGCCCAGATTCCAGGCACAGTTGAATTTAGTGCTGCCATGGTAGCAACCTATACTGTTCCTATGAAAAATGGCGACTTGGCTGTTACCTGGGAAACGTTCCATCAGGACGAGAGTGTTGGCTTTGGTCAGTTTGATTTAAATCCATTGATGGCCGATGGCTTTACGACTAATAACCTGCGTATTGGCTATGATAGCGCGGAGGACTGGTCTGTCACCCTGTGGGTTAACAATATTACTGATGAATTCCACTACAAGGGAGTTGCTGGTGCCGATTCGAATATTGCGCCTCATTACTTTGGTTTCTCTGAACCCCGCCGTATGGGTGTAGATATTGGATTTAAGTTCTGAGTTAATATGCACTAAAAAATAGTATTGAGAAGTCACTAAAAGAGCCGGTTTTTGTTTCGATAACCGGCTCTTTTTTTGTAGACTGTAAGAAACTTACTGGCCAATATTATGGATCCTAGAGAGCGATTTTTTCAGGCACTCACGGCACTTCGAGAAGGTAATCTTGATTCTTGTGAACAGGCCTGTGACCGGTTGCTGGCTATTAACGCTCATGACGTTAATGCCTTGCGATTGCGTGCCCAGGTGTGGGAGCGTCGTGGGGATTTACCTAAAGCGGAACAAGGTTTCAAGGCCGTCATTGCTATAGCGGCCGATTTTGCTCATGCTTGGGCTGACCTCGGCAAGATCCAGTATGCACTTAAAACCTATGAGGCAGCTGAAGCCTCTCTGCGTCAAGCTCTGGTGCTTGATAGTAAATTAAAAGGCCCGAGTAAGTTACTGGCATTGGTTCTTAGAGAGTTGGGTAAGGCCGAACAATCTAAGGCATTAGATACCATTAATCAGCAGCGCGCCGCTCTTAAAGAAAAGGTTCATGAAGCCTACCGCATGGCCGTGGCTGGCGATATTGCGGGAGCTGAAAGCCAGTGTCGAAAAGTATTAAAGCAAGACCCAGATAATGTTGGCGCCAAAGAATTTTTAATCGAACGGGCTCTGGAAAGTGGCCGCGCCCGCTGGGCCGAAGAATTGGCGCGATCACTAACTCGCAAAATGCCAGAACGACCAAAATGGTGGCTTAAATTAGCCACAGCACTGTCGCGCCAAGATCAGGTTGCAGAGGCCGAAGAGGCCGCACAACAGGCACTGCGTATTGACCCGGATAAAACGGAAGGGCGCATGTTGTTGGGCAGTATTTTCAGTAAAGACAATCGTTTTCCCGAGGCTCTGGAACAGTACGATTTGGTGCTGCGGCAGAGTCCTGACTATGTGCCCGCGCTATCACAAAAAGCCACGGTATTAAAAACGTTTGGCCAACAGCAAGAGGCCATAGATACCTACCAGCGCTGTATGCATTTAGACCCCAAGTATGGCGAGGCGGCATGGTCACTGTCGAATCTAAAGACTTATAGATTCAGTGATGATGAGGTTCAAAAAATGTGCGCCGTACTTGAAGCCGGCGAGCTGTCTGATCAGCAGACGGTGCATTTTAACTACGCGCTGGGCAAAGCCTATGAGCATCGCAGTGATTGGCACAGTGCCTTTGCTGCCTATGGGGCAGGAAATTTGGTCAAGAAAAAATTGGTCGATTGGAGCGCGGATAAGTTTACTCAGCAGGTCGACGATATTATTCAAATTTTTAATGCTGACTTTGTAAATAAAAATAAGACGGCAGGTATAGAGGATGATGCGGCTATTTTTATTCTGGGCCTTCCTCGCTCAGGGTCTACGCTGCAGGAGCAAATTCTCGCCTCTCATTCACAGGTCGAAGGCACCAGAGAGCTGCCCTATATTCCCTGGCTTGCCCAGCGTATTAATAGGCCGCCAAATGCCATGGCCAGCCAGTCTTATCCACTGGGCATCAGTGAATTAAAACCGCAACATTGGCAGCAAATGGGCGAGCAGTTTATGGGTCAGGCACAGCGTCATCGACAGACTGAGGCGCCATTTTTTATCGATAAACTGCCCAATAATTTTCTTTATGTGGGACTGATTTTATTAGCTATACCCAATGCAAAAATTATCAATACAGTGCGTCATCCGATGGATAACTGCTTTGGTTGCTTCAAGCAGCTATGGGCCGAAGGGCAGTACTTCACCTATGATTTAGATGATTTGGGTCGCTACTATCGTGATTATATTCGCTTAATGAAACATTGGCAGCTAGTATTTCCAGGTAAGATCCACTCGGTTAACTATGAGCAGGTGGTCGATAATCTTGAGCAGGCGGTAGCTGAATTATTGGGGTACTGTGGTCTGCCCATGGAGGAGCAGTGCTTGCGGTTCCATGAAACGAAGCGGGCGGTAAACACCGCCAGTTCAGAGCAGGTACGTCAGCCAATTTATAAGTCTGCCGTGGCCTATTGGCAGCATTTTGAGAAAGATTTGCAGCCGCTTAGAGATGCACTTGGCGATCTCTTAATAGACTAGGCGGCCACTAATACCCTTCAGGGGTAGCTAATTTTATCCTGACTTTTTGTTACGGTTCAAAGAAATTATACTCGCAACTGAGATTACTTAGAGAAGATAGTCGATGGCACAACGTCAAATACTGGATCAATTTTTACAAGATAACCCGGATATTGAAATATTCGAAATAATTCTGCATGACCTCAATGGTATCCATCGTGGCAAATGGCTACCACGTGAGCAGATAGCAAAGGTTTTTGAAGGTGGCTATAAGATGCCGCAAAGCACCTGCTCTCTAGATGCTTGGGGTCGCGATCTCGATGAACTGGTACAGGAGAGTGGCGATGCGGATGGCGTTTGTACTGCGCATCCTGAAACTCTGGCGCGAGTACCTTGGGCGGACAAGCCTACTGCTCAGGTGATTGTGTCAATGGGCAGCTTTGGTGGAGACCAGCCCTATGCTGGTGACCCAAGGGTAGTGCTGCAAACTGTATTGGATCGTTATGCGAAGCTGGGATTGCGACCCGTCGTGGCCAGTGAAATGGAATTTCATCTATTTGAATTGGATCGCGATAAATTTGGTCAACCTCGGCACAGCCAGCGCGCACTGGATGGCAGCCCCGCATTGGGCGGTCAAACCTATGGTATGGATACCATGCGTGAGACGGCACCTTTAATGGATGCTATTGCCGAAGCTGCGAAAATTCAATACCTGCCTGTCGACACATTGATTAGTGAATTTGGTCCCTCCCAGTATGAGATCAATCTCTATCATCAGGACAGTGCTATGCGCGCCTGCGATCAGGGCAGTATGCTCAAGCGGGCCATTCGCAATGTTGCCCGTAGCCATAATAAAGTCGCCTCATTTATGGCCAAACCCTTTGCCGAGCAAGTGGGCAATGGCATGCATATTCATTTTAGTTTGATCGATGATAATGGCGATAATGTATTTGATAATGGCACTGATGCTGGCTCACCGCTATTGCGTCATGCAGTGGCTGGTTGCTTGGCAACAATGGCCGATAGCATGGCCATTTTTGCGCCTAATATTAATTCTTACCGACGTATGGTGCCCGGCTGTTATGCCCCATTGGCACCGAACTGGGGCTATGAAAATCGTACTACTGCGATTCGTATTCCCAGTGGTGATCATCGCGCCATCAGAATTGAACATCGAGTTGCGGGAGCTGATGCCAATGTGTATCTAACAGTGGCTACAATATTGGCTGGCGCGCTGTATGGGATTGAGCAAAAACTCGCTGCACCAGACGCTGTAGTTGGTGATGCGGGTGATGTTGAAGCCGTGCTGCCACATTTTTGGCAGGACGCCTTGGCGGTTTTTGAGCAGTCAGGTTTTATTCGCGACTACCTTGGCGCTGAGATGCAGAAGACATTTACACTGTGTAAACGAAAAGAAAAGCAGGAGTTTGATAGCCGCGTGACTCTAATGGAATATGACGCCTACCTCTAATGACTAAAGCTTTCTCTTTAGCACCAGGCTATTGATTTTATTCTCAGCCAGTTTGGCGCGAGCGGATGCCATTTTTGAGGTATTGGCAAACGGGCCGACCAGAATACGATGTACGGTTCCTGTATCCAAGCTAAAGGTTTCGATCTCAGCAGACAGGTTAAGTAGCAGTAACTGTACCTTGAGATTCTCGGCATCCCGTGGGTTTCTAAATGAGCCAGCCTGAAGTACGTAAGAGTACTTTTCCTCCACCTGACTTTTATTGGTCTTAAACTGAACACTATCAGGAACGATAATTTCTGAATCTTTTAGCAATGTGTAAAAGTCGAATTTGAGTGCCGATAATTTAGAGGCCTCAGCAGATTTCACCAAAGTCTTGGAATCAGTGGGATTTGGCTCAAGCAGAATAGGTATAAAGTACATACACAGCGCGCCAATAATTAAGCCTGAAACAAATGCAGGTCGAGAGGATTTCGGCTCGGCAGCTTTTTGCTTGGGATAGCGGGTTGCGGATTTCTTTGCGTAGTCTTGCGCCATAAAGCATAGTCCTGATCAGAACCCGAATTGTAGGCCAATGAATCAGCTAGCTAAAGGTTTTGTTTGTTTATTTCAAGGCTCGACTTCAAAGCTCTTGTGGGTCTACATCAATCGACCAGCGCACTCGCCTGGAATCTTTGTGGTTTTCTAGCTCAAGGGCCACGACAGACAGCAGCCGTTGCAAGGTGGCGCGCTGATCGGACTCGACCTGCAGCAGATATCTAAAGCGTCCTGCGCGTTTTTCCATAATGGCTGGCAGCGGCCCTAAATAGCTAAGCTGTGGGGTTGCTGGCACAAGGCTCTGAGCAATTTTTCGGGCGAGATGTAAAAAGGCTTCAGCTTCATCGGCACGATTTGATTCTGCACGAATGACCGCCATATGCCTAAAGGGTGGCAGCTGGGTAAGCTGTCGCTGGGGCATGAGCTGTTCTGCAAAATGACCATAGCCACGGGTTATAAGTAGTTCGAGTAGCGGATGGTCTGGCTGGTGGGTCTGCACAAAGACACGGCCAGGCATATCGCCGCGGCCACTGCGGCCAGCCACTTGGGTGAGAAGTTGTCCCATACGTTCATGGCTGCGAAAGTCAGGGCTAAATAAGCCACTGTCTGCATCCAGCACGGCGACTAGAGTGACATTCTCAAAATGATGACCTTTAGCCAACATTTGGGTGCCAATTAAAATGCAGGGCTGCCCGCTGTCCGCCGTGTCAAACACCTCTTGCATAGCCCCTTTCTTGCGGGTGCTATCACGATCGACACGCAAGATCTTAGTCTGGGGAAAGCAGCGCTGCAAGAATGCTTCGCTGCGTTCAGTGCCTTCTCCTGCGGCAACTAGTTGACGGCTCTGGCAGCTGGGGCACTGCTGAGGAATACTCTGTTGATAATCGCAGTGGTGGCAAATAAGCCGGCCGCGAGCACGGTGCACGGTGAGGCGTGAATCACAGCTATGACATTCCGCCGTCCAACCACATTGATGGCAGAGCATGGCTGGGGCAAAACCACGGCGGTTAAGAAATACCAGCACCTGATGATTATCATTAAGGGTGTCGCCAATGGCTGCTAATGTCGTGGCGGCGATCCCCGAGTCTGTGCGCTCGGTTTTGAGATCTATAATTTTCCAGTCTGGCTGCACTGCATTGCCTGCACGAGTGCTGAGTACCAGATGCTGATAGCGACCGACACGGCAATTATTTAATGACTCCAAAGAGGGTGTCGCCGAGCCCAGGATAATTGGGATATTTTCTTGCTGGGCGCGAATGACTGCCAGATCTCGAGCCGAATATCTAAAGCCCTCTTGCTGTTTATAAGACTGGTCGTGCTCTTCATCGAGAATAATCAGGCCTGGAGCTTGCAGCGGTGTGAATATGGCCGAGCGGGTCCCCAGAATGATTTTGGCGGTGCCGGCACGGGCCAGCATCCAAGCCTGTAAACGCTGCTTGTCGCTGAGGCCTGAGTGCAGCATCACTATGGGTACGTTAAAGCGATCGCGAAAGCGTTTCTCAGTCTGCGGCGTCAGGCTTATCTCGGGAATGAGAACCAGCGCCTGGCGCTCATAGCGCAGTGCTTTTTCGATAGATTGCAGGTAGACCTCAGTTTTACCACTGCCAGTGATACCGTCAAGTAGCGAGCAGTTAAAGCTGTGGTGATCGATGGCATCCAGTGCTTGCTGCTGTGATGGATACAGCGCGAGACTGTCCTGTTTGAGCATGGTCTCCAATGGAGTTTTAGGAATATCCCGAACTGTTGGTTCTATCAGTGATTTCTGTTCCAGCTGCCTGAGAATCGCCCGTGAGAAGGATTCGACTATACGCTCATCGCTGACAGTGCCCTCTGTTCGCAATAGGTCTATCAGTGCTCGCTGTTTGCGCGCTTGCTTGAGAGAGCCTGGTCCCAGCCCTTTGCCCAAGCTGCTGAGCTGCCAACAGCGCTGACCCTGTGATGGTGGCAGTTCCCCTTTGCGCAAGAGGATCGGCAAGGTACTAAACAGCGCGTCGCCAATAGGGTGCTGGTAATATCTGGCCGCCCATATAAATAACTTAAATAAAGAGGGCGGCAATAGGGGCTCTGAATCAATTAATGCGCAGATGGGTTTGAGTTTAGCCAGCTCGAATTCAGTCTGATCAGTACGCTCGATTATTAACCCCGTCACTTCGCGGCGTCCAAAGGTAACCGTTACTCTGCAGCCGGGTTGCAGGGCCGCCTGCGGAGCATTTGCAACCATCTCTGAGGGCACCAGATAGTCGAAAAGTCGACGCAGCGGTGAAGGCACTGCAACGCGAAGAATTAAAGGCGTTAAATCAGCCATAAAAATATGAGAATTCCTTTTGTAACCCAGTTAATTTCTGCTAGAATCCGCGCTCTTTAGAAATGGCTTACCGTGCCTTGCGTGAACTGAGTTACTTTTTGTTAACATTTAATGGGTAGTGTAACAGTTCAACGATGGGGTGGCGGCTCGCGAATTGGAGTTTATGATGAAAAATGAGATTCACCCAAAATATAACGAACTAGTAGCTACTTGCAGCTGCGGTAACGTTATCAAAGTCGGTTCAACACGCGCTGAAAGCATCTACCTAGATGTTTGCTCTGCATGTCATCCGTTCTACACAGGCAAGCAGAAAGTTGTTGATACTGGTGGTCGGATCGATCGCTTCAACAAGCGTTTTGGTGCTGCTAAGAAATAAGCAGTCAGCCAGACAAAATCTAAAAATGCGCCACGGATATCCTCCTTGGCGCATTTTTTTATGCCTGCCATATCTGGTGGTCTAATCATCAACGATCAATTCAAACACCACATTGATGTGGTCACTAACCTGTATTTTGTCGTGCAGGTAACGGTCGGGCGATGCCTGTCTCAGCATGGCACTATGGTTCATAGCCTTTATATCGATGCCTGATTGAGGACTGCGTATCGTAGAGCCCTGACAGTCAATTTGTAAGATAGGCCCCAATGCTGGGTCGAACGCCTTAGCCAGAGTCACGGTTTTTGCTGCGAGTTCGCAATGGCCTGCTGTTGGGCTTGCTGCTGATACTGCTGTTCGCTGGCAACTTTGAGTTCAATATGACCAACTTGGTCAATGCCAGATTTAAGTGCTAGATCCATCAGCTGATTCAGATGTTCAAGTCTGTTTAATGTCACAGCGATATTGCGTGATGCGCGGTAGCCGCTAAATTAGTGATTTTTATTGTGATATTCGTAATTGGGATGTAACTGAAGTGATGGGGTAGTGATGTCGGTCTTGTCGTCTGATCTGGCTCTGCATGGCAGCCAGTTGCACTAATAACAGCGCCAATCAATAGTATTGTGAGTAGTAAGTTAGAATGGACTTTGTCTAGTACTTTCATTGTTATTTACCCTTGGTAAGAGTTAGTAAAAGCTTAGCATCAGCAAAGACGATGGGTTAATGTTGAGAAAATTTGGAGGATGTTTTGTCGCGTAGATTGTCAGCGGGTACAATGCTCCTTTCAACTTCGTCGGTCACATAATCATTCAAGCGGGAGGCGAGAATGCGAGCACTATGGTTGTTTATAAAATTCCTTATGGCTCTTGCTATTGCACTGGTTGGCGCTATGTTTGCCATGGAAAATAGCCAGCAGCTCAGCGTTAATTTTGGGTTGGTTAATAGCCCCGAGCTAAGTTTGGGTCTCTGGCTGATTTTATTTTTAGCGGCAGGAACAGTGCTGGGTATTTTTGCCAGTTCATTAATCATTGCCTCTTATCGTCGTAAACTGGCTCGCGCCACAAAAAAGGATTAGCCAGCTCATGTCTTCAAATTCCCGTGTCATTGTTGCCTTAGATTTTGATAACCAGAAGGCTGCTCTGGCGCTAGCTGAACAGCTTGATCCTGCCCAGTGCAGGCTTAAGGTGGGTAAAGAGCTCTTTACCGCGGCTGGTCCGGCACTAGTGAAAACACTGGTAGAGCGCGATTTTGATATATTTCTTGATCTTAAATTCCACGACATCCCCAATACGGTGGCCAAGGCGATAAAAACTGCTGCTGATCTGGGTGTGTGGATGGCCAATGTGCATGCCTCTGGCGGCAGCCGTATGATGCAAGCTGCCAAACAGGCACTGGTCGAGCAGGGCAGCGATATGCAGCTAATTGCCGTCACTGTGTTAACCAGTATGGATGATGCAGACTTGCTGGAAACTGGTGTTCAGCGCAGCCCCAGTGAGCAAGTAATGCATATGGCTCAGCTAACGCAAAACTGCGGCTTGGATGGTGTGGTTTGTTCTGCTCAAGAAGCCAGTGCACTCAAATCCAGTCTGGGTACGAACTTTAAATTGGTTACACCGGGAATACGATTACCTGACAGTGCCGCTGATGATCAGCGCCGCATTGTTAGCCCGGCAGATGCCATTGCACTGGGAAGTGACTATCTGGTGATTGGCCGACCTATTACACAGTCGGCCCAGCCACTGGATACTCTACAGCAAATCAACCGCTCGCTTAAAGCGCTCGATTAAGGCACTGGTTTAAAGAGATATGGTTGATCTGCCTGTCAATTCAGGTTTAGTTTTGCTGGAACACGCGAATGTAGTCGACCAGCATACGCTGTGGAAATACTGTTGAGGCGTTTGGAGAACCAGGCCAGTTACCACCCACGGCCACATTGAATATAAAGAAAAATTCTTCTTGGAATGCCGCTAAGCCGGCGGGCGTAATATCGACAATATGAAATTGGACATCATCGATGTACCAAATTATTGAACTACTGGTCCAGACCACACTAAACACATGAAATGCATTGGCCAGGGTTTCACCTGCCGCTAGCGTCTGGTAGCCCCCATAGTCGGCGGTATTACCATTTTCAGACCACCAGATATGGGCATTGGTAGTATTTTCGCGGCCGTTACCGCCAATCATTTCCATAATGTCAATTTCGCCGCTGTTGGGCCAACCCACGCTAGAGTAGCTTTGCCCCAGCATCCAGAGCGCTGGCCACAGGCCCTGGCCTTCAGGTGTTATTGCACGGATATCGACGCGGCCATAACGAAAGCTTTGTTTGTCCTGAGTTTTGATACGCGAAGACGTATAGTCTGCGCCGCCCCAGCTTTCCTCTCTGGCTTCAATAATTAACAGACCCTCGCGGACTGTTGTATTGTCAGGCTTGTAGTACTGCAATTCATTATTACCCCAGCCGCTGGCGCCTGACTCGTAGGTCCAGTCGCTCTGGTTTAGGGTCGTGCCATTGAAATCGTCAGACCAGGTTAAGGAATAACCAGTATAGGTTTCTGGGGTGTTGTATCCGTTATAAGAGGGAATGACCCAGCTGCTGTTACTGCTGTCGTCAGGAACAGTAGGCGGATTTTCGGATGCTTCCCAGCGAACATTGTCGAGTTGAAACACAGTACCTGTTAGTTGCGTTGCCCAAATTACGATACCAGTATCAATTGCAGTCAATTCCAAACCCTGAGATACCAGGCTATCAACCATGACTGTTACGGTTTCCCAGCCGGAGGCCCCTTTACTGCCCAGGCTCTGATCGCCAGATGTGCAGGGGTAGACACAGTCGATTTTCATAGAAATATTACTGTTACCACTGACTACTTTGATATCGAAGATGATATTGCCACCGCCGTAGATTCTTGCATCTACAGGTGAAGAGGTTTTGGCATAAAACCCGGTACTCACTCCCGCGGCACTATGGGTGATCTGCATAACATTGCCACGATCAGCATCAGAGACAGCTTGCCAGGCAATATTGGGGCAGTCAGCGCCGCCGTCATTCTCACATGAGTTGTAGTCGATGGCAGCATCAAAAGCCTGTAAGCCAAGATCCCAAACCGCATCTGCAGCGCCTGATTGCAAAACATTTAGATTAGCTACGCCATTGTTCTCGTTAACAATCACGGTGCGCGTCGCCGTTACTGAATTACCAGCCGCATCTGTAGCTGTATAGGTCAGGGTGTAGGTGCCGGAATCAGTTCCCACGACGCCGGTGGTGGATACAATTATTGATCCATCGATATTATCTTCAGCCGTAGCACCGGAATCCGAATAGGTTGAGCCCTCTTGGATGGTAACCGTCGCTGCACCATTCAGGCTAATGACGGGACTGGTGATATCGGCTATCGCATCGCTACCAAATTCATCGGCCCAAACCGGATCATCACCAGCGCCTGCATTTTGGTCGTAGATTCTAACGTAGTCGACTTCCAGCTCATCTTCAGTAAAGCTGCTGTATATATCCCCTTCAATGGCGAAATTTAACAGCAGGTATTGTTTCGCGTCGAATGGCCATGTTGATGCATCTTTTACTGCAGGTGCGTAGGTGTAGTGAACAATGTCATCAACACTAAAGACCATCTGCTCGGCGGTCCACTCGAGTTTATAGATATGAAATTGTGATGTGGCAGTGGCAACAGTTTGCCCGCCAATATTTTCTGTATTACCCGAGCTGGAGGGAGTATGCATGGCGCTTTGGACAAAATTTTCATTGCGGCCCCAGTGCTCCATAATGTCTATTTCGCCACTTGCAGGCCAAGACGTTGTACCAAAGCCCTGAGTCTCCCAGTAGGCGCCAGATTCATTGATGTTTTTTCCCAGCATCCAGATCGCTGGCCAGGTGCCAACACCCGATGGCAGTTTTGCGCGGACTTCAACAGTACCGTACTGAAAGGCATACTTTGAGTTTAGTCGCGCCGAGGTATAGTTTTTGGTGACGTTTTGGTCCTGATAACTTTCTTTCTTAGCAACAATCTTCAATGTGCCATTGCTGACATAAGAGTTTTCAGTGCGATCAGTATAATGTTGCTGCTCGCCGTTAAACCAACTCGAGCCATTGGGTAAAAGTGTTTGATGAAACCACTTGTTGCTATCAATTGCCGAGATGCTGGAAGGGTTGGCGATAACATTGACCGTTCGCTGCAATGAGGATGAATTACCAGCGCTATCGGTCGCACTGTAGCTCAGTGTGTAGGTACCGATCGCAGTTCCAACTGTGTCTGTGGTTGTGGCACTAACTGCCCCATCAACATTGTCTGTTGCGGTTGCGCCAGGGTCGGTATAAGTAGTGCCTTGTTGCAGAGTGACTGTTGCTTCCCCGTTGAGACTGATCACTGGAGCAACTGTATCTGCGGGACTGACAGGCTTTGGTGCTGCAACTGGAGCTGTGCCGCCCCCGCCCCCGCAGGCGGATATTATTAATGTAGCAAAAAGGGCGATAGCTTTTTTTGCGAATCCAGATAAAGATTTCAGGGGCATAATACTCTCGAAGTTCATTATAATTTTAGCCTCCAAGTTTAAAGATTTTGGCGCTTACTTGTCGGGATTTTCTAGGTAAGATGGATTGTTGGCAATGTAAATAAGCCGAAGGGAGGTAGCCTAGCGATAAGGTGGCATAAATATACTCATTGCAATGATTAACTAGCGAACTATTATATGGGTATCATCTACTGGAAATTCCTCATGGAATTAGATAGATCAAAGCTTAAAGCTGCTGAGCGAGAGTTTTTGCGCCGTTTCCCCGAAGGATTTCTTGATCCAGAAATGCAAGCAATCGGGAAAAAACATTCGATGAATAAGATGGTTGGCATGGCTCTTACCTTCAAGACTTATCGCTCTATTAGTAGTCATCTGGCAATAATAAACATCTCCCCAGTCTGCAAAGGTAACTGGGCTGATTAGTAGCAGGGTTAGTAGTAGGTGTTTCATTGTTCTACCTTCTTGCACATTCCTTCAAACTCTCTAGTGCCCGTCACAAAAGATAAAGACCTACTTATCTTCGAAAAAACACCCTCAAGATTACCATCATAGTCATTGAGTTGTAGTTGGTCTCCAACCTCAGTTGCATCTGCCCAAAAATCAATGATCTCATTAGGCTTCTCCCACCAGATGTAGTGCCTGCCATCAGCCCATAGTAGTGAGATTTTTGTGAAGGATTCAATCTTTAGGACGCCTACTTCATCAACATAAGGGTTTGCCTTCTTGCCAATCTGAGGTTGATATTGATCAACAAATGACTGCAAGTAACGCCCTTGGCCTTCGCATCTATAGATTTCACTTTCTTCTGCCCAAAAGGCGTAGCCAATAAATACAGCTACACTCAACATGGCATAAGCCAGTAACTTCAATAGTTTTTTTACCATAGCTTTTTACTGCCCAATGATCTCTGCGCTAAAGTAAAAAATCTCTATCGCTAAGAACAAACTCTCTTCCATTCGTACTTACGTGAATAAGGGTTATATACCTGTTTGTTTGTACATTGAGTAGTGCCCAGCGGAGGCAGTCTAGGTGAATCGAGAGGCTTGATTGCTGGACGAGCTAGTGGGCACACTTTTGGAGGGCAAAGCGGTCGAAGGTCCATGCTACTACTGCAGACAGCTTGATTCTTTCCATCCATACATACACAGCTACATGAAGCGTGAGCGAAATTCTGTGCTCCCAGCAACCATAATCCTAAAACTAAATAAAAAATTCTTATAATTAAAATCTTCCAGCAGTGTCAGTGACCCAACCTTAGAGTTAGGGTGATTTCTGCCAATTTTCAAGTTCAAAATACACACTGCATACAAACTTTGCAATAGTGAATAGATAATCAAGACTGCGTTGGCATATTTCTACGCTTAGCAGAATCCAAGCGAATTCGTGGTTTTGTTGAATTTAGTACGCAGCTTAGCGATATGGCCATAATGTCAGTATTTCTATCGAATCGACACCATCTATTAGACGCAATCAGCATCATCTCCTTGATGGGTTTGTCCATCCCATAGAAGATTTGCAGTATGTCATTTCGGCTACAACCATTTCTCTCAATTTGCTTTGCAACCATATCCCAGCCATAGGTCTTGACGTAGATTGGGCATATTTGGTCAATTGCTGCAAACGTGATTGGGCTGACAAGCATTAGAGCAAAGAGATGTTTTTTCATTGTAAAAGTTACAGTCATGGTATCAGCGTTTATGACAATCAAAACTGATGAAAGTTTTTGAGTAGATAGGCCGTGATTTTGGAGGGATGTTGTACGAGTTGAGGAGTCTAGAATCAGCCTACTTTGTATCTGGGCAGATACAGTAACTATAAAGGGATGTTCAGCAGCTCCCCGTGGGGTATAAAGAAGCCCCCTTCAAATAAGTTTTAGAAGGAATTTTAGCAGGAATTAGATGCTTAAGAACTAAAAAGCCCCTGCAGTCTAATGATTACAGGGGCTTTAGGGTATGCTTGGTACCAGTGGCCGGACTCGAACCGGCACGCTTTTAAGGGCGGGGGATTTTGAATCCCCTATGTCTACCAATTCCATCACACTGGCATTTAAGGCTTCTTTGGGCTCCCAGATACACATGCTTAAAGCACTGCAGCTCAAAGGGGTCGGGGATTATAGCAGTGACTTCTTATTGGTCAACTGATTTACGGTAATCTCAGCTGATATAGCGTCCCAACTCGATACTGAGGCTTAATTGTATTGGCTCCGGTCTTGCTCGATTGGAACTCCGAGTGGCATTTGAACATTTGGTAAAGGCCTTTTCGAGAGTGCATTTTGCCTCGGATGAAGAGCAGCCTTGGGTAAAATCATTTATGAATCGTGGTTTTAGTAGCCTAGACCTTCAGCTGATCGGGTAAGTCTTGGTTTCGTTGCTCAGAAGCTTTATCGAGGCCAAATAAGCTAAATTATTTGGCGCTTTTAGCGTATTTTCTATACCCTTGGAGGCTATTAGTAAACAGGCGTGCAAATCGCCTTAAACAAGAGTCTATGCGCCGCGACCTATTCCAGTTTGACCTGCCCGATGAGTTGATTGCCCGACAGCCTGCCCCGCAGCGTCAGGGTAGTCGCTTGCTGTATTTGGATTCAGGGTCAAACAAGCTACAGCATCAGCAGTTCCCAGACCTCCTTGATCATATTCAGCCCGGGGACCTCATGGTGTTTAATAACACTAAGGTGATTCCGGCCAGACTGTTCGGTGAGAAAGACACTGGCGGCAAAATCGAAGTATTGGTTGAGCGGGTGGTCGATTCCCATAGTGTTCATGCACATATTCGTGCCAGTAAGTCGCCCAAACCTGGCAATCAGCTTATGTTTGAACAGGGTTACAGGGCATGCATGCTGGGCCGTGCTGATGATCTGTTTATCCTAAAATTTAGCGTGCCGGTATTAGCAGTGTTGGATCAGATTGGCCATATGCCATTACCTCCCTATATTGACCGCACAGATACTGACGAAGATAAATCACGCTATCAGACCGTCTATGCCGAGGAGCTAGGCGCAGTGGCAGCACCGACTGCAGGGCTGCATTTTGACCAGCAACTTCTCGAAAGTATCCAAAGCAAAGGCGCTCAAATTGCCTTTGTGACCCTACATGTGGGAGCAGGTACCTTTCAGCCGGTGCGCGCCGATAATATTCTTGATCATGAGATGCACTCTGAATGGCTGCAGGTTAGCGACGATGTATGTCAGCAGGTTATAGACACCAAGTCTAAAGGTGGGCGTGTTATCGCTGTGGGTACTACCAGTGTGCGCTGTCTGGAAACTGCCGCGCGTTCAGGCCAGATAGCGCCCTTTGAAGGTGATACCAATATATTTATCTACCCAGGTTATGACTTTAAGGTAGTGGATGGACTGCTGACTAATTTTCACCTCTCAGAGTCGACTCTATTGATGTTGGTCAGCGCATTCTCTGGTTACCAATCTATAATGCGGGCCTATCGCCAAGCGGTAGCAGAACGCTATCGTTTCTTTAGTTATGGCGATGCCATGTTCTTACTTCACAACCCCAATGCTGCACAGGAAATACCCGAATGACACGTGAGTGTTTTATGCAATTTAATGTTTCGGCCACCGATGGAAAAGCGCGCCGCGGGGAAATGATATTTCCACGCGGCAAGGTACAGACTCCTGCGTTTATGCCAGTGGGTACCTACGGCACGGTAAAAGGTATGTTGCCGCGTGATATTGTGGAAATTGGGGCGGAGATAATTCTTGGCAATACCTTTCATCTAATGTTGCGTCCTGGCACTGAAGTGATTAAAGCCCATGGCGATCTGCATGATTTTACCCAGTGGCAGGGTCCGATTCTGACCGATTCTGGGGGCTTTCAGGTTTTTAGCCTGGGAGATATGCGCAAAATTACCGAAGAGGGTGTAAAGTTTCAGTCGCCAATCGATGGCAGTCCGGTATTTATTGACCCTGAAAAGTCGATCCAGGTACAGCGCGACCTCGGCAGCGATGTAGTTATGATTTTTGATGAATGCACGCCATACCCTGCCACAGAAAAAGAAGCCTATGACTCCATGCAGCTGTCGATGCGCTGGGCTGAACGCAGCAAAGCGGCGCATGGAGATAATCCATCGGCCTTATTTGGTATTGTTCAGGGCGGTATGTATGAGTCACTGAGGGATGAATCATTAAAGGGTCTGGTGGAGATTGGTTTTGATGGCTATGCCATCGGTGGTCTTTCAGTGGGTGAGCCAAAGGAAGATATGATCCGCGTTCTCGACCATCTAGCCGATACTATGCCGGCAGATCGTCCACGCTATTTGATGGGCGTTGGCAAGCCCGCAGATCTGGTTGAAGGGGTGCGCCGAGGCATAGATATGTTTGATTGTGTGATGCCGACCCGAAATGCACGTAATGGTCATCTATTTACCAGTACTGGTGTAATCAAAATTCGCAATGCTCGGCATCGCCACGATACCGCTCCCCTAGATGCAGAGTGCGATTGCTACACCTGCACTAACTTTAGTCGTGGCTATTTACATCATTTGGAAAAGTGCGGGGAAATATTGGGCGCACAGCTTAATACCATTCACAATCTGCGTTATTACCAAACCCTGATGGCTGGTCTGCGCGAGGCTATTGCAGATGGGCGTCTGGATGAATTTACTGAAGAATTCTATGCAAAACAGGCTCAGCCTTTAAATTAGCAATTCCGCCCCTATTAATAGATGAATGTCGCTATAATGCTGCGCTTGCAATAAAGGACCCTAAGGTAATGCCAAACAAGTTTCCTCTGTGGAAGAATCTAATGATTCTCCTGATTATTTCCTTCGGTTTCGTCTATGCCGCGCCCAACCTTTTCCCGCCAGATCCAGCGATTCAGTTATCGGGCCAGAGCGGTGCCATGGTTATCGATCAGGCGGTACTGAATAAAGTTGAAAAGTCACTCGATGAAGCGGGTATTGAACACTTTGCTGGCGAAGCTGATGGCGAGAGCCTTTTGGTGCGTTTGCAAGATATTAAAATGCAGCTGCGCGCCAAAGAGGTGATTCAGGCTGAGATGGGCGGTAACTATATTGTTGCACTAAATCTTGCGCCTACTACACCAGACTGGTTGAGCAGTTTGGGCGGTGTGCCAATGAAGCTGGGTCTCGATCTCAGCGGTGGTGTGCACTTCCTATTAGAGGTGGATCTTGATTCGGCGCTGACGGTTCGCCTTGAAGGTGATTTGCAGGATATTAAAGCGACATTACGCGAAGAGCGCATTCGCTACCGCAGCTTCGAGCTCAAGGGCGATAAAATTATTGGTCAGTTCCGCGATCCGGAGCAGATTGAAAAGGCGACAGCACTTATTCGCACCAATTATCGCGACCTGCAACCTCAGTATAAAAATGGCCAGAATCCGCTTTCGCTGGTACTAAAGCTCAGTGATATTGCCGCAAATCTGATTGAAGATAATGCTATTAAACAGAATCTAACGTCACTGCGTAACCGGGTCAATGAGTTGGGTGTCTCTGAGCCACTGGTTTCCCGTCAGGGCAAAAACCGTATTGTGGTCGAGCTGCCTGGTGTACAGGACACCGCGGAAGCTAAGCGTATTATTGGTAAAACAGCGAATCTAGAGTTTCGTCTCGAGTCACTGACTAAATCCGGTGAGACATTTAAGTTTCGCACTCCCAGTGGTCAGGGCCCAGATGCCCGAGTAGAGAACCAGGCGGTTATCACCGGTGAAAATGTCACCGATGCGCGTGCCAGCTTTGATGAAAATGGTCGTCCTCAGGTGAATATCACCTTGGATGCCAAAGGCGGCTGGCAGATGGGTCACGCTACCAGAGACAATATTGGCCGACGTCTCTCAGTGCTGTTTATTGAATATAAGACGCAGTTAGAAAAGTCTATCGATGAAAATGGTGAGGTGGTGATTACACCAGTGCCTTTTGTTGAAAAACATATTATTAGTCTGGCTACCATTCAGTCTCAGCTGGGTAAGCAGTTCCGTATTACTGGGCTGGACGGTCAGCGAGAGTCTTCTGAACTGGCGCTACTGCTGCGCGCCGGTGCGCTGGCTGCACCCATGTACATAGTTGAAGAGCGCACTATCGGGCCCTCACTGGGCGCTGACAATATTCAGCTTGGCGTCAAGTCCGTCACCATAGGTATGGCGATGGTACTGTTGTTTATGCTGGTGGTCTACCGAGCCTTTGGCGTGGCCGCCAATATGGCTCTGGCGATGAATCTGGTGCTATTGATTGCATTTATGTCATTGCTCGGGGCAACCCTCACGTTGCCTGGTATTGCCGGTATCGTATTGACCGTGGGTATGGCCGTTGATGCCAATGTACTTATCTTTTCGCGAATTCGTGAAGAACTCGCTCAGGGTGCATCAAATCAGGGCGCTATCAGTGCCGGTTATGATCGCGCCTTTGTCTCTATTTTAGATGCCAACATCACCACCTTGATCGTGGCTCTGATCCTGTTTCTGATCGGCTCTGGCCCGGTGCAGGGTTTTGCGGTGACATTGTCGATTGGTATTTTGACCTCAATGTTTACCTCTATTGTGATGACACGTGGCCTGGTTAATATGGTCATTGGCGGTCGTAAAATCGACAAACTTTGGATTTAAGGAGAACATTATGACTGCTTTAAAAGTGTATGACTTTATGGGTCTCCGCAAATTTGCGCTGATTTTCTCAGCCCTATTACTGACTGTTTCTGTTTGGTCGCTCTATAGTCAGGGCCTGGTTTTGGGTTTAGACTTTTCGGGTGGTACGCAAATTGAAGTGGGTTACGAAGAGCCTGCAGATGTAGGCTTACTGCGCCAACAGCTTGAAACTGCTGGGTTTGAAGGCCCTGTTGTAGTGCACTTCGGTGCCGAGACTGATGTACTTATTCGCCTACAGGGTGAGCCTGATCAGGCGCTTTCTGAAAAGGTTCTGCAAGTCTTACAGAGTAATAATGACCAGGTTGAATTGCGCCGTGTCGATTTTGTTGGTCCGCAAATTGGTGAAGAACTGCGTGAAGATGGTGGTTTGGGCATGCTCACCGCACTGGCCGTCGTCATGCTTTATGTCGCTGTTCGCTTTCAACTTAAATTTTCTATTGGCGCGGTTTTAGCTCTCGCACATGATGTGATTATTACACTGGGTATTTTCTCTCTGGCGCGCTTCGAATTTGACCTAACAGTACTGGCCGCAGTGCTGGCAGTGGTTGGCTATTCGCTCAATGATACTATTGTAGTATCTGATCGGATTCGTGAAAACTTCCGCAAGATCCGCAAAGCTACTCCCGTTGAAGTGATCAATGAATCCTTGTCCCAGACGCTGTGGCGTACTATCAATACTTCTGTAACTACCATGCTGGTGTTATTGGCACTGTTTTTTATTGGCGGTGAGCTGATTCATAACTTTGCTATCGCGCTGATGATTGGTGTGGGTATTGGTACTTACTCTTCCATCTATGTGGCGGCCACAGTTATGTTGGCATTAAATGTGGACCGCGAAGATCTTCTGGAGCAGGTTGAAGGCGAATTAGTGGATGATCTGCCTTAGTGACTATCTCTAAACGCTAACATTTTGGCGTAACCCTTGGGGGGTATGGCAAATGCCCGAAATTCCACTCTAAAATGCTATTTGATTAATACCTTGATTAATAGTTGTACCAGTAAATAGTATGATAAAAGATCTCTTCAAAAAATCTCATCCAGCGCCGGCACATACCAATGTGAAGAAGCCTAATACACATGGTTTTTACGATCATGCTGGGGTTACACCAGAGCAGTTCGACGCGCACTGGATGCCTTTCTCTGGAAACCGCGAATTCAAACAGAATCCACGCATGATTGTCGGCGCTAATGGCGCGTACCTTACCGCTGCCGACGGGCGTAAAATTTTTGATGGTTTATCGGGTCTGTGGACCACGGGCTTGGGCCATTGTCGCCCTGAGATTACAGCGGCTATCACCAAACAATCCAGTACATTGGATTTCTGTTCAGCATTTCAGCATGGTCATCCAAAATCTTTTGAACTGGCCGAGCGCATCACGCAGTTTATGCCTGAGGGCCTCAATCGTGTGTTCTTTACCAACTCTGGCTCTGAGAGTGCAGACACCTCGCTAAAGATGGCTCGCGCCTATTGGCGTAAAAAAGGTTTGGCTTCGAAGACGCGATTGATTGGTCGCGCCAAGGGCTATCATGGGGTGAACTTTGGCGGTATCAGTGTCGGGGGTATTGTTGGCAATCGTGCGACCTTTGGTCAAACTCTTGAGTCAGACCATTTAGCCCATACCTTGCTGCCTGAAAACCTTTTTAGTCGCGGTATGCCAGAGCATGGTGCTCATCTTGCCGATGAGTTGCTGAGTATCATCGCACTGCATGATGCCTCTAATATCGCCGCTGTTATTGTTGAGCCCATGGCCGGCTCAGCTGGGGTGATCCCGCCACCGGTGGGCTATTTACAGCGTTTACGCGAGATTTGCGATCAACATAATATATTGCTGATCTTTGATGAGGTTATTACCGGTTTTGGTCGAGTAGGCGCAGCCACAGGCGCCGAAGAATACGGTGTGGTGCCTGATATTATTAATATTGCCAAGCAGCTCACCAATGGCACCGTGCCTATGGGGGCAGTGATCGCCAAACAGGAAATCCATGACATCTTTATGGAAAGTGGCGGACCAGACTATATGATCGAATTTCCTCATGGTTATACCTACTCAGCGCACCCTTTGGCCTGTGCGGCGGCACTAGCGGCGCTGGATGTACTCGAAAATGAGAAAATGTTTGAACGGGTGAGAGCCATGGCACCGGTACTTGAGCATGCAATTCATGGGCTGCAGGGGTGCAAGTATGTAGTGGATATTCGCAACTACGGCTCTGCTGCGGGTATTACGCTTGCCCCAGCGCCTGGCGAGCCTGCCAAGCGCCCTTTTGAAGCTGCGATGAAATGCTGGGAGAAGGGTTTCTATGTGCGCTATGGGGGCGATACATTGCAGTTGGGACTGCCTTTTGTCAGTACCGCGCATGAGATTGATTTGGTAGTCAATGCCATAGGCGAAGCGCTAAATGAAATTGATTAACGCGAACTAATTTTTACTGTGCTAGCTTTAAGACTGAGATAATAGCGGGCCGAGCGGTATGAGTAAGCACAAAAAAATACATTATCTTGAGTTACCATCGCGCGATATTACAGAAACCAAGCTGTTTTCTAGCGCGGTATACGGTTGGACATTTACTGACTAGGGCGCAGAGTACTTGGCTTATGTCTGCATAGGCAACTTTCATGGATAATGGCAGTACCTTAGTAATTCTTTACAGCGAGTCTTTCGAGTAAACTCAATCTGCCATCGAATGCATGTGGCACCATCATAAAAGCTGTATTTTCTTTTCCAGACGGAAGCTATTGCCACTTTGCCGATAAGTGCTTGTATAAAGATGATTAGACTTGGCAGCCAGCTAAACTAGATGTCCCAGTGGCAGTTCGGTCTTATAGCAAATCGGCTTAAGGGAAAAGCTACTCTTAATATGGTCCAGCCCTTCGACCTGAGTGAGTCTCTCATCAAGAAATTCTTGGTAACTTAGCAGGTCGGGGGTAACAACCCGAATTAAATAGTCAAAATCCCCGGTCATTAAATAGCACTCCATCACTTCAGGCCAGTTGAGCACTTGATTGGCAAAATGGTCGAGATCCTTTTTTATTTGGTGATGCATGGTTACCTGCACAAACACAGTCACAGGCAGGCCGGCTTTTTTTGGGTCAATCAAGGTGACGCGACGATTGATATAGCCAAGTTGCTCAAGATTTTTAACCCGT
>Ga0209199_1001287_pt1 | contig 30754 bp, 23 predicted proteins | sample COGITO_mtgs_1105_7_FD_184805 | JGI IMG/M metagenome (GOLD analysis project Ga0209199, IMG submission 184805) | Pelagic marine microbial communities from North Sea - COGITO_mtgs_110523 (SPAdes) (version 2) | ecosystem: Environmental > Aquatic > Marine > Epipelagic ...
CTTAACTTTGATCATCTAGATGATTGCTGGTGGCATGAAGGAGAAAAGGACCACCGAGGGATTTCAGTTGAACCTGAAGAGATTTTGCTGGAAAGGGCGAACAAGTTCGCTGACTTTCTCAAACGTGAAGCCATCCATTCCACAGCAATTGTCTCTCATGGCAACTTCATTCGTGCGATGACTGGAATTAAACCTAATAACTGTGAAGTGATAAAGTTTGACCCACGCTACGATATTCTTGGACAAACTTGACGGTATTTTAGTTCGCACTTAATTTTGATGAGTGACAACAAAAATCCATTTCAAGTATTTTAAGGCCTAAAAAATCAATAACATTTATGAGTGTAATTTAATGCACACTCTTCTTAATCACCGTCACCCACACTTACTAACTAATAGTGGCATATCACCGATAAATATCTAATAATAATTAATCATTTAGCATAGCATTTGTTATGAATTTTTGATTACTGACCAAAATGCAGACTAAATTACTGTTATTTTGAATATGAACCTATACGAATACGCTGTTCGCTGTAATTATGTATGTGCTATATTTTTTTATGAAATTAGATTTAAATATAAAACCTGAAACCTTACACGTTGCCATGATAATGGATGGTAATGGTAGATGGGCAAATGAAAGAGCATTAGCAAGGCTTAAAGGTCATGCTAAAGGTGCTGATCGTGTCCGTCATATTGTTCGTGCTAGCTTGGATATGAATGTAACTCACCTCACGTTGTTTGCGTTTTCAACAGAGAATTGGAAACGCTCAGAGTCTGAAGTTATTGGATTAATGAGTTTATTTAGAAAGTTCATGAAATCTGAATCAAAAAAGCTTTTTATAAATGGAGTTAAAGTTAGGTTTATTGGTGACAGAAATCGATTAGATAAATCACTTATTGGATCAATGAATGATTTGGAAGTTTTAACTAATAAAAACGATAATCTCCACTTAACTATAGCATTAAACTATGGTGGGCGTGATGAAATCATCAGAGCTACAAAGAAAATATCAGAGAAAATAAAATCTGGTGAACTGGAACTTGATGATATTACTAATGAGCTGCTTTCAAATAACCTTGATACATTTGATTTACCAGATCCTGATTTAGTAATTCGAACATCAGGAGAAAAAAGGACTTCTAATTTTTTACCATGGCAATGTGCATATTCTGAATATGTTTTTGAAGAAAGTAATTGGCCAGACTTCAATAAAGAAATTTATGAAGAAATTTTAAAAGAATTTAAGAGCCGTGAAGTTAAGGCTTTTATTTGAATAATCTGATTTTGCAACTCATATGTCTGACGGTACCGCCACTGACTGGCCTTAAGGTAATGTTATTATTTAATAAAATATAATTTTATATATTTAGCTCCAATGGTGGTTCCCACATTATTGAATTGTAATATATGTATTTGGACACAAACCTGCGTGATAAGATCATCTTTTTAAATTTTTTTAGTTAATGGATCTAACTAGCTTATAGGTCGGTGCCGCAGAATTTAGTTCGTTTAGTTAGAATTAAAAAAGGTGCCGTTCTTTGGCAAACAAAGCTGCTTGTGTCCTATTTGACACTCCTAACTTGGAGAATATATTCTTAACGTGAAGTTTTACTGTAACTTCTTGGATATCAAGGTTCCTTGCTATCTCTTTGTTCGATAATCCGATGCATAACTGTTCAAGTGTTTGCATTTCACGTGCAGAGACATTAGTGAAATCGCCATTATTTTTTCCCGCTGGTGCAGATGATACTAAGTCAAAAGGTAAGTATCGCTCTCCAGATAAAATGAATTTAATTGCGTTAATGAAAGAAATAGCGGATAGCGATTTTGGGATAAATCCTCTTGCATGGCGCTCCATTGCTTTATTGGCTACTTCACGATTAGCAACGCCTGACATCAGTGCAACCTTGGTACTCGGGTAGGATGTGCAAGCGCGTTCTAGACCTTGAAGCCCATTCATACCCGGCATGTTGTAGTCCAATATCAAGAGATCGATGGAGTTTAACCCACTCATTACTTCTAAAGCGGTATTCAAGTCCTGAGCAGTGAAAACATTAAATTCATCTACTGTTTCTAAATATGCAGCTATGGTGTCGCGAACTAAATCATGATCATCGGCTATAAGTATATTTGTCATGAATATTTTATAATAGTTTTCTATTCAAATTAATAGAAAAAAATTGCGAAATTAATCATAAATATATACTTTAGTATACCATACTATTCTGATGCCTTATATCGTCATACTTCCGTCTAGGTTACTTTATTATCAGACAAATTTGGAGATAATATTAAGGTTTAGATTGCATATTTAGCAAAATGTATGATTTTTTGTATTTCTTTTCAATTCGATAGGCACACTATTTGCACAGAGAAACGATGCATTGAAAATATCCTTTCTATTAGTGAAAATTATTTAGTTGTATTGAATAGAGCTATTCGCCTTGGGTTAAATCCAGTTTATGTAGATTAATAGCAGTTTGTTTCACAAGTTTATATAAGTTAAAGTTATAAAATGAATGTTGAATTAAAAGGGTATCGAAGTCTAATTTTGGTAGGCCTAAGTCTACTAGCACTACTGCTTGGACTAATGATAAATAAATTATTTTCTGAGTATCGAGATTTATCAATTGTAAAAGACACGATCTTTACAGGACGAGATCTATACCAACTTGATGCTCAATTTGCAGACTTAGATATAACTTTACTTGAACACACAAAAAATGAGAATTTATCAAAAGATGAGCTTCGAAATAAGATCGATATTGTCTTAAATAAACTTCTATTTCTGGAAAATACTGACTCTAATATGATTTTAGGTTTTAATGAAGAAGTAAAAATCTTGATGGATCCTATCAATCAATTTGTCCGTAAAACGGTTTCAATTATAGACAACGTAGACGAAATATCATTTGATAATATTCTAATATTGCGTGATATGGTTAAGAGGGTCAGGCCTAAAGTCAGTAAAAACGCGTTTCTTGTGTATCGCTTAGCCGTTATTCGATCACAAGAGCAGCAAATAAATTTTTCAAAGCAACTTATTTGGACGAGTGGTTCTGCTGTTTTTTTCTTAATAATGCTTGCTGGCCTATTGCTTTTGTTAGATCAAATGTTGAGATCTTCGATACGCCGTGCCGATGAACTTACAGCCTCATCCAGGCAGTTAGCTTTAACCGTAGCAGGCTCAATGGATGCTATCATCATAGCAGATGGCTTCAGTAAAATCATTGAATACAACACTTCTGCTCAAGGTGTTTTTGGATGGTCTCGCGAAGAAATCATTGGGAAAACCATGGAGGAAATCTTCTTCCGAAGCGGTTTGAGGGATGCTTATAAAAATGCAATGGCTCAATCTTTAGAGTTATCACATACAAATGCCATTGATGGTGTCCGAGTTGAGCTGACGGCGTGGAGGAAAAACGGCGAAGAGTTTGAAGTTGAATTAAATATGACTTATGTCGAACGTAATGATGATGCCATATACATGGCGTACATACGCGATATCAGTGATCGAAAGGCTGCTGAGAAAATCTTAATTGAAGCGCGTGATCGCGCTGAACGCACAGATAAAGCAAAGTCGCAGTTTTTGGCTGTTATGAGTCATGAAATGCGAACCCCTTTAGCAGGTATTATTGGCGTTATGGATTTGCTTAAGACAACCAAGCTTACGAAAAAGCAGGATCATTATGTTCAGATCGCAACATCCTCTGGCGAAGTCATGTTAGAACATATTAACGAAGCACTTGATATTACGCGCATTGAAGGTGGTGCGCTAAATTTATCCCCTCAAGAATTTAATTTACCAGATTTGGTTAGATCTTTGGTTGAGGTCCTTAAACCGCTCGCCAGTGAAAAAGTATTAAATTTAGATTTTCAAATTGATAGCAACATTAAGACTAATTTTATAGGTGACAGTCTTCGGATTAGACAGATTTTGACAAATCTATTGGGTAATTCAATCAAGTTTACGGATGAAGGAAGTATCAAATTTGTAATTGGTCACAGTTATGTATCGGATGTTTCCACAGTTAAATTCAAAATAACTGACACTGGCGTGGGTATTGCTCCAGAAAACCATGAAAAGATTTTTGAGGATTTTATGGCTCTTTCCTCTGGTGATCAACGACAAACGCGGGGTGATGGATTGGGACTTTCTATATCTCGCAAAATTTCACGCCAAATGGGTGGCGATATTATTGTGGAAAGTAATATCAATGAAGGTGCTACATTTATCTTGAGCTTACCGCTGGTGCAAGTTGTTAAGACGGATGTCGTTGAGCTTAAAGGATTAGATATTCCTGTGGAGAACTCTAAAAAAATTAACGTACTTGTTGTTGAGGATAGTATTACGAATAGGGAAGTTCTTAGCGATATGCTTGAAGAAATGGGGCATAAAGTGATTGGTGCAATGAATGGACTGGAATCCCTGGAACAAGTAAAAAAACAAAGATTTGATATCATTTTTATGGATATTAACATGCCAATTATGGGTGGCATAGAGGCTGTACAAAAAATTCGTTCAGGTGGGGGGCTAAATTCAAAAACATATATTGCTGGGCTAACTGCGCACGGAAGCGATGAGTTTGGCGTGGAAGCAGAACAAGCTGGCATGGATTGTTATTTCACAAAGCCAATACGTTTAGTTACTTTGCAACAGATTATATTAGATGTTGTTGCTAGTCGTTCTGATGAAACTATTGGTGAGTTCTCACCAGTTCTTAAAGAATTATTTGAAACTCTTGGCTGTGAGAAAACCTTGGGAGTTTCGGGGGTATTTTTTGAAGAATTGGAACAGTTTATTAATCAGTGCAATCAGGGTATTTTTTCGCATGATAATCATGCATTGGTGGAGGCTGCCCATAAAATTAAAGGTGCCGCAGCTATGTTGGGGCTAGACCTGTTAGAAACGATATTTGCTCAACTGGAAAGTGATGCTCACGAAGATAATATCAGAGATTTAAATAATCGCATTCAAAGTCTTGAACATGTTGCAAAGCAGTCAGAAGCTATTTTCAATCATTATGTTTCGTTGAGTGTAAAATAGGCGTACCTAGGTAGTGCGACCTATTCTTAAGTATATTTTGTCTTCTCCTTATTTTCTCTAATCTATCCAACCGCCATGCAGTTTATGAAGCCAAGGCCTGACATGTTTGTTTCTGATAATTCTGTCTCAATACAATCAACAGAAATAAAATTAAATGAATAATTCATACATAACTGATGCGGCTGGTGATGAATGACACAACGTAAGGGTATTATTCTTGCAGGGGGATCAGGCACAAGACTTCATCCTATTACTATGGGTGTATCTAAACAATTGCTGCCTGTTTATGATAAGCCAATGATTTATTACCCACTAACTGTGCTTATGATGGCTGGTATTCGTGAGATAATGGTTATAACTACCCCTCATGATCTAGATCAGTTTCAGCGTATTTTGGGCGATGGTAACCAGTGGGGCATTTCACTGCAATATAAAGTCCAGCCTAGTCCTGATGGGTTGGCGCAGGCATTCATCTTGGCTGAAGAATTCCTGGCTGGTGCCCCTGCAGCACTTATACTAGGTGATAATATTTTCTTTGGTGATGGTTTGAGTGCTCTTTTACAAAAAGCTAATAAAGCCATATGTGGTGCTACTGCCTTTGGTTATAATGTGCCTGATCCCAAACGATACGGAGTGGTGGGTTTTGATAATAAAGGCGATGTGAAAAGTATTGTTGAAAAACCAAATATACCAGCCTCAAATTATGCTGTAACTGGACTCTATTTTGTGGATGAAACAGCACCTGAGCGTGCTAAGAATGTGCAGCCTTCCGCCCGTGGTGAACTGGAGATTACTAGTATACTGGAAAGCTATCTTAATGATGGTGGGCTAAACTTACAAAAAATGGGGGATGGTTTTGCTTGGATGGATACTGGAACTCATGACAGCCTATTAGATGCTGGAAATTTTGTGCGCACGCTTTCAAAACGGCAGAGTGTGCAGGTGGGATCACCAGACGAAGTTGCATTTAATTTGGGATGGGTAAACGAAGTAAAGTCAAAAGTTATTACTCAGAAGCATAGTTTTTTTGAGAAAGAAACTGTATTATACCTTTCAAATTTGGATAGCAATATAACCATACTCGACAATATATCCAAAAGAAGTAGTTACAGCCAAAAGAACAAAGAAAGTTTAAATTCAAACAATTCAATAAAAAACTATTCATTTAAAGTTAAGGATAAGTTTGGTTAAATATCAACTTAAAAGAAATCGATCATGTCAACTAAATGTGACAATAATTTTTTATTTTATAGAAATTCAAGAGGCTGATTGAAAATGAATTTCTATCAACCCAATAGTACAATTAACCCAACTTTTTCTGGTAATGATATCGAGCTAAGAAAAATCGCAAACACACTTTGGCGGGGTAAATGGATAATATTCACGCTTATTATGTTATGTTATGGTGTATCAGATATTTATTACAGATACCTTTCAGTGGAGTTATATCCAGCAACTGCAAAAATTGCATTAGAAGAGGGTAAACCCAGAAAAGTACTTACTAAAATTGAAAGTGTCGAGACGAGAAGTCTCATAACTGATATTGACATAAATACTGAGATTGAGATTTTACGATCTGGTGAACTTGTAGAAGAACTTGTGGATTCCCTTGATCTCACAAATCAAAGCGCTCTTAATCCTTACTTACGTGAACCCCCGTTATCAAGATCATTTATAACGAATCTTTTATCATTTTTTGACATTTTGCCTGACACTTCAAAAACTATGTCATCTCTAGAAAAGCAACGATCAAGTGTCTTTAGCCATGTTCGCAATAGCATGGCCTTCTCAAATACCCCAAATACTAGGGTCATTAATATTTTAGTTACGACAACTAACGCGGATCTTTCTGTCATTATTGCCAACAAAATGGCAGAACTGTACATCAAAAGCAAGATTCAGATAAAACTTAACGAGCTTAAAACTGCGACAGACTTTCTATCTAATCGTGCATCTGAATTGAAGTATGACTTCGAAAATTTGAAGGTAAAATTGGCTAGTTTTTCCAGTAAATCAAAGCTCATTAATCCTGATAATTTAATAGCACAGGAAATTAAGCTCCGTGATTTACGCATGCGATTATCAGAGGCTAGCAAGCTTGTCGTAACAGAGACTGACAAACATACAAAGCTCTTATCTCTCAGAGAATCTGGCAATTTGAAAGAACTCATAAGTTACGCAGACAATTTTCGATTAAATCGCACCTTTCAACAATATAGCAACAACAATTTATCTCTTGAAGGCATTAATTTAGAAATAAATCGCCATATTCTCAATCTTGAATCTGAGCATAAACGAAAACAAAAGCAATTATTGGCTCTTAAAAGATCTGAGAGTTTTCTTGCAAGCCAGATTGAGCGACAGTCTCAAGAGCTAATTGTCCTTCAACAGCTTGAGCTTGAGACAGAAGCAGCTCGCCTTCTATATGAAAGTTTTTTCACACGGCTTTTGGAGACAGAAGTTCAACTTGGGCTTGAGACAGCCGACGGACGGATCCTTGCAACAGCAACAAAAAAAGGGGCTTCTAACCTAAACAAGATCCAAATTATCATTATTGGATGTACTATTGGGTTTATAATCGGAGCTGGTATTGTACTTATGAGGGAATTTCGCTTTTCGGGTTATAGATCGATTAATGAATTGCGCGATAATAGTGGTTATAGGGTTCTGGCCTCTGTGCCACTTATTTCTGTAAAGCATAAAAAATCAGCCATTTCATACCTCAAGAATAATCCAAATTCTTTGGTTGCCGAGGCTGTACGTAATATGCGGACATCCATTCTCATGTCTAAATCAGATATTATTCCACAAGTTATTATGCTTACCTCTTCAGTTCCAAAAGAAGGTAAGACAATGCTCACTTTTGCGCTTGCTCAAAACATGGTTGGCCTTGGTAAACGTATTCTTTTAATTGAAGCTGATATCCGTAGATCTACTCATTCCGTCAAAATTAATAGACAAAATACAGTTGCATTTGTTGATCTCATATTGGGTAATAAGGAGTTTAAGGATGTTAATTTATTCGTTGAAGAATTGGGGCATGACATCCTCACGGCCTCAAAAACTGATATGAACGCTGCTGATATTTTTGCGTCGCATCAATTTTCCAAGCTTCTTACTGAACTTCGAAACCATTACGATTATATTCTAATAGACTCCCCACCTGTTTTATCTGTTCCAGATGCGCGTTTAATAGGTGCTAATAGTGACGTTAGTATTTATATTGTTAAGTGGGACAAAACTACTCGTGATCAGGTTGATCAAGGCCTAGATATGCTTACAAGCATCGGCATAAACGCAACAGGTCTGGTGCTAAATCAGGTGGATCCACGTAGAATGAAAACTTATGGTTATATAAGCCCATACGGTTATAATGCATACGGATCAGAGTATTATGACAGTTAAATGCAATTATTTGGATAGTCGTGCAATTGGTTCTGCCCAAGGCTTTAAGTGTGAGGCACAAAACATGAATAAAATAGTGATAAGGACTCTAGGAAGAGATTTTATAAAATTCACATTATTGGCTTTAGGATTATTTATAATAACTGGATGTGGAATTGTATATGATACATATTCATTGTCAGACGATCCAAGCAATAATATAAGAGTCATCAAGCTCACCCCTGAGACAGTACTTGAAGCCAATAGCTCGCCATTTAAACCACAGGATTGGCCGGAAGTTTTTTCTTCAAGAATTAAAGATAATAAAGTCTATCGTAATCAAGTTCTTTCTGACCCAGTGCTAGACCCAAAGAGACTCTCTGGTGTCATAGAGTGGCGCCTACCAACGAAGGCTCAACCTAAGCCATATAAAATTGGTATTGGTGATGTTATAACGCTTAGTACGCCAATGAATGAGGACCTTATTGGGGTATTAAATGGTGTTCTAGCATCGCAAAATAGACGACAGAGTTATACTGTTCAGGATAATGGATCTATCTCAATTACGGACATTGGACGTGTCATCATCGGGGGGTTTACGCTTGAAGAAGCTGAGGATGCAATTTACCGACAATTCGTTGATGTGGGCATAGCTCCCTCATTTAGCATTGAGGTAGCTGAATTTAACTCTCAAAAAGTTTCTGTAACTGGTAACGTAATATCACCTGGCATGATATCGATTGCACTCCAACCACTTTATTTAGATCAAGCTATTTATATCAAAGGTGGTATTGATACTGGCGATGCCTCTTATGTTATTATCCGACTTTACAGAAAAGACTCTATCTATCAAATACCTGGCCCAGAATTATACAACATGAACGAATCTAATAAAATACTACTTGAAGATGGAGACAGGATCGTAGTGGATATGACTGATGAATATGAAAATGTACTTGGTTTACGTCAGCAAGCGAGAGCACTTTTATTGGGAGAGATTGAACTGGAGACAGAGGCTAAGGCAAACGAGGCTGGTAGCGTTTTATCTAGGATTAATTATGGAAGTATACCAAGGCAATATATTTATATTATAGGTGAAGTACATAAGCAATCTCGGTTTGCGCTTCCTTTTGAGAGTAGGGCCGTTCTTGCAGACGCACTTTTGGAAAGTGGTGGTGGTTTGTTGTCTTCATCGGGAAATCCTAAACAGATCTATGTTATAAGAGGGGCTAGAAAACTGAAAGATTTTACATCGATCAAAGCTTTGCATCTTGATGCATCTAATGCGGCAAATTTCCTTCTTGCAACACATCTAGAATTAAGACCAAAAGATGTAATCTTTGTTGGATCACAACCTGTAACGAATTGGAATCGTGTCATTAATCAAATTATTCCCTCGCTTGGCTTATCAGATATGAATATACCAACTATCAATTGATTATCTTTCATACTCAAAATATAAAGATAAGTAAAAAATTGAAAATTAAATCATAGTAAAAATTTAGAAATTTCACAAAGAACTTAAATATAAGCTCTAAAGTGTATTTGGATATTTTTCCATGAATCTTTGGGTGAACTGGTACAAAATGCCAATAATGTAAAAATGTGACCAGTGTTTTTTATAAGCAATTCTTTTAAGAATACTTTTCTCATATCTAAGAAATATTGACGACAAAGTTATAATTATAGACTTTATCGGAAGAAATTAAGTTTTCAGAATATTACACAAAGTTTAATCAATGGTTTCGTCAATCTTAATTCTCTATCGCGAAATACCTATCATTTAGCTGTTAAATGTATTCTTTAGTATATAATTATCTATTCTTATTTGAGGTTAGATACACTTTCGCTTTTTGATTTACTAGGATCAGATCTGACATGGTTTTATTATCGATATTTACTATCCAATGAAACTGTACGATCCAATTTTATTACGTACATAAATTTATACAAAACAAAGCGATCTTTGATCAGTCTTTGTGCGGTAGCTATTTTAATTTAAAAAATGACAAAAAACACACGAAAAGTATTTTTAAATATTTATTTAAGTCTAACTTCAAAAAAACATATGCCCCAAAAGTGTTTGTGCCATGTGTTGTATTATAGATGTTTAAGACTGAATTGCATGGAGGTGTTCAAATTTGATTTTTGAAGGCAGCCCAGCATAAATGACTAGTTATAGAAAAAATAAATTTGCAGATGGTCTACCAGAACTGCGACATATCGATATAAATTCATATGGCCAAAAATCCAGACCGTCTTGTATATCGCTTGGAGTAGGTGACTGTGCTCTGTATTTAATGCGGCGTATAGTAGATGAACGTGGTGGGTTGACGGTGGGGGAAATGCCTGCCGAGGTACCTTTTTCGCCAGCTCGATATTTTGCAGTTTTTGATGTACCCTCGCAAGAGCTTCGCGGCGAACATGCCCACAAGCGCTGTCAGCAGTTCCTTATTTGCTTACATGGGTCTTGTAGGGTTCTGTTAGACGATGGAGAGCAACGCTGTGAAGTTACATTGGATAGACCAGACGTTGGCGTATTTATGCCTGAGATGATTTGGGGCACTCAATATCGCTATAGTCCTGATGCAGTGCTACTTGTTTTTGCATCACGGACATACGAAGCAAAAGACTATCTGAGAACTTATGAAGAATTCCAAATTGAACTCGAAAAGATGAAAAAATGAAAGTTCCTTTTTTGAATCTTGGTGCAGCATATCGTGAATTGAAAGCTGAAATTGATGTTTCAGTCTCTCGTGTAATCGAAAGTGGTTGCTATATCCTTGGCCCAGAAGTTGAGGCTTTTGAAATGGAATGGGCGACTTATTGTGAGGCAAACTACACAGTTGGCCTAGCAAATGGGCTTGATGCACTAACACTTGCTCTTCGTGCGCTTGATATTGGGCCGGGAGACGAAGTGATCGTCCCATCGAACACTTACATTGCCACTTGGTTAGCTGTATCTGCAGTTGGTGCTGTGCCAGTACCGGTAGAGCCAGATCCTGAAACCTATAATATTGACCCTACAAGAATAGAAGATGCCATCACATCCAGGACACGCGCACTGCTACCTGTCCACCTCTATGGTCAATCGGTGGATTTGGATATGATTTTAAAAATAGCCCTACGACATGATTTACGTGTGATTGAAGACGCAGCGCAAGCTCACGGCGCTCGTTACAAGGGGCGTCGAATCGGTGCGCATGGAGACATAGTTTGTTGGAGTTTTTATCCAGGTAAAAATCTTGGCGCACTTGGAGATGCAGGAGCAATTACAACAAATGATGCGTATTTGGCTAAGCGAGTGGCTATTTTGCGCAATTATGGTTCCCACCAAAAATACTTAAATGAAGAGCAAGGTATTAACTCGCGACTTGACCCGATACAGGCAGCTGTCCTACGTGTCAAACTTTCTCATCTTGATAATTGGAATGAGCGTCGTCGTAATATGGCACATTACTATAATGAAAAATTGTGTAAGACAAAATTATCTTTACCGAAGCTGCCTAATTGGGCAGAACCTGTATGGCACTTGTATGTTGTTCGCCATGCAGATCGTGGAGCTCTTCAGAAAAACATGTCCAAGAAAGGTATTGGAACACTTATCCACTATCCAATTCCGCCTCATATGCAGGCGGCTTATGTGGATTTGGGGTATTCTAAAAACGCCTTTCCGCTCGCTCGAAAATTTGCGGACGAAGTTTTAAGTCTACCAATTGGGCCACAATTTTCTTCTAAAGATTGTGAGGCGGTTGTTCATGCAATTTATTAAGCGATCGATGGGGTGGGTGGTTTGGCGTGCTTATCAATTTTTAAGGGTACATTTTTTTTCATTAGTTTTGACAAATTGTAACATTAATGGTATGCCTTTAAGGCATCAACCATTTCTATTTTTTGGCACTGAGAAAATAATCTTCAGTCAAAATGTCAAATTTGATTAATCAATCCCCAAGTGGCCGTCTGGTGAATATGGTTTCGCCAAAACAGTCATCCTTTACTATGTTGCTGCTGGATCAGTTGTTAATGGTAACTTATCCGCCACATGTTGATTGGCGGAAATCCTGCAAAAGTTATACGAGTATTATAAAATGAGTTCGCTGGGACCTCTTCGTGCAATTTCAATAGTCAGTAGTTCGCAAGTTGTAAATATTATCATTTCTATTATTCGGATGAAGTTGATTGCGATAATGTTAGGTCCTGCGGGAGTTGGTCTGCTAGGAGTATTTAACAACATAAAAGATATTGGAAGCGTTTTTGGTGGGCTCGGGCTTGCAACTTGTGGCGTGCGGCAGATTGCTCAGGATTCTAATTGTCTAGACACCCAGAACAAAACGCGAAAACTTCTAATTACTAGTTTTGTTATCCAAGGTGGATTAAGCGCACTGGTAATTTGGCTTATGCGTGACATCCTTACAAATCTTTTTTTTGCTGGCTCTATCGAGGCGCGAGCTATTGGAGTTATTGCTATTGCTGTGTGGGTCGGTTTGGTGGCCTCGGCAATGAGCGCTGTCATTCAGGGCATGCGACGGATTGCCGATTTGGTTTGTGTAACGGTATCTGGAGCTTTTATTGGTACGGTCGTCGGGTTAGTAGCAGTCTTGTTACTTGAAGATCAAGGATTGCCTTACCTTGTACTTGCATTGGCTCTTGGACAGCTAATTTCTGCAATATGGTTTTTAAGGCGAATAGAAAAACCGGTGCAATGTTCAGCCTTTCTTGTACAAGAACAAATTTCGAAATGGGGCAGCATGGTCCGAATTGGGATCGCTTTTATGTCTGGCGCACTTTTGACAACTGCAACACTATTGATCGTTCGAGGTATGATACATCAAAGACTTGGCACAGATGCCTTGGGGCAATTTGAAGCTGCCTGGGCTTTGTCAATTACCTATATTGGGTTTGTTCTTACTGCCATGTCTACGGATTACTTTCCAAGACTAAGTAATGCAATTAACGATCATAAAGTTGCGAATGCGATGATCAATGAGCAGCTGCAGCTTGCGCTAATTCTGGGAGGACCACTCATCTTGGTAACTATTGGTTTAGCACCAATTATGTTAAACGTTTTGTATTCGTCGGAGTTTAGTAATGCTTCTTCTCTTCTTCAGATGATGACGTTGGGCAATCTTTTTAAGCTTGTTTCATGGTCTTTGGGCTTTACGGTGGTGGCGAAAGGGCGCGGCGGATTGTTCATGTTAATTGAATTGAGTTTTAACCTGAGTTTTATTGGCTTTTTATGGTGGCAAATTGACAACTTTGGCAGTCAAACTATTGGAGTGGCATTTAGCTTTGCATATGCCGTTCATATGATCGCAACTTTCATTGCCGCACGTTCAATGGTTGATTTTAAATGGGAAAAGATCTCATTGTGGTTATTATTATCATACTCTGTATCAGTGGTAGCTCTATTTTTCTTAGCTAGAGCAGCACCAATAGTGGGCGGCATTGCGGCACTTGCTTTGGCGGGTTTCAGCGTAGTGTTGGGGCTACGATTCTTGATTGTAACTCGAGGACACTCTAACCAGACTGCAAGACGCATAGAAAATTTTTTTGAATTTATAGGTTGGCGCATCTATTCGAATGCACAGGAATAATATAAATGCCTTACTCACAGCACGAATAAGATATACTTTGAAGATTGCGGAGTTTGTATGGTTAAGATCATCTTTTAAAATTTTACTAGTTCTATAAGCAATCGATTTGTTTGTAGTCAAATACCAAACTTTACAGATTACGTGGTAATGCATGAATATTAATTCTGAAAATAATATGGCAGGGGCAGATGTTCCAATTAAAATATCTTTTTGTCTGTTTACATACAATCAAAGTGAATACGTCTTTGAGGCTCTGCAAAGCGCATTAGCACAGAACTATTCGCCAATGGAGATTGTAGTAATTGATGATGGCTCTTTAGATGGAACAGCTGCAATAATTGAAAAAGAAATTACTAATTATTCTGGACCCCACCAAATAAAAGTTCTTCTTAAAAAGAAAAACAAAGGTTTAGCCGATTCAATTAATACCGCAATTTATGATCTTGCTGATGGTGAATGGGTTGTTTTTGCTGCTGGTGATGACATCTCTTTTAAAGACAGGACTTTAAAAATTGCAAATATGGTGATGTCAAACCCAACCCTTACACTAATACAATCTGGAGTAATTCGTGTGAATGCCTCTGGAGAATTCTTAAACAATATTGATGCACCTGTGTTGAGCCTGGAAACAACATTTAAAGAATCTGTGCTTGGCGCGGCAGCCGCTTATCATAAACCCACAATCGCTTCTTTCCCGCAAATCGGTATGAGAGTTATCCGTGAAGACGCTGTTCTAACCGCAAGAGCTTTGATCGTAGGCAATTATGCCAGACTTGATGAATGTCTAGTGGAATGGCGTAGACATGAAAATAACATGTCAGGCACGACGGGACAGAGCTTTTTTGAGAGTTTATTATTTGTTAACGGTAAATTTTTAAACGACCATTCGATAGCACTCGCACAACAAATGTCTGATACCATACACGCAATGATGCGATGTATAATCGACGATAAGAAAAGTGCTTGGTTGCTGTTGAGTTATTCAAAAATGATCTTTAAAAATCAAAAACGGTCTGGTTTCTTTTTAGCACTACAAGATGGAAAAACTAGTATCGGAAAATACATGCGCCGGCACCCTTTTCATAGCATCTATGCATTAGTTTTTATTTCTTACCAGTATGCTCGTCACAAAGCATACAATTTTCGAAACTAAGACATTTTTGTACACATTTTACTAAGGATTTAAATGGCAATGCATTCTCAAATTGGTTTTCTAATGCCACCAACATTATTAGGTAAGCAGAATGGCGTGGTATGCCAAGCTCTGACTTGGCGCAAGGCTCTTGAAGAGAAAGCTATTTCAGTTCAACTTATAAACCCATGGTGTAGTTACGAGTGGTCAAAATTTGATGTTATACATGCATTCTCCATAGGGCATTATTTAAGCATGCTTCCAGAAATTAAAAAAAGAGGATGTAAGAAAATTATTTTATCTCCAATTTTTGATTATAATCGGCCAAGTCTTATTACAAATGCTTTAAGCCGGATTGCACTTCCATTTGGCGAACTGAGAACTACCTGGGCAACTTTTCGTTTAGCCCTTGCTTGCGTTGATCAAGTTTTGGCTCGAAGTTCCTTCGAAGCTGAATGCCTGATTAATGGATTTGGAATAGCAAAAGAAAAAATTTCGATAGTTCCCCTTTCGGTGCGGTTTTCCATGCCCCCTGAAAAATCTAAAAATATCCGAGAGCAAATTTGCTCACATGTTAGTATTTTATCTGCACCGATAAAAAATGTTAAAAGATTAGTAAAAGCTTCTGAAAAATTTGGCTTTTCACTTCATTTGGCAGGTAATATACCTGATAGAAACTTTAAAAAATGGTTAGAGAGTGTACAAAATAAAAACACTCAAATTGTATATCATGGGGTGCTTGATGATGATCAATTATTGCAATTGTACCAAAGGTCGAAGGTATTTGCACTTCCTAGTTTGATGGAAGGTGTTGGACTTGTTGCACTTGAAGCAGCCATTAATGGTGCGGAGATAGTAATTACTGAACGTGGAGGGCCAAAAGAATACTATGGAGGCTTGGCTCATACAGTTAATCCGCAAAGTGTTGATGAAATAGGCATAGCTATAATGAGCCTTTTGGGATCAAACACACATCAACCAGAATTAGCTGCTCGCATGGCATCGCTTTATTCAATTAATAATACTGTAAATTCACTAATTAACTCTTATGATCTTAGTTAATTTATATTTTTATGCATAAATCCCTTATTGGCTACATCACCTAAGAAAAATGTATAATATTTGATGCCTAAAAGAAATTCACATTTTTAGTATATGTAATGAAAACTGTTATAAAAAAATTCATAAAATAATATTGTTTAGTGATTTGCAACAATTTCAAAATTTAACAGTTAAAACTACTGATACAAAAGTGCACATCAATAAAACTTTCAATTGCATTATAAAATTGGAATATATGAACGTTTTCTCAGTTAATGACTTATCTACATCTTGCAAAAACGGAAATTAGTTTTGAAAATTAAACAAAGCTACAATACAGCAGAATTTAAATGGAATTTTACAAAAATTTCATTAATACTAGTTGCAATTTCACCGGCATTTCTTCTTGGAGCAGGCAATAGGCCACTTGGATTAATTTTCTTTATGGGAGTATCTCCATTTCTAGCATTTAAAAAAAGCTATGATGGAAACACTTTTGTCCTGCTAGCATTTTGTGGATCTATAGTGTTTTCCGCAGGAGTAATTAATATCGAAACTGTTCGCTGGTCGTCGGTATTTTATAGCTTAATGTTTTCTTCATTTTATATTGCATATGTAAACACACTTAAAAATGGATCAATGCAAATTTCTGAATTTATTAAAATATGTAAATTTATTTTATTTGCATACTTTTTTACACTCTTAATACAGCAATTTTGCGTCTTATTGAGTTTACCAATATTTAATGTAAGTAATTACAACTCTAGTAATCCCTGGAAATTAAACGCACTAGCAGCAGAGCCGTCGCACTCTGCACGAATTATTGCTTTAGTAATGTTGGCGTATGTAATGGCAATTAAAATCATAAAAAACTCACAAATTCCCGAGCCTACTCAAAAGGAGCAAATGCTGGTTTGGTTTGTATTCTTGTACTCAATGATGACACTTGGGAGTGGAACTGGAGCTTTTATGCTTTTTTTAATAATTCTTTATAAATTTGGCAAATTTAATGTGAAGTCATTTGTTTTAGCATTCGTAACCATTCTGATAGTTTTAAGCTTTTTTCCAATAGAGCAACTTAACAGATCAATTAATCTTATAATTTCGATATTTAGTTTGGATTATAATCAAATGTTAAGTGCCGATCATAGTGGTGCAATGCGGATTGCTCCTCTTTTTGTTTTGTTAAACGAGGTTGAGGTATTTTCGGTAAATGGTATTTTTGGGAATGGTACCGATAGCGTGGGATTATTTATGTCCAATTATATTGGTGGTGTTGAAGATGGTTTCGCAGGAGGAGGATTAATGATGTTATGGTATGAATATGGAGTTCTTTCATTTGCCCTGTTTTCTTTCTTTTCAATTCGAGCAATGTATATCGAAAAAGAGCCAATATTTTTTCTGATATGGTTAATTATGGTTTTTATAGCTGGTGTGAACGGTCAGATGATTTGGCTTGCAATAATACTATTTACATCGCTTAGATTCTTCAAATCTCAAATATATAACTTGAATTTATACTCAACTAAAAATGTTGTTTAAGACCATCTACCACAAAATATTAAAAAAGGCATAGAATACTATGTTCACTAATATTGGATTATCACATAAAAATAATTTGAAAAAAGAACATTTGGAAAAATTTACTGTCCTTCATATAATTAAAGGTAAAGCAAACAAAAACAGAGCAAATGGTGTTAACCAAGTAATTGATGGAATTTGTAAATACTCTGCTCGAAGTGGTATACGAGTGAACGTAATTGGTATGGCAAAAACTGCTTCTTTTGAAGGCGAAGAAATCTTTAAGTATGGTTACACGGTAAGGGTTTTTACAAATTGGATGGGGGGGTTTTGTCGCGCGCTTTTTGATGAAATATATAAAGCTGATATTATACATTTACACGGCACATATTCAGTTCTTAATATTTTTTCCGGTTGGGCATGTGAGCGTGTTGGTAAACCTTATATGGTAACTCTTCACGGGGGGCTTTCTCCAGCGCGCAATACTTGGAGGAATACTTTTAAAAAGTGGATTTTTCATCAAATTTTACAAAAACGCCATCTTGAAAATGCAGCTTTTATTCAATGTCTGACCGAAGAAGAAACTACAGAGGCTGTAATGAAATTTTGTCCACAATCGATTGTCGTTATACCTAACGGCGTTGACCTAGATGACTTCCCAAGAACTGAACGCATAGTGAAAAATAATTCGATAAAGTCAATTGGTTACATCGGTAGAATATCGCGTGAAAAAAACCTTGAATCTCTTTGTAGTGCATTTTCAAAAATAAATAAAGATCACAACATGCAGTTGTTGTTGGCGGGACCTCTAACGGACGAAGCGAAGCGGATTGAACAACGGTGGTCAAGTTATAATATTAAGATTGTTGGACCCAAATTTGGTTTGGACAAAACAATTTTCTTGGATAGTTTAAATGTCTTTGTCCATCCATCGAAGACAGATGTGTTCTCAATTGGTGCAATGGAAGCTCTAGCTTGTGGCGTTCCGGTGGTAATTACGCGCACCTCAGATACGAGTTATTTTTTGGATACTGGTGCTTTCATTATGTGCGAGCCTACGGCTTATGGAATCGAAAAGGCACTTTGGAAGGCTTTAAATAGTCAAGAGACCTTAGCAGAGATGGTAAGTCATGGACGGCAACTTATCGAGACAAAGTTAAATTGGAATATAGCGACAGCTAATTTAATAGAAGCTTATCGAGATGTCATTAAGCTTTAACTCAATAAATAATGAGGCAGTAACTCAAATTGTGCGTGAAGCTTTAAAAGGACAAATGGAAGTGCTAATTTTGCGTGGTGTGGATGAATTTGTGCATGATGCCAGCGATATTGATGTACTAGTGCCGCGCAATCACTCACTTTCAGCTCTTATGCGCACTGCAGAAAAAGCAGCTCATGCAGGTTGGAAAATTCTTGCAGTGAGAGATATCGGCTACCTGGCACAGATTTGTTTGGTTAAGTGGGACAAAGCCAATGATAAATATCACGCCGTTAAAATAGATTTCTTTAATGGTCTAAGCTGGTGTGCACTAGGCAGAGATACCATTACTGGAGCGTTACTCGATATTCGAACTTCTGTAGGCGAACAAGAGGCAATTGCGTTGGTCACACTCTTGCAGAAACTTATGTATTCAGGTTACCTAAGTAAACGTGACCGAGCACGGATAGCTGCGGGTTGCGACATTAATCAGATTGAGGCATTTATAAACAAAACTGAGCTACCTTTATCTCGTAAGACTTTGGAAAAAGGTGTACTGTCAAAAATAATCCGCTGGAGATTGCGCGCAGCGTCATCTGATGTAGGATTAGCTAATGTACTTTTTTGGATAGTAAAGGTTATTTGGCGCCGGATACGCTTTACCTTTATCCGGTCTGCCTTACCCGGAACATCCATTGTGTTAAAATGTGTCGACCGAGACCGGTGTGAAGTGATTGCGGCCCACTTTCAATTGTTGCTTGGAACGGCAGGTTTCCCCAGACCAAAAATCGTTCTTCAAAGTGGTTTTAGCTCCTTAAATTTCATACAAAATTTACTACATGTATGGTATGTTCTGTGTGGGGATATATTACTTAAAGGTCAAATGCAGGTCGACGACGAAAACTCTTTAACCCACCAAGAATTCACAACTGATCATACCATCATTATAGATTGTATATCTGAGTGTGACGATGATTTGGCCATATTTCTGGATAGTGTTTCACAACATTCTTTGAACACACTTCGACGACTAGAAAATAGATGAATGTTAGAACAAAAACTGTTAGTTTTCTTGGACCTGATGGCGCAGGAAAAACTACAATTATGGCCCTTGTGGAACACGAATTGACTGCACGAGAGGTTGATTTTGCACATTATTATTTTGCTCCTGGTTATCTCAAACGATACCGCGCTTCAGGAATAGCTACGGTTAATACAAATCCACACGCAGGACGCCAGTATAATTCAGGGTTGGTACTGCTGAAGATTTGTTTGATGCTGTTTGAATTCAATATGGGTGTGCCAAAAGTGAAACGCCAAAATAAACTTGTATTGTTTGACAGATTTATTCACGATCTTCTGGTAGATCCAAGGCGCTACAGGTTGAACCGATTGCGCTGGTGGATGAATGTGTTACTTAAGCTTGCCCCATCTCCGGACCTAATGGTTATAATTACTGCACCCGCCAAAATCATTCAGAGCCGAAAACAAGAAGTTAGTTTAAAAGAAACGGAACGACAGGTTTTGACATACAAAAGTATTGCGAACCAGTTTTCACGATTTCTTTTGATTGAAAATGTTGGTCAACCTGAGGATGCAGCTATAAAGATTGTTTCTGCTATATTTGATAGATGATTGATTTGAAACCTCTTTTAGGCTCTGAAGAAGATCCAGGTATTCAGGTCTCTTTTAAGCTATTTACGACTAAAGGGAGAGAGCGGTGGCTTCTTGAAGATCATTATAGACACCCTTGGCATCTCGAAACTTGGCCTCGCGCTAACTGCCGAGCCCATATAATCTATTACACAGCAATTTTACTTGGTAAGTTAGGTGTTCATCTTCCTTCTAGACGTATAATTCTAAACATCTCAAAATATTCAATATACGAAAAATATCGTTTTGAATTTGATAAACTTTCAATCTTTCTTGGCACACCTGGTCTTAATAGAAAATTTGTTGTTTTTGCAAGAAACAAGAAAGGCTCATGGTTTATCAAAATTCCAATTAGTAATCGCAGTAGTGAACTTTTAAGTAATGAAGCTATGGCACTTGGGGATCTGAATAAAGATGTGGCTTTTGCCTCAATGGTTCCAAGTTACTTTTGGATAAGAAATACACTTGCAATAGAGGATGTACGTCAATCAGGTGCTTCTTTTGCGCCGTTGGATAATGATGAAATCCTTCGAGTGCATAATCTTCTTTTTTCGAGAAGCCATCATGTAGTTACCCTGAAAGACTTCAAGACTGTTTGGGAACATTCGACACAAAATTCCCACGTCAATGAAGAAATGCGCGTCTTAATTTATAAGACCCGGATTGCAGCTTACGATCATATTCAGCATTTGAATGATGATATGAATTTTGAATGCTACCAAGCTCATGGTGATTTTACTAGATGGAACGTGCTTCGTGCCAAAGATGGTTCAGCTCGGATCATTGACTGGGAAATGTATGGAAGGCGACCAAAATTCTTTGATCCGCTTCATTATATTGTTTCACAAGCGATCTTGGTAGATAAGGTAAGTGCAGAAGTAATTTTAGAAAAAGTTCTTAAGTTTGGATTGAGCATCAGGGCTGATTTGTTGTTTCCAATATATTTTGGACTGTATCTTGTTGATCAAGCTCTTATGTATTGTGGTCTTTACGAAAATGGCGGTGATACATCACCACAAGCTCTGTGGCAGTTGCAAAAATGGACAGACTTGTTGGCATTATTATCACCTAGTTCTGTCAATGAATAGATTATTTGGAAAATAGAATTAGACGTTTGATCAAAAAGCAGGGTGCTATTGCAACAGTATAGTTTAAAAAAAGCTAAAGGTTATGATTTAAAAAAATTCTCTTATTGCATCATCATATCGGTACTTCATTCGTTGCAAATAGGCTTTGATGACCAACACGCAAATAGAAAGTCAGCATTGATGTCATTATATTATAAATTAAATTATTTTTCTTATGTATAAACGTAAAATTGTATTGATTGCAGCTTATGATGTGAGTTTACACACTAGTGAAGGTTATATTGCTGTAAGCTTTCTTGCTCGTATCGACCCTGAGATAAAAGTGATCCTATTAACACGCATAAATAATGTGTCTGAACTTTGTGATAACTTTGAGTTTAAGGCTTCTTGCCCTAACGTGAAACTAATCGGGTATGACCTGCCTAAATGGTTAACATGCTGGAAAAAAGGTGCGCGAGGTTATAGACTTTATGCCTATCTGTGGCAGATCAGCTGGCCTTTTACGCTGAAATTTAAACGCCGGCTGATAAAGCGCCTGTCCGTGGTGCATACACTAAACTTTCATAATGACAGCATTCCTAACATGGGATGGATCCTGGGAAAGCCGACGGTATGGGGGCCTATCAACCATAACGAGGCAACACTTACATGGCGTATGAAGAATTGGCCAATCAAGATGAGGATTAACAACACACTGAAAGCCGTTATCCGAAGATTGGCATGGCGCCTTGACCCACTCCTGAAACTTTCAATTTTAAAGACAGATGTGGTATTTTCTGCTGGTAATTGGGTTGATCAACGGCTTGGCTTAAGAGATCGTGTAAATGTTCAACGAAAAAGCCAACTTGGATTTGATGTATCCATGCTTCCCTTACGGCGAAGCACACCAAGCACTGCGCTATCTTTGGTGATTGGAGGTAGACTGGACTGGATCAAGGGGATTGACCTTGCGCTGCACGCATTGGCTCTATTGCCGCATAATGTGACCCTTACTCTCATAGGTGATGGTCCGTGCAAAAGATTCCTGATTGAGCGTGCAAGAAAGCTCAGTATTTTGGAGCGGGTGAAGTTTCTGCCTGCGGTTTCTCGAGAACAGTTATTACAACACTACGCTGATCACGACATCTTTCTTTTCCCTTCAGCTGAAACTGGTGGGTTAGCCTGGGTAGAGGCTCTGGCGGTTGGATTGCCTATTGTGGGTTTCGATGGACATACCGAATTGGCAGACATTTCAACGCATTTGCCAGGGATTAAGCTTGCAAAGGATCTTGGAGCATTTGAAGAAAATGTGAAAGAACTTGCTAAGACTATTCAAATAATTGCATCAGAATCTTACGATCCAGTAATATTATCCACAGCGGCGCAGTATCATTATGGCTGGGAAATTTTTGCAAGTGATATTCAGGATGTATACCGAAATATCGCCAATAAAAAAAATAAAATTTCAAATTCTGAAAGATTACCAAAATGAAAAAAATAAGAAGAATTGTCGCTGACTTAGTTATCCAAAAATACCCAAGGACTGGTGCCCTGGCTGCGGCAATATACGGGTATTTGAAAGCACCAAAAAAGAGTTTTTCGCTCTATGGTGAGGACCTCTTGGTACTAGAGCTATTCAATTATTCCTCAGAGGGAATTTATGTTGATATTGGAGCATTTCATGAACGCTGGATTTCGAATACACATGCGTTAAGTAAACTGGGCTGGGCAGGTGTTGTTAATGATGTCGAAAATGGAAAGCTTTTTTCTTTTAAAGCGCGCCAAAATTGTCATTCTTTTGTTGGCGCGGTTGTACCTAAGGGATTCTCAGATGATGAAATCATACTTTATAAGTTTAAAAGAATGTCTAGTGAATATGACACTATCGACAAAAAAACTGCCGATGATTATGTCAGTCGGCATAAGCTGTGCTACGATTGTGTGTCTGTGCCAGCCATTCCGATTAATACTCTATTGGAGACTGCCAAAAAAATATGCAAGGGTAGTATCAGATATCTGAACATAGATGTTGAAGGTGCTGATGAGGCTATTCTTGCAAGTATAAATCCGCAGGATTTTGGCGTTGAAGTCGTTCAGTTCGAAGATAATTTTAACCTTGGCGGTACTCCTATTTTAAGATCACATATGGCAATATGTGGTTATTCATTGATAGCAAGTCAAGGTGGTACCCACACTTACGTTGATGATGATCTTATTAATAGACGGTTTCCCGGTGTGACAAAAGAATCACAAACTCCAGTTATCTCTACGAAAATTGGAATGAAAAAACCCCATTCAGGTGATGGCATTTGATAGTCTTTTGCCACTTGTTGAATGATCGTTCGGGTAGTCCGACGGTGTTAAGCTCGACATTGAATGCGTTGGATGCGCACAACAACGGTTTACTTTACGTAGGCTCACAGGGCCAGGGCGTACTTGACGAAAATGATGTACCAATCCGGCATTATTGGTATCGTCGCAGTCTCTATCGTTCAATTACATTTTTTACTTATTTTGCCAGTCAAGTAGCGCTCTATCGTTCACTTTCGCGTTCGCAGGACATTCCACTTGATGCCACAGTTTTCGTAAATACACTTTTGCCATTCGCTGCAATGCTTTGGGGGCGGCGAACTGGGCGGCGCGTAATAGTACATATTCACGAGATATCTATTATGCCAAGATTGCTAAGCTGGTTTCTGAAGCGTTGCGCAGCACGCTCTGCTGAATTATTGCTTTACGTTTCAAAAGATCACTTTTCACGGTTGATAATTAAGGGTCCAGAATCGCGGATTATTCCAAATCCAGTTAGCCCACTATTGGTTGCTCGCGTTAATGAGAAAAGCTCTCGCCAGTTAGGGCGGTTTCGTATTTTAATGCTAGCTTCTCCGCGTCTTTATAAGGGCATTAAAGAATTTTTTGCATTGGCCACTGACCTGCAGGATAGAACTGATATTACCTTTGATCTTGTTTTGAATGCAGATCCAAAGGAAGTAGAGACTATTGCTGAGTGTCAAACTGATGCAGTCAATGTAACTGTTTACCCTCGCACGAATGACACGGGAAGATTCTATGTCGAAGCTGACTTAGTCATGAACTTATCTCGGGTCGATCAGTGGATCGAAACTTTTGGCCTCACGATCGTTGAAGCTATGACTTTTGGTATTCCGGTAATAACACCTCCTATTGGTGGTCCAGCTGAAATTGTTACACATGGCATAGAGGGCTATTGTATCGATTCTCGTGATGGCGTGGCGCTACGTAAGGCAGTATTGGCGCTTGCAGACGATATGACAAACTATTCAGCTATGTCTCAGGCAGCATTACTGCGCGCGAAAAATTTTACTTACGATGCTTATGCAGTAGCATTGCGTGATGCGCTCATCGGCCTTGATAAAGTGCATACAAAATGAAAATCGCTATTATTGGAACCGTTGGAGTGCCGGGTCGCTATGGTGGGTTTGAGACTTTGGCTCAAAATCTTGTTCAATATCACAAAAATACTAAACAAACTGTTAAACTGACTGTCTGGTGTTCAGGCAAAGACAACCCTGAAAAACTTGCAAATTTTGAAAGTGCTGACCTGCGCTATGTGAACTTGTCTGCAAATGGAATGCAAAGTATTCCTTATGATATACTCAGCATTTATCAGGCAGTTCGTAATGGATATGATTGTATCCTGCTACTTGGGGTCTCAGGGGCGCTGGCTATACCACTGATCCGGCTTATTAGTGGTGTACGCATAATTACAAATATTGATGGGATTGAATGGAAGCGTGATAAATGGAAGGGATTAGCAAGTTTATTTCTGCGTGTCTCGGAATGGGCAGCGGTACGCTTTTCTCATGAGGTGATCGCTGACAACCAGGCCATCGCCGATTATGCTTCTGAAATTTATGGAAGTGATTGTAAAGTCATCGCTTATGGGGGTGATCATGCTCTGGATCATGTTGATCAAACTGACATTCCAGCCAATCTGCCAGCGTACTATGCCCTCGCACTTTGTCGTATCGAACCGGAAAACAATGTACATGTCATTCTTAAGGCCTATAATGACCTAGATGCAAATATAGTCTTTGTGGGTAACTGGGATAATAGCACTTACGGTCGAAATCTTAAGGTAAAGTATGGTAATTGTTCGAACCTTTACTTGCTCGACCCGGTTTACGAGTGCAACATGTTATATTCACTACGTGCGAATGCATCAATTTATATACATGGTCATTCAGCTGGTGGCACAAACCCATCACTAGTTGAAATGATGCATTTTGGTATACCAATATTTGCAAATGGCTGTTCTTTCAACCGCTATACCACTGAAAGTAAAGCGCGATATTTTATGTGTGAATCTGAGCTTGTAGAGCTGCAGAGACACCTAAATCCTGACTTGGCTATCTGTATTGGTGCTGACATGCGCGAGATCGCACAGCGACGTTACAAATGGGATGATATCGGCAATGCTTATTTTGAATTGCTTGTTAGCGATAAGTGAATTGCCATTGGGGCTAATAAGAAAACTTGAGAAAGATTTAAGGTTAAAATTGAGATGAAAATTACAGAAACAAAGCTAGTAGGAGTGAAAATTCTAAAGCCAACACGGTTTAGCGATAACCGCGGTTTTTTTGCTGAGATTTATAACCGTAGAGTGTTTGAAGACTTAGGTATAGATGTTGATTTTGTACAAGAAAACCACTCACTTTCCTCTGAGGTTGGTACTGTGCGTGGCTTACATTTTCAGTCGCCACCTCATGCACAAGCAAAGTTAGTGCGATGTGGACGCGGGGCGATCTTTGATGTGGTGGTTGATATCAGGCAAGATAGCCCAACTTACGGGATGTGGATTGGCCAAGAATTGAGCGCGGAAAATGGTACTCAGCTTTTTATTTCGGCGGGCTTTGCTCATGGGTTTGTCACGCTTGAGCCTGATAGTGAGATAATTTACATGTGTAGTAATTATTATGCCCCTGAAGCCGAAGTAGTATTGCGCTGGGACGACCCTGAACTTAATATTTACTGGCCTATTAAAGGCAACGCGATTTTAAGTGAAAAAGACATCTCTGCTCCATTATTGGCAGATCTTGACAGTAAGTTTGTTTGGAAAGATAAATTATGAAACTTCTTGTATCTGGGGGGGCAGGATTTATTGGCTCTGCGGTAGTGCGTTCAGCGATTGCAAACGGACACAATGTGATGAACATTGATGCATTGAAATATTCTGCAAATTTGACTAATTTGGCTTCAGTAGCCAAAAATCCACTTTATAGATTCAAGAAAGCCGATGTTTGCGACCGTGCAAGTTTGGATACAGTTTTTACATCTTATCAGCCTGATATTGTAATGCATCTAGCGGCTGAATCGCATGTGGATCGCTCGATTGATGGACCTGCTGATTTTATTGATACGAATATCGTTGGCACGTTTAATATGCTAGAAGCAGCACGAAAATTTTGGGTAGAACAGAATCGACCCATTAATTTTCGTTTTCATCATGTTTCTACGGATGAGGTCTTTGGATCACTACCTGCTGATCCAGAGGTGAAGTTCACTGAAATTACGCCCTACCGTCCACGTAGCCCTTATTCTGCATCCAAAGCTGCATCTGATCATTTGGTGCGTGCTTGGCATGAAACATATGGTTTGCCAGTGGTACTTAGCAATTGCTCGAATAATTATGGCCCTTACCACTTTCCAGAAAAGCTCATCCCATTGGTCATTCTGAATGCATTATTAGGTAAGCAGCTGCCGATCTATGGTAACGGCAGTAATATTCGAGATTGGCTATATGTGGAGGATCATGCTGATGCACTGCTTTTGGTGGCTATGAAAGGTAAAGTAGGACAAAGCTATAACATTGGTGGTGAAAACGAATGCAGTAATCTGCATTTGGTGAAAATGATTTGTAGCATCCTTGATAGGATTCAACCTCGTGAGGTTGGGACTTATACTGATCTGATAAAATTTGTTGATGATCGTCCTGGACATGATGAGCGTTATGCGATCGATTCCAGCCACATTCGTAAGGAATTGGGTTGGAAGCCTTTGGTTGATTTGGAAGATGGATTGGAACGCACTGTGAGGTGGTATCTTGGAAACGAAGATTGGTGGCGTCCAATATTAGACCGGCAGAATGTAAGCAATCGTTTGGGAAAAAAGTCAAATTAAACTCATATATTTCTTAAATAACTAAACTTATAATGAATTTTTAAATTGAAATACCGCCCAGAAATAGATGGCTTAAGAGGCTTAGCCGTTGTTTCGGTAATACTCTTCCACGCTGGATTTGAACTATTTAGTGGGGGCTTTGTAGGCGTTGATGTGTTCTTTGTAATCAGTGGTTACTTGATTACGAGAATCCTTATTGAAGACATAGAGAACCAGCGTTTTAACCTTGTTAACTTCTATGAAAGACGTGCAAGGCGAATTCTTCCTGCACTTTTCTTTGTGATGCTTGTATGTATTCCTTTTGTTTGGCTGTGGATGCTGCCTAGTCAAATACAAGACTTTTCGGAAAGTCTTGTAGCAGTCAGCTTATTTGCTTCAAATATTCTATTTTGGCGAGAGAGTGACTACTTCGGTGCTTCTGCAGAAGAAAAGCCACTGCTTCATACGTGGAGCCTAGCTGTTGAAGAACAGTACTATGTACTGTTTCCTATTTTCCTAATCCTAGTTTGGCGTTTTGGTAAGAACAGAGTGTTTTGGATGATCGTTGTTATGGCGGCAATTAGCTTGCTGTTAAGTGAATGGGGTTGGCGCAACAAAGCAACAGCAAACTTTTACCTAGCACCTACACGTGCTTGGGAATTGTTCGCTGGGTCAATAGCTGCATTCATCGTACAGAAAAAAGGTGTGCAAAAGAAAAATGCATTAGCGCTGCTTGGCTTAGCAGCAATTTTTGTTTCCATCTTTGTGTATGATGAGAGCACACCTTTTCCTAGTGTATATGCTTTAGTACCAGTGCTTGGCGTAGTGCTACTTGTATTGTTTGCAGAAAAAGAAACATTAGCTGCTAGATTCCTAAGCAATAAGGCAATGGTTGGAATTGGCTTAATTAGTTACTCCGCTTACCTTTGGCATCAACCATTACTTGCATTTACAAGGATAAGATTCGGAGAGCTGCAATCTATCTTAATAATGGGAATGCTATCAGTTTGTTCGTTATTCTTGGCATATTTAAGTTGGAAATATATCGAGATACCCTTTCGTAAAAAAGCAAATATTAGCAGACTAAAAGTTTTCTTCGTTTCTTCAGTTGGTATTGGTTTATTTATAATTATGGGGGTTGTTGGACACATAAAAGAGGGATTTCCTAATAGATACGATAACAACTCAAGATTTCATGCAGCACAAAAAAAACTAATTAGGAACTCTGGGCTTAGCACACAGTGCGATAAAAAGTTTGTTAATGGTGGCGAGTGTGCGACTTCTGTAGAGCCAGAGATATTAGTCTGGGGTGATAGTTATGCGATGCATCTTGTATCAGGAATTCTGAGCTCCAATAGAAACGTAAGACTCCAACAAGCAACAGTAAGTCAATGTACACCAATTATAGGTTATGCTCTAGCTACAGCAACTCATGGCGCAAAAAATTGTATAGCGTTTAATGATGATGTTTATGAATATCTTTCCATTTCAAAAATAAAATATGTTGTTTTAGCATCGCCGTTTGCACAACTATACGAAAATAGAAACATGGTAGATGCAAAAGGTAGATTATATAGAAACGGTGCTGAAATAACGATGCAAGGATTAGTAACCTTGGTCGATAATATACGTAAAATGGGAAAAATTCCCATATTTTTTACACCACCACCAGGAGATGGAACTGACATAGGAAATTGTCTTTTACGTCATGAGTTACGTGGGCAATCATTGGATGGTTGTGATTTTGAACGGGAAAATATACATTCTCTTAAAGTTAAAATTACAAGTCAACTCAAAGACATAACTAGTGCGAATGTGGTAGATTTGACTGATTTCATCTGTGTTGGTTATACTTGCCGTGCATCCCTAGAAGGATTTTATTTGTATCGTGATACAGGGCATTTATCTTATGAGGGTAGTAGCATACTTGGGAAAACTTATAATTTCTTCAATTTGATTGTCTCGGCACAGTGATGTGACTTCAAATATTCGAGATATTCAGTTTAGAGGGCTTCGTTATCAAATGCCCTTGTAGCGCGATTCTGGGCACTTATCGTTTGAGGGTAGCCGCTTTTTTAGTAAAAAATATGATTTTTGTAATCTCATAGTTTCAAATAAGTAACTTAATGTTCTCAAAAAATAATCAAACCCTTGTTTTTGGTCGTACAGGGCAGGTCGCAAGGGAGATACAACGCTTAGCCCCAGTTCAGGCATTGGGCAGGGATATTGCTGATTTGTCATATCCTGAATCATGTGTTGCTGCTATCTATGCTCATCGTCCCCGTGCAGTAATCAATGCAGCTGCATTTACTGCTGTTGACCTGTGTGAGGAGCAAGAGGAGTTAGCTTTGACCATCAACAGTGTGGCTCCATCTGCTATGGCTCAAGCCTGCGCAATGCTGAATATACCTCTTATTCACATATCATCTGATTATGTGTTTGATGGCATCGGATATCGCCCATTTTCTCCTAAAGATGCCACTGCTCCGCAAAACGTCTATGGTCACAGCAAATTGAAAGGTGAGCAAGGAATTATAAAGTCAGGATGTAACTATGTAATATTGCGCACATCAGGGGTCTTTTCCGCTCATGGGTCCAATTTTGTTAAAAAAATATTACATAGCTCAAAGAGTTGTGATGAGCTAAATGTGGTTATGGATCAAGTTGGTGGCCCGACCCCAGCTAGGGCCATTGCAGCGGCTTGTCTAGAGATTGTTGATCAAATGCTAGTCAACCCTGGCAAATCTGGCATTTATCACTTTAGTGGTGCACCAAATGTCAGTTGGTGTGATTTTGCCAGAGTCATATTGATGGAGGCGGGGCGCAAAGTCCAAGTAAATGGGTTGCTCACTTGCGATTACCCAACACAAGCCAGCCGACCATTGAATTCGCAGCTTGATTGTAGTTTTACAGAAGAAACATTTAATCTTATTCGACCTAATTGGCGCCTGGACTTGGCTAAAATAATAAAA
>Ga0209199_1001288_pt1 | contig 30717 bp, 36 predicted proteins | sample COGITO_mtgs_1105_7_FD_184805 | JGI IMG/M metagenome (GOLD analysis project Ga0209199, IMG submission 184805) | Pelagic marine microbial communities from North Sea - COGITO_mtgs_110523 (SPAdes) (version 2) | ecosystem: Environmental > Aquatic > Marine > Epipelagic ...
GGTTAGGACAGCTGGTTTTCATCCTGCAAAGGGGGGTTCGATTCCCCCAGGGACCGCCATTAAGATGTTTTATTATACGTATATGCTCAAATCTATTTCACCTGGTTTAAAAAAAACTTATGTAGGATATACAAATAATCTGGTTTCTAGACTGAATAAACATAATTCAAACAAAGGTGCAAAATCAACAATGGGCTATAAATGGTTGTTAATTTATAGTAAAAAATTTAAAACAAAGAATGAGGCTATGTCATTTGAATATAAATTAAAAAAAAATCAAAAATTAAGAAAAGAAATCTTAGAAAAATCATCTTAATGAAAATTTCAATACTTTTACCATATAAAGAAAATTACTCAGAAAATTATGCAGGTGCTGTATCTTTATTTATAAATAGCACTACAAATTTAAGTAAATATAAAAAGAATATAACTGTATTTGGTAGTACAGATTACAAATCTAAATTATCGAAAAACTATAAAAATATAGAATTAAACAAAAATAGTTTATTTCAAAGTCAAAGTAGATTTTATGTAAATAAATTTATTAAATTACAAAAAACTATTAAAGCAGATATTATTGAAGTTCATAATAGACCAAATTATTTAAAATATATTAAGAAACTTAATTCTAAAATTGTTTTATATTTTCATAACGATCCACTTGATATGGCTGGTTCTGAGAAAGTTAAAGACAGATTAAACTTGCTGGAAATATGTGAAAAAATTATTTTTAATAGTACTTGGTCTAAAAACCGATTTATAAATGGTTTGGACAACTTTTATAGTGGTAGTACAAAACTTGAAGTTATAAATCAATCTATTAACAAGCCAAAATTAGATTTTACAAAAAAAAATAAAATAATAACTTTTATTGGAAAATTAAATTCAGCAAAAGGCTATGATTTATTTGGTGGTGCAATATTAAAAATTTTAAAAAAGTATAAAGATTGGAATGCGTTAGTTATTGGTGATGAACCGCGTGAAAAATTAATTTTTAAACATAAAAATCTTGCTTTATTAGGTTTTCTACCTCACAAAAAAGTTTTAAAAATACTTGAAAAAACAAGTATTTCTGTTGCTTGTTCAAGATGGGAGGAGCCTTTTGGTCGTACTAGCTTAGAGGCAGCTAGCAGAGGTTGTGCTGTAATTATATCAGACCGAGGTGGTTTAAAAGAAACTATAACTGACGGTATTATAATTAAAAAAAATACAATCAATAATATTTTTAATGCAATTGATGACTTAATAAAAAATAAAAAAAAATTAATAAATTTACAAAATTTATCATTTAACAATTTTTATTTAACAAACAAATACGCTAGTAAAAAAATTGATAGTTATCGATTAAACATTTTAAACAAAGAATTTAAACCTAATAAAGTAAAATTATTAAAATCTAAATTAAAAATTATCCATATAACTAATTTTAATGAAAGACATAATGGAAGATTATTTTACAATACAGGCAAAAGAATTAACAATGGTTTAGTGCGTTTAGGCCATAGTGTTTTAGAGCTTAGCGATAGAGACATTGTGAGTAATCATAGAAAATTAACTGATTTAAATGGTGCTAAATATTTAAACAACAAGTTACTATCAATAATTGGTAATTATGTACCTGACATAATAATACTAGGACATGCTGATTTAATTAAAATTAAAACCTTGAAAATAATTAAGAATTACTATCCACAAATAAAAATCTCTCAATGGTTTCTTGATAGAATGGATTCACACTGGATATCAAATAAAAAAAGATTTCTTGATAAATTAGATGTTATGGACGCAAGTTTTTGTACAACAAGCCCAAATATTTTAAAATTTCCTAAAACTAAACTTGTTTATTTTATTCCCAACCCAGTAGATGAGTCTTTTGAGATATTGAAAAATTATAAACATAAAAACTTGAAGAATGATGTTTTTTTTGCAATGAGTCATGGTGTTCATAGAGGAGTGTTAAAAAAAGGAAAGTTTGATGTGCGTGAAAATTTTATCAAAAAATTAACTAACAAATTACCTAACATAAAGTTTGATTTATATGGAATTGATAACAAACAACCAATATGGGCTGATAATTTTTTAAATGTTATTTCACAATCTAAGGTTGCTTTAAACTTAAGTCAGGGAGCCCCCTCAAAACACTACACTAGCGATAGATTTGCTCAATTAATTGGAAATGGATTATTAGTAATGATTGATAAAAAAACAGAAATAAGTGATTTTTTTAAAAGTGATGAAATTGTAACATATGAAAATGTAAATGATTTATCAAAAAAAATTATAAAATTTTCGAATAATGATGAATTAAGAAAAAAAATCGCTAAAAAGGGTAGAGATAAATATTTTAGATATTTTAATTCTACCGTTGTTGCTGAATTTCTAATAACTAAAACTTTTAAAATTAATAAAAAGTTTTTTTGGGAAAATAAAAATTAACATTAAGTTCTGTTTATGAAAAATATTATAATTGTTACAGGGGGTGCTGGTTTTATTGGTTCGAATTTAATTAAATATTTGTTAAAAAAAAAAATTTAAAAATTATTAGCATAGATAATTACTCAACTGGAACAACAAAAAATCACATCAATCATAAAAATGTCAAGTATATAAAGGGTGAAAATATAAATATTTCAAAAATTCTAAAAACGTCAAAAAAAAAAATTAAAGTTATTTTCCATTTTGGTGAATTTTCAAGAATTTTTCAAAGCTTTAAAAGACCTGAAGAATGTTTAAACAGTAATATTAATAATTCATTTGAAGTTATAAATTTTGCAAATAAAAATAAAATTAAAATTATTTATTCTGCAACATCTAGCGCCTTAGGTAACAATGGTAAAGATCAAAATCAATCACCATATGCTTGGGCCAAAACCAAAAATATAGAATTAATTAAGAATTATAGTGAGTGGTTTGATTTAAAATATGAGCTAGTTTTTTTCTATAACGTTTATGGTCCAAACCAAATAACAGATAGTCCCATGTCTGCTCTTATTGGGATTTTTGAAACACAATATAAAAAAAAAATACCATTAACTATTGTTAAACCAGGCTCACAAAGCAGAGACTTTACTCATGTTGACGATATTGTACATGGTTGCTATCTTGCTTGGACCAAAGGTAAACAAAAAGAATATATGCTCTGTACAAACAAATCATATTCAATAATAGAAATTGCAAAAATGTTTGGCTCTAAATTCAAATTTCTAAAATCAAGACCAGGTGATAGATTTGGATCAGTCATATCAAACAATAATGCTAAAAAAATACTAGGTTTTACAGCAAAAAAAATATTTAAAAATTATATTAAAGATTTTGTAAGTAAAAATTAATGTTTTCTATATTAATACCTTCTTTTAATAATGTAGATTACTTAAAAACCTGCATCAATAGCCTAAGAAAAAATTCCAAACACAATCATCAGATTATAGTTCATATTAATGAAGGAACAGACGGATCCCTTCAATATGTTAAAGAAAATAATATAGAATTCACTTATTCAGAAGATAATATTGGGATGCCTAAAGCCTTAAATAAAGCATCAAAACTTTCAAAATTCGATTATATATTAATATCACATGACGATTTCTATTTTTGTCCAGGTTGGGACACTGAATTTGTGAATGAAATTATGAATATCAAGCATAATAACTTTTATCTTTCTGGCACAATGGTTGGAGCAACAAATAAAATTCCATACTATGATAATGCATTACCCTCTGAATTTAATGCAGGTGATAATATTGAGAATTTTAATGAGTCTAGACTTATAAATAATCTAGATAAAATAAAAACATATGACTTTCAGGGTACAACAAAATGTCCAGGATTAATTCATAAAAATATCTGGATCAAAGCAGGGGGGTGGAGTGAAGAATTTTCTCCTACAGGTGGAGATGACAGTGATTTTGCAATGAAATTATGGCAAAATGATATAAGGATTTTTAAAGGATTGGGAAAATCATTAGTTTATCATTTTGGTTCAATAACAACTAGAAAAAAAAGTAAAGATATATTTACCTATTTGGGTAATAGAGGAAATAAAATTTTTTTAAAAAAATGGAAAATTACTATAAATTTTTTTGAAAATTTTTATTTAAAATCTGGTCTTGATAAAAATAAAAATATTATTTTTAATAAATATGATGGTGAACTTATAGATCCCCCCAAAAAAAATCGATACTTTTATGAGTTGATCAAATGTAAATTTCAATGGTTATATTTGATTTTAATCAATTATAAATAAAGTTTATGTCTAATAAAAATAAACTAATACTTGTTGAAAGTGAAATGAAAGGACCCAAAGGTCATTTTTTGGATAATTTAATAGAAACAACAAAAACTTTTGAAAAAAAATTAAATATTTCGTGGCTTCTTAATAGTCACTTTGATAGTGAAGGTACATATATTCCAAATAATATTAAAATTTTCAAATGTATAACTAGTAATGTTTTCAATAGAAAAAAAAACAAATTTTTATACTTAATTGAAGAGACTTATCTTTTTTTCTTAAATATTTTCCAGATTTTTTATATGCTATTTTATTTTATAAAAAAAAATAATTTATTTGATTACTGTATAGCTTTAAAATCTAATTATTTTTTATTACCAAAATATTTTTTTAGTTTTTATAAAAGATATGAAATATTAAATTTGTCAAAAAATGATCATATTTTTTTTCAAACAGCTAGACGTAAAGATATAGCACTAATCAACTTCCTTACAAAAATTGACAAAGATCATCCTAAGTTTCATATAAGGGTTATGTTACCTCCAAAGATAAAATTTAAAGGGTTTTTTTACTTTTTAAAAGAAATTGATAAAGTGCTTAAAGAAAAAAGAGCTTTTATATACTTGTGGAGTGATCATAACTATAAACTATTCTTAAGAAACTCCATTAGTAAAATGGGGATTTATAAATCAAATATTCCATGGTCTTTTTATAAAAGAAATTTAAAAACTAAGAATCATGTAATAGGATTTGTAGGTGATGCTAGAAAAGCTAGGGGTTTCCATCATTTACCAGAAATTATAAAAATTTTAGAAAAAAAAAAATATTTCTTTAGATATTTGATTCAATTTTCCAAAATATCTGATGATTTACTTTATGTAAGAGATAAACTTTACAAGTTTTCAAAAAAAAATAAAAATATTAAAATTATTGAAAAATATTGTGATTATAAAGAATTTAGAAATATTTTAAAAAAAATTGACATAATGCCTATTGTTCATAATTCAAATGAAATCAATAAAGTTACTTCTGGTACTATGTATTCATGTACATCAAATGAAATTCCACTTGTTATACCTAGTGGCACATTATTTATGAATAAAGTTTTAATATATAAGTCATTTGAAAAAGCAAAAAATTTATCTGAATTTGCTGATAAATTAATAAAGATCTCAAAAAATTATAATTTTTATCTAAACAATGTAAAAAAAAATTCTACTATTCTAAAAAATATTTTAAAGGATGATCCTTTAAGAATGAATATTATTTAGTATTCTTATTATAAAACTTAAATATAACAATTATTTTGATTTTTAATGATTAATTTGTCATTTTTCTATTTATTAAACTGCTTCTGTTATCAATCATTATAATATTTGCTTGAAAACTTTAAATTATAGAATAAAAGACTAATTTAATTTAAATCAATTATCAAAAAGTTACATGAATATAGGTTTTTTAGGATTAGGTAAATTGGGTTTGCCAGTTAGTCTTGCTGTTGAAGATAAAGGTCATAAAGTTTTTGGATATGATATTTCAAAACAAACAATTGAGGATATTAAAAATAAAAAAATTAGATATAAAGAGGAATGGGTTGATAAATTTTTACCCACTACTAATCTTGAAATTACAAATATAAATGAACTTGTTAAAAATAGTGAAATAATATTTGTTCCAATACAAACTCCTCATGATCCAAAATACGAGGGGGTAACTCGAATTCCTGAAAAACGTATAGACTTTGACTACACATACTTAAAATCAGGTATTAAGGATCTTTCTGAGTCTATTGAAAAAAATGGAGAGGATAAAGTTGTGATAATTATATCAACAGTTTTACCTGGTACTATAAGAAGTCAAATTAAACCTCTTTTAGGTAAACATACAAAACTTTGTTACAATCCTTTTTTTATTGCTATGGGTTCAACTATTAGAGATTTTTTACATCCAGAGTTTATATTATTCGGTGTTGATGATGAGCAAGCTGCTTTAAAGGCTCAAAATTTTTACAAAACTATCTGTGACTCTCCTTTTTACAAGACTACAATTGAAAATGCAGAATTAATAAAAGTTTCATACAATACAATGATCTCAACAAAAATTTCTTTTGTTAATACTATAATGGAAGCTTGTCATTATTTACCCAATACAAATATTGATGAAGTTACTAATGGATTAAAATTAGCAACAAGAAGGCTAATATCTCCCGCTTATATGACTGGGGGCATGGGTGATGGTGGTGGGTGTCATCCTCGTGATAATATCGCCTTAAGTCATTTATCACAAAAATTAAATCTTTCCTATAACTGGTTTGAAGGGATAATGATGCAAAGAGAAAAACAGTCAGAATGGTTGGCAAATTTAGTTATTGAGAATTCATCTAATAGACAAATTAATATATTGGGAAAAACATTCAAACCTGAAACAAATCTAATCTTAGGAAGTCCATCTTTATTACTTGGAAATATTTTAAAAGAAAAAGGATGTGAGGTATTCTCTTGGGATCCTTATGTTGATAAGAGTTTTGATGTTGTTTCTGATCAATTTAATTGGACTAAAAGTGGAGTATTGCATGTCTTTTTTATTGGAACCAAGCACCCAGATTTTATAAAATTCAAATATCCTATAAATTCAATTATTATTGATCCATTTAGATATATATTCAATATTGAAGGCTCTAAAATAATAAGAATTGGTGATAACACTACTGTTAATAATTAAAAAAACTACTTACTTTTAAATTAATTAAAATTATTTTATATTTTAATCTTATTTAAAGCATTATTTTTAAATAAATTTGCTTCTTTAATATACCGTCTTACCATTTCTGTTGATTTATGACCTGTCATAGCCATGATATTTCTTTCTTCAACTCCAGATTCTGCTGCTGATGTTGCAAAACCAGATCTCAAACTGTGACCAGAATAATTTTTACTATCTATACCTATTAATTGTAAGTATTGTTTAATAAGAAGAGCTACGGTTTGATCTGTTAATCTATTTTCCGATAATTTAGAGCCTTTAGAGAGCCTCCTAAAGACAGGTCCTGATCTTATTTTTGAAACCTCCATCCATTTTTTTAACGATACAACGGGGCAATATTGAGGGTTATCAAAGTAGGGCAGAGCTTTTGTAAAACCTTCTCCAAATTGATCTGTTTTAGATCTTCTAAGATTGATTTTGATCCCTTCTGCAACAAAATCTAAATCATCATGGTTCAATGTAACTATTTCGTTTCTCCTAAATCCACCTGAAAAGCCTATTAAGATTATTGATCTATCTCTGAATTTTTTAATTTCTTCTTTATCTTGTTCATCTATAACATTAATAATCTTTTTTAAAGTACTGATTAGTATAGGTTTTTTTCCTTTTTGACTACTGCCTTTCCTTCTTTTTATACCCATAATATTTTCAATTATTGAAGGATGTTTCATGTCCAAATAATGTCCTTTTAACTTGTGAATAATGCCAATTGATACCAGCCTACGCTTTAAAGTGCTCATTTTAGAGCCTTTTGTTGATAAATAAGTTAAATATAAAGATACTATTTTAGGGTCTGAAGGAAGAGACTTAAATCCATTTTGGGCACAGAACAATCCAAAGTTATTAAAATCTGAATTATAAGCTCTTACAGTATTCTTAGCCTTAGAGTTTCTTAAGTTTAATAATGTTTCTTCTTGTAAGGCTTTTATGTCTGTTATTATGTTATTCATATTTATTACTATTGATAACCATTAATTATCGTTAGTAATATATCAAGCTTATCTCGATGTCAAATAAAAAAAATTGAGTTAAGATTGTTTAGTGAAAAAATTTATATATTTAGTTTTACAAATTATTCAGATTTTTTCAGCTCTTGTGGCAATCTTGATGATTTTTACTACTTATTTAGATTACAAAAAATTTGGAATTCATGATGATTTTTTTATAACTTTAATTGTTATTGCTATTCAAATAATCTTGCCTATTTTTATATTTTACCTACAACAGTATACATTTATTAAAACTTACCATTATGATTACAAAAATGATTAATCATATAATATCAACAGTTTATTTTTTAAAACTAAACTAAATGATTAGAAAATTAGAAGAAAAAGATAAGGGAAATTGGGCTCAATTATATAATAGTTATGCTGATTTCTACAAAGTTCCAATGAATACAGGGATTTTAGACACTATTTGGAGTTGGATTCACGATGAAACTCATGGTGTTAATGCTATTTGCTTTGAATTAGAGGGTAAAATCGTTGGAATTGCCCATTACAGAACAATGCCAAGACCAATTAAAGGCCAATATATCGGGTTTTTAGACGATTTGTTCGTAGAGCCAGAATTTAGAGGTCAAAAAATAGCTCAAAAACTCATTAGTCACCTAAAATCATTATCTAAAGCCAATAATTGGAATGGAATTCGTTGGATCACCCACTCTTCCAATGAAAATGCAAAGAAATTATACGATAAAATAGCAAATAACACTGGATTTGAACTCTATGAACTTAAAGGGAACTAAGTTTCAGCTAAAAGTGTGGAATTACCTAAAGAAAATACCCAAAGGCAAAGTTAAGACCTACTTAGAAGTTGCTAAAGCCATTGGAAAACCTAAGGCATTCAGGGCTGTTGCTAATGCAGTGGGTAAAAACCCCTATCCTCCAAAAATACCCTGTCATAGAGTGATCAGATCAGATGGAAGCCTCGGTGGATACTCTGGAAAAGGTGGAATTCAACAAAAAAGACGTTTATTGAAATCGGAAAAGGTCTTCATAAAATAGTACTTTTAAACCTAAAAAACATCAAAAACCCTTGGTATTAAATACTTTTTAGGTATTTAGCAATATTTTTGTCTAATTGTTGTAATGCATCCTTCAGTTGTACTGCAAATGGACTTTCAGCTAAACTAGACCATCCTATGGACGTTTAAACAGCATATTCTCATACTGCATTGCTCTACTTGTCAACAATAGCAACGTTTCCAGAAATACTAAAAAACACCATTTTACTAGGCTTTTTAACCCCCTACTCTAGACGATAAATAATCTAATTTTCACTAAACTACCTTATTAATTGAAATAAGTATTTAATACCAATACTAAATAACCATTTTACATAGCTATAAATATTATGTTTGATTTTCTAAAATTTAAATTTCTCAATTCTCACTTTTTCAAATATAGAAAGGCAGACTTATGTTACTTCTGTTGTATTATAGGCTTATTTTTAGTAACTAAAATTTAACTATTTTATAAATATTTATAACTTTTATTTTTTAATTTTATAAATCTATAGTATTTTAATTAAACTAATAATTTCAATAATATAAATTGTATTATTAATGTATAATATTAAGTATTAGTAAATAAGTTATACCTTATTAATTTGATTTAATATAAATTTCTCTCCTTGAAATATATAATCCACTTAGAACAATTATAAATAAGCCAAGGTAAGTCCAGTTATCAGGTAATTCATTAAAGAAATAATAGCTGATAATGATATTAGTAATAATCTCAGTATATCCTAATGGAGCTAGTTTAGATGCATCAGCATATTTTAATGATAAAATTATAAAAAGATGAGCTACAGAGGCTATAAGGCCTATTATAGCCATCATAAACCACTCGTTAAGGCTTGGATTAACCCATACAGAGGGCATAAATAAACTAAATATGAGTAATCCTACTACACCTGTAAATAACAGTGTTAAAAGCGAGTTGTCCGAGGTGCTGAGCTTTCTGGTTATTACTAAATAAAAACCATAACAAATCCCACATGCTAATGCAGCTAAAGTAGCTAAATTTACATCTATAAAACCTGGCCTAATAACTATAAGAGTTCCAGAAAATCCTATCAAAACTGCAGTCCATCTTCTAATTCCAACTTTTTCAGAGAGAAAAAAAGGTGACAGTGCAGTACAGGTTATCGGAGCAACAAATGCTAATGTTAAAGCTTTTGGTAGTGAAATTACAGATATGGAATAAAAAAAGCATAGAGTAGAAAAAGCAAGTATTACACCTCTAACTGATTGTAAAATAGGCTTTTTACTCCAAACAAGAGTTTCCCTATAAAAAAATAGCATTAAGGAAGCTGTAAAAACAACTGTAAAAAAATATCTAGCCCATGTTATCTGTAATACGGGCATAGTAGCAGTTAAATGCTTAGCAAAGGCATCCATAACTGGGACTATCATCCATGCTGATGCATTTAATATTATTGCCTTCATTAACTGAGATTACTTCTTAATAAAAGTATTTTAAAGCAAAGAATACAGTTATTGGAACTGTAATAAATGACATTATGGTTGAAACAACAATCATACTAGCAATGCTATCAACAACTTTTTTTGAAGAATATAATGACCCAACTAAATATGTCAAAACAGCACTTGGCATTGAGCACTGAATTAATAATACTCCTGCAGCAAATCCTGATAAATTAAAAGTCTTTATAATAATAAAGCCAATAATTGGACCAATAATAACTCTAGCTATAGATGAGATTAAAGCTGATTTAAATGAAAAAACTTTAAACCGCGTTAGTGCTATACCCAAAGACATCAAAATTAAAAATATAGCAGCATAAGTAAGCATCATTGTTGTATTGATCAAAAAAACTGGCGTTTCTATATCGAAGTATAAAAATAAAACTGAAATAATAATTGCATAAAAAGGTGGACTTCTAAATAAGAGAGTTAAATCAAATTTTTTACTAGCAAGAAAAACTCCTAAGGTAAAATGAAATAATATAACTAGAGATGAGATTGTTGCTGCTATCCCAAGGCCTTGACTGCCATAAGCAAATAAACAAATTGGAAGACCCATATTGCCAGTATTTGGTAAAATAAAAGGTGGTAATTCAGATATGATATCTTTATTTAAAAATTTAAGAAAAATAACACCAGTAAGAGCAAACCCAGTTATTACCAGTAATGAATACCAAAAATATTCAATAAAAATATCAAAAGATATCCCTGTTGTTGTAACAGCATAAAAAACCATTGCTGGACTACCTATGTTTGCTGCAAAGTTTGCTATAAAAGAAGTATCTAATTTCGGATTTTTTTTACCTAAAAAGTAACCAATAGCAACAATAAAAAAGACTGGGAACAAAACTTCAAAAAGTTTAGCGTATATATCCATTAACCAAGTAATCTTATCAATGTAGGTGTTTTAAGAATATTTTTATTATTTTTAAATATAGCTAGACAATTAATGGAATTAAGTTCTGATGTTTTGTGTGTAATAATAACAATCGTGGCTTTATTATTTTTTTTATCAGGTGTTTGAATAAGTCTTTTTACTGATATATCATATTTTGCTAATCGATTTGTAATTTGTGATAACACTCCAGGTTTATCTTTGACTTCAAATCTTAAATACAATGAATTAGTATAATTATCGATATTATAAGGTTTTAAAGATTTCAAATTAGAAACACTCACACCAAAGGGATTGTTAATATTACCTTTTAAAATAAGTAATAGATCTGAAAGTAGTGCAGATGAGGTTGGACCAGGACCCGCCCCTTCTCCTTGTAGAATGCTTTCTCCAACTGGTTTTCCTTCAATAATAACCGCATTCATAACGCCGCCAACATTCCCGATATAAGATTTTTTGCTAACAAGACATGGATGTACAGTTTCAAAAAGTTGATTATTTTTAAGTTCAGAAATTCCTAAAAGCTTAATTCTTAAATCTAATTGATTCGCAATTTTTATATCTTTTAGTTCAATCTTTTCTATTCCCTCCATCAAACACTTGTGTTTTGATATTTTACTGTTGAACGCTAGAGCAGATAAAATTCTAACTTTAGCAAAGGCATCGAAACCATTTAAATCTAATTTAGGATTACCTGGTTCAGCATAACCGAGTTTTTGAGCTTTTTTTAAAACTTCAGGAAAACTTTGGTTAGAATTTTCCATATCAGTAAGTATATAATTAGTAGTTCCATTTAAAATTCCATAAACTTTTAAAATCTTATTGGTTGCAAGACCTTCCTTAATAGTTCTTAGTATTGGAATTCCGCCAGCAACAGATGCTTCAAATTCTAAGTTAATATTATTATCTTCAGCTAACTTTCCCAAATAATCACCATGTTTAGAAATAAGTGCTTTATTAGGAGTTATTACATGTATTTTATTTTTTAAAGCAGTTTCTACAACTTTTTTTGATATTCCATCTGACATACCTATAGCTTCAAATAAAATATCTACTTTGGTTTTATTAAAAATTTCTAATGGGTTTTTAAAAAATATTTTCTTATTAACTTTAAATCTTCTTTTTTTAGAAATGCTTTTTGCTGAAACAGCAACAACATTTATTTTTTTACCTGTTTTAAGTTCAATATCCTTTTTTTTAGTATTAAGTTCATTTAATAAATAGATACCTACTTGTCCTAACCCAACTACAGAATGTTAATTTATATTTTTCATCTATTGGTTAATGTCTGGATATTCTGCATTATATGAATAATCTTTTAGAAAAAGGTTAAATTCATCAAAAGTCATAGATTTATAATCACCAGTTTTTTCTAATATTTTTGATAGTTTTTTATCATCCGCTGACTTTTTTATGGGATCTTCATTCCAATAAGTAGAGTCTTTGTTTAATGAACAAGAAGTTAAAATTACAATTAAAGATAAAAATAAGTATTTCAAATTAATCCTTTAGTTTCATTAAAACCATATTTGATGTTCATATTTTGTATTGCTTGACCTGCCCCACCTTTAATTAAGTTATCAATAACAGATAAAATAATAACTCTATTTTTATACTTAGTTTTACAAATTACTATAGAGCAATTATTTGTGTTAATTACGTCGTTTGTACTTAACAGCGAATTTGTTTTTAAAATTTTAACGAATCTGTTTTTTGAATATTGACTATTTAAAGTATTTTCTAATTTTTTAATACTTACACCTTTGTTAAGATCTACGTAAATAGTACTAAGTATCCCTCTAAACATAGGTGTTAAATGAGGTGTAAATGTAAAAGAGAATTTCTTTTTAGTATAGTTATTAATTTCCTGTTGAATTTCAGAGTTATGTCTATGAAAACCTACGCCATAAGCACTTAAAGACTCGTAAAGGTTTTTATCCTTATATTTATTATGCACACCTCTACCAGCTCCAGAGTAACCAGATTTTGAATCTATAATAATATTATCTGCTTTTATTAAATTTTTCTTAACTAAAGGAATAAGTGGTAGAAGTATGGAGGTTGGGTAGCAACCTGGACATCCAATAATATTAAATTTCTTTACTTTGTCACCATTGATTTCTGGTAATGAATAAATTGATTTTTTAATATTTTTGACAGATCTGTGTTTTTGTTTGTACCATTTTAGATAATCTGATGCTTTATTAAGTCTAAAGTCTGCAGCTAAATCAATTAATATATTGTGTTTTAATAAATCATTTGAAATATCTTGTGCCTCACCATTAGGTAAAGCTGTAAAAACAAGGTCTATATTTTTTAAAAGTGCCTTGTTGTATCTAATAATTTTAGGTAACTTTTTTGAACTTAATGATTTTTCATAACTAGAGATATTTTTTCCAACAGAGGAATTTCCACAAAGATATTTAATCTTAACATCGCTGTGTTTAACTAATAATTTAATTAATTGAACACCGATATAACCTGTTGATCCAGCAACTAAAACATTAAGCTTAGGCATTTTTTTATTATAGCAGTTTAGTGTTAAAAAAGAATTATCTTTTCGAGAATTGGAAGCTTCTTCTTGCTTTTCTACGACCAGGTTTTTTTCTTTCAACTGATCTAGAATCTCTAGTATTAAGCTTTTCTGTCTTAAGTACTGCTCTATTTTCAGAATCAAATAAGATTAATGCTTTAGCAATACCATGAACCATTGCACCAGCTTGACCAGTGTGTCCACCACCTGCAACACTACATCTTACGTCATAATCAGTTGCTTGGTTAATAATTTCAAATGGTCTTGTAATTTGCATTTTATGACTGCCACTAGTGAAATACTCATCCATAGTTCTACCATTAACGTAAATTTTTCCAGTACCCTTTTTCACCCAAATTTTTGCAATAGATTTTTTTCTTCTACCTGTTGCGTATTTACTGTCTTTAAAATCTAATTTAATTTTAGGTTTTTTTGGTGATACTTTAGTTGGTGCAGCTACTGTTTCCATATTAATTTCTTATTAAATTTTTACTGTTTAATTTACCTAGGTCTAAAAGTTTCGGGTTTTGTGCTGCATGAGGGTGATCTTCACCAGCATAAATTTTTACTTTAGTTAACTGTTTTCTACCAAGAACTCCGCCAGGTAACATTCTTTTAATAGCTAATTTTAGTGTCTCACCAGGTTTGTTTTTTTCTAATAATTTTTCAGGAGTAATTTCTTTAATTCCACCTGGGTGACCAGTATGTCTATAATATTTTTTATCTTTAAATTTTTTTCCAGTGAACTTTGCTTGTTCAACATTTTTAACCACAACAAAATCACCATCATCCATGTGAGGTGTAAAAGTAGTTTTGTTTTTTCCTCTAACAATCATAGCAATGATTGAAGCTAATCTGCCTACTACAGCATTTTTAGCATCTATCTCAAACCAGTTACTATTTAAATCACCACTTTTTAGAAATTTTGTCATTGTGCGAGGATTAATACTATTATTAGATATAATGTCAATTTTATATTTCCCTTGCAAAAGCTTACTTAAATGATAATTTGATAAAGCCGATTTGTTCCTATTGCAGGCTAGTTATTGCTAAACAGGATTTTTTACCCACATTATCGGTAGGCGCATTTGAACTGTATTGTACGCCTTGCACAAAGCAAAAGTACTAAAAAAGGAGTATTAAAATGAGTACAAAAAGAAATAATCCAGAAACTATCGCAATTCATGGTGGTGACTATAGAAGTGACCCTGCAACTAACGCTGTAGCAGTTCCAATTTATAGAACTACTTCATATCAATTCAATAGTACTGAACACGCTGCAAATTTATTTGCGTTAAAAGAGTTTGGTAATATTTATACACGAATCATGAATCCAACAAATGATGTTTTGGAAAAAAGACTTGCTGCACTTGATGGCGGTCTAGCCAGTTTAACAGTATCGTCTGGACAAACTGCTTCAACATTTGCAATTTTAAACGTGGCTCAGGCTGGTGATAATATTATTAGTTCTACAGACCTATATGGTGGAACAGTATCTTTATTTACTCATACACTTAGTAAGCTTGGTATTGAGGTTAGATATGCTGATCCATCAGATCCAAAAAACTTTGAAAAAGCTATAGATGATAAGACGAGAGCTTTTTATGGAGAAACTTTACCTAATCCATATTTAAGAGTTTTTCCAATTAAAGAAGTTTCAGATATTGGAAAAAAATACAATATACCATTGATTGTAGACAACACAGCTGCACCAGTTATTTGTAAGCCATTAGAACATGGAGCTGCTGTAGTGGTTTATTCACTGACAAAATATATAGCAGGACATGGTACTGTTGTTGGTGGTGCTTTAGTTGATGGTGGTAATTTTGACTGGACAGCAGATCCAAAAAGACAGCCTCTATTTAATGAGCCAGATGCAAGTTATGGTGGTGTAGTTTGGGGTAAAGCAGTTCCAGAATTAACAGGAGCTAATGTTTCTTTTGCTGTAAGAGCAAGAGTGACAATTTTGAGAGATCTAGGCTCTGCACTTTCTCCTGACAATGCTTTTGGTGTAATACAGGGTTTAGAAACAGTTGCTTTAAGAATGAAACAGCATTGTGAAAATGCTTCTAAAGTTGTTGATTATTTAAAGAAACATAAAGCAGTGAAAAAAGTCATTTATTCTACTGAACATAATGATGAAATAAATAAAAGAGCCAAAAAATATCTTAAAGGTGGCAATGGTGCTTTAGTTGGTATTGAATTAGCTGAAGGCATTGAAGCAGGAAAAAGATTTATAGAATCTTTAAAGATGTTTTACCATGTAGCTAACATTGGAGATGCAAGAAGCTTAGCAATTCATCCTGCATCAACAACTCACAGTCAATTAACAGAAGCTGAATTAGCAGCTGCTGGTGTTACACCTGGATATGTTAGATTGTGTATTGGTCTAGAGCATATTGATGATATTATCGATGACTTAGATCAAGCATTAGAAAACTCATCAAAAAAGAAATTGAAGGCTGTTAGTTAGAGTTTTTATATAATATCAAAAAATAAGAACTCAAAACTAATATTGAGCCTAACTGGTGTAGTGAAGCATATCTAATCTCTACACCAGAAATCAAAGTTACAATTCCTAAAAAAATTTGAATTAAGATAGCGACATCAAAAAATAATATATATTTAAAATCATGTTTTTTTTTTAAATAAATAAAATTCAAAATAATTATAAAAAATAAAAGTAAGTATGCAGTTGATCTATGAAAAAATTGAACAATTGATGGGTTGTTAAATAATTGAGTGTTAATTAAATCACCATAACCAACATCATTTGGGAAAAAGCTACCATTCATATCAGGCCATGAATTATAGATAAGACCACCATCTAAACCTGATAAAAAAGCACCAAATACTATCTGTAAAACTATCAACTTAAGTATGAATAATAAAAGTAAATTTGGAATTTTATTTTGAAATTTTTTAGTTTTATAAATATCTAAAATATACCAGAAAATTAAACATAAGATAAATAAAGCTAAAGATAAATGAATGCTAAGTCTAAAGTGACTAACATCATTATTTTCAATTAATCCACTAGATACCATATACCAACCAATAAACCCTTGAAGACAAACAAGAAAAAAAATCCAGTAATATTTATTTGAATAATGTTTGGTATTTTTAAAATAGAGACCAAAGAAAAATAACGGTAGTAAAGTAAACAAACCAACAAATCTTGCTAATAGTCTATGAATATATTCCCAATAAAAGATTACTTTAAATTCATCTAAAGACATGCCGTAATTAATATTTTTATATTCAGGTATTTTTTTGTACTCAGTAAAATAAAAATTCCACTCATTAATATTCAGTGGTGGTAGTATTCCAGTAAAGAGTTCCCAAGCAGTGATTGATAGACCAGAGTCTGTTAGTCTAGTAAGACCACCAACAGCTACCATGAGTACAATTAATGAAAATAAAGTTATTAACCATAGCTTTAAATATTTTATATAGTTGTCGCTATTTACAAACATAAATTATACTTATAATAATTATATTATTAACCAATTGAATAAATGTCGCCTACTAATAAAAAAAAACTAAATCAGATTAGAATAAAGCTTGATAAGCTTGATAATGATTTACTTAAATTAATCAAAAAAAGATCTTCACTAGTTAATGAAGTGCTAAAAGTAAAAATTCATAAAAAAGAAATAATTGATCAAAAAAGGATCAAATTTATTCTTAAAAAGATTAAAAAAAAATCAATACAAACTAACATAGACCCAAAAATCACTAATAGAATATGGAAAAATATGATTTGGTCTTTTATTGATTACGAAAAAAGAAATTTTAGAAAAAAGTAATACTATTTACTGTGTGGAGGTAGTTTTTTTTCCACAAACATTTCATGTTTTCTTGTAGAGGGATTGTATTTCTTAGCAGACAATTTAACTTTAGCTTTTTCACCACCAGCTGGCTTTTTAACATAATAAAAAAATGGACTATCAGGTTTAGCCTCTGGTACTAATCTAACTTTAACGTGTGTTTTTTTTGCCATTTTATTTTAAACTTTTTATTTTTTTTATTAAAACTGAAATCTTCCTAAGTTTATTTTTTAAACTATAATCAGCATTTATAGAATTATTTGGTAATTCGTCAAGTTTTAATGATTTATCAGAATTAAGAACTTTTTTAACACCAATAATTGTCATTCCCTGATCTTTAAGTAGATATTTAACTTTTTTTAAAACCTCAATTGTATCATTATTATAATATCTTCTATTACCATTTAAAATTTTTGGCTTAATTTGCTTAAATTCCTTCTCCCAGAATCGAATAGTATGAGTATTCAAGGTTCCTTTTTTCTTGTTTACAAGATCAAGAATTTTAGCAACCTCACCTATTGACTTATAAGCATCATTATTTTTATGAATCATTCTTAGAATTTACCAAATCTTTAAATTCCTTAGAAGCTTTAAATAATACAACATCTCTATTAGATATAGTTGTTTGTTCTTTTGTTTTAGGGTTACGTCCAATTCTACTTTTTTTGGCCCTTATAGAAAAAGTACCAAATTTTGAGAGCTTTAATTTTTTTTCTTTTTTTAAATTTTCTACTATTGTAATTAGAAAATCATCAATCAAATTTTCAGATATATTTTTTGAAAACCCAATTTGCATATAAATTGAATTTATAAGATCTTTTTTTGTTAAGTTAGTTCTTTGCATTAACTTATGTTGTTTCTTATCTTTTCTATTAAATTACCACTAACAATTCTAGTACAAACACTTAAGGAGTTTGAAAAACCTATATAATCTGTTCCACCATGGCTTTTAATAACTGGGGAATCTAAGCCTATAAAAATTGCACCATTATAAAGTCTTGGATCGAGTCTTGCTTTAAATTTTTTTAAATTAGAAATATTTAGCAAAGATGAAATTTTACCAATAATATTACCTGTCATAGCTTTCTTTAATTCACTTGTAATAAAGTTTGCAGTACCCTCAGCTGTTTTTAATGCAACATTTCCAGTAAATCCGTCTGCAACAATAACATTTACATCTCCATTCATTAACTGATTACCTTCAATGTACCCCATAAATTCAAAACCAGTGTTATTTCTTTGATTTAATTGTTGGTACGTCTCTTTTATAATTTCATTGCCTTTAAGCTCTTCAGACCCAATATTTAATAAAGCAACTCTTGCAGCATCATCTGGATATAAAGATTTAAATAATGAAGATCCCATTATGGAAAAATCGATTAAATTTTTTGGACTACATTCAATATTGGCTCCCAAATCTAACACAACACTCATATTTTTTTTATTTGGCCATAAAGCAGAGAGTGCGGGTTTATCAATATTTTCAATCATCTTTAGATTAAGTTTTGAAATAACAAGTAATGCCCCAGTGTTACCAGCAGAAATGACTATGTCAGATTTTTTTTCTTTAACACTTTGTATGGCTAACCACATACTAGTGTTTTTTCCTCTTTTGGCTCCCTCTAAAGGACTATCAGTTCCTTTAACTACATCTTTAGTATGAATTATTTCAAATGAAGATGTGGGTAACTGGTCATTGATATAATTTTGGATTTTTTCCTTATCACCAAAAATTTGATAATAAGTATTAGTATTACTTTTATAGTGATGGTTAATTCCATCTATAATTTTTTTTGGTGAATTATCTCCACCCATTGCATCAACTGCAATTTTTATTGTTTTGCTCATTTAATTTTGGACTTTTATTCCTTGGGATCTAAAACTTGTCTACCTCTGTACATACCTGTTTTTAGATCTAAGTGATGAGGTAATCTGTATTCTCCAGATTTCTTATCTTCAACAATATTGGTAGATTTGAACTTCATATTCTGAGCTCTTCTCATTCCAGTTCTTGACGGTGATTGTTTTCGTTTAGGTACAGCCATAATAAAATTAGTGCTTAACTACACCTTTTATATAAGAATTTAAAGTATTATTTTTTAAATTTAACCTATAATTTTCAAAATATTTAACCAAATACTCAATATTAGATGAATTATCTAAAAAATTTACCAAAATTGAGTTTCTAGATTCTATATCTAATTCATCCCAACTATGAATTTTGTCAATCATTCCATAAAATAAGTTTAAGTAATCTTTCATTTTTTTATTAATTGATTGGTCACCATAACCAATCTCCCTGATACTTAATTCAACTTGCCTGAAGGTAAAATCATAAATTTCTTGAAGAAGTTTTTTATCATTATTTTCCTTATAAACTTTCAAAAAGAAAGCAAAATGAAGTAAAAAGAATATCAATCTATCAGAAAAAGTATCTTGATTTTTAAAATCTTTATACAAATCTTTATTTCTAGTTAATTTAACTAAATTGTTGTAAATATTTATGTAGTTTTTATCCATGAGAAAATTATTTATATTTATTATAATATCATTATTTATTTCAGCTTGTACTTTAAAAAAAGTTGAAAAGCATCATGGTGTTCATTTTTTAGATAAAAAACAAGAAAAGCTTAATGTTAATCAGTCAAATAAAAACGATATTTTAAAATTATTAGGTTCCCCATCAACCAAAAGTACTTTTGACAATGATTTATGGATTTATATTGAAAGAAAAACTGATAATTCATCTCTTACAAAATTTGGTAGTGAAAGAATCATAGTTAATAATGTTTTATTATTAGAGATCAATAATATGGGTCTTCTAGAAAAGAAAGAATTTCTAGATCTTACTAATATGCAAGAATTAAAATTTGCAGAGCAAACTACTGAAAATCAATACAAGAAAAATACATTTGTATACGACTTCCTATCTAGTATGAGACAGAAAATTAACGACCCCTTAGGTAAAAGAAAAAGATAATCTTAATCTTTTTAGCCAGCAATTACAGCCAACAATAATAAAGCTACAATATTAGTAATCTTAATCATTGGGTTTACAGCAGGACCAGCAGTATCTTTGTACGGGTCTCCAACAGTGTCACCAGTTACAGCAGCTTTGTGTGCTTCAGAACCTTTTCCACCATGATGTCCGTCCTCAATGTACTTTTTCGCATTATCCCAAGCACCACCACCAGCAGTCATTGAAACAGCTACAAATAAACCTGTAATAATTACGCCTAACAACATTGCACCCACAGCAGCTAAAGCGGCTACTTGACCACCTATAGCTAGTATTACAAAGTATAAAACAATAGGAGAAAGAACTGGTAATAAGGAAGGTATAATCATTTCTCTAATTGCAGCTAAAGTTAATAAATCAACTAATTTAGCATAATCAGGCTTTTGTTTACCTTTCATGATACCTGGATATTTTTTAAATTGTCTTCTTACTTCAACAACCACAGCACCACCAGCTCTGCCTACAGCTTGCATCCCCATTGATCCAAATAAATATGGCAGCATTCCACCAATTAATAAACCAACTACAACATAAGGGTTTGATAAATCAAAAGTTACAACAATTCCTTCAAGTTTTGAACCTGCAACACCTGAAAAGTGTTTAATATCCTCAACATAAGCTGCAAATAATACTAGAGCACCTAAACCTGCAGAACCTATAGCATAACCTTTAGTAACAGCCTTAGTTGTATTACCTACTGCATCTAATGCATCTGTAGTTTTTCTAACACTATTTGGTAGTTTGGCCATTTCAGCAATACCACCAGCATTATCTGTTACGGGTCCGTAAGCATCAAGTGCAACAACCATACCTGCTAATGCAAGCATTGTAGTTACAGAAATAGCAATTCCATAAAGACCGGCGATTGAATTAGTTGCTAATATACCTGCAACAATAATTAAAGCTGGTACAGCCGTAGCTTCCATAGAAACAGCTAAACCTTGTATAACATTTGTTCCATGGCCTGTTGTAGAAGATTTAGCAATACTTCTTACTGGTCTGTATTCAGTACCAGTATAGTATTCAGTAATCCAAATTAATAGTCCAGTAATAACTAAACCAATTATTCCACATAAATACAAACTCATACCAGTAAAGTTTTTACCATTTACAGAATATTCGCTTGCAAATCCAATTACATAATCAGTAACAGGGTATAAAATTATTAATGAAGAAACAGCAGAAACTACAAACCCTTTATATAAAGCGTTCATAACATTTTTACTTTTTCCAAGTTTGACAAAGAAAGTTCCTAAGATTGATGTTAAAATACAAGCTCCGCCAATAGTTAAAGGATAGATCATCATATTTATATCACCATAGAAAAAGATAGAAGAAAGAACCATTGTTGCAACAATTGTTACAGCATAAGTTTCAAATAAATCTGCTGCCATACCAGCACAATCTCCAACGTTATCTCCAACGTTGTCAGCAATTACAGCCGGATTTCTAGGGTCATCTTCTGGGATGCCCGCTTCTACTTTACCCACTAAATCAGCACCAACATCAGCACCTTTTGTAAAAATTCCACCACCTAATCTTGCAAAAATTGATATTAAAGAAGCCCCAAAGCCTAATGCAACTAATGCATTAACAACTTCTCTGTCATCAATTCCTGCTTTTAATAAAAAATAGTAATAAACCGCGATTGCAAGTAAAGCTAATCCAGCCACCAACATTCCAGTTACAGCACCTGATTTAAATGCAACGGCTAGGCCACTTGCTAAACCTTTTCTTGATGCTTCAGCAGTTCTAACATTAGCTTCAACAGAAACTAGCATTCCAACATAACCAGCTATACCTGATAATGTAGCACCAATAAAATAACCTAAACCAACTAATGGACTGAACACTAAGCAAATAATAACTAAAACAACAACTCCAACCACGGCAATTGTTTTGTATTGTCTTGCTAAATAAGCCTTAGCACCAATTTGAATTGCTGAAGCTATTTCTTGCATCTTAGCATTTCCAGCACTTGAGTTAAGGATATTCATACCAGTAAAGAAGCCATAAACGATTGAAAGTGATCCTGCCGCTATGGTAAATAATAATATTGATTCTATTAATGAGTTCATTTTGCCTTTGGTTGTTTGGTTGTTAAATTTTATTGTTTAAAGTCCGGACAATACAAAAAAAGCAATAAAAGGCAATATTTAACTTTCTAAAACTTATGAAAATAACCTTTGTTTTTAAGGGTAATTTGCCTATTTTTATCATCAATAATGGATGATTTTTTAATATGACTTTGGATTGAGCCAATTTTTGTAAGCTTAACTCTACAATTAGAAGCTATTTTTTTTATGATTCTCATCTTATTTTTAGAGGCTGTAAATAAGACTTGATAATCATCACCATTAGAAATGTAATCAATCTTAGATAGTTTCTTAAGATCAAGTGTCTTTTTAAGATTTCTTGAAATTGGGATATTTTGTAAAAAAAGTTTATAGGACAATCTCTGATTATTAATCATTTTGTCAAGGTCAGCTATTAGTCCATCAGATACATCAATTGAAGTATTGGCAAATTTATTAATTTGATCAATTAATCTTAATTGAATATTTGGCATAAAATATTGATTAGTAAAATATTTTTTTAATCTTGAATTAAGTTTAATTTTATTTTTTAAAACTAATAGACCTAAATAGCTATCTCCTAAATTTCCAGAGACATATATATCATCATAAATTTTAGCTTTGTTTCTATAAGTAATATTGTTTGCAAAACCTATTGAAGTAATTGTGAAACTTAACTTGTTAGAAAAAACTGTATCTCCACCACTTAAAAAAATTTTATATTTATTTTGTTCTTGATTAAGTGATTTACTAATTTTTGATAAATTTAATTTAGAAAAACTTTTTTTATTACCAGAACCTGAAATAAAATAATATTTTGGTTTGATACCTTTGCATATAAGGTCTGAAATTGATGATCTAATTATTTTTTTAATAACAAGCTCGGGTCTTTTAAAGTCTAGGAAATGATTGCCTTCTATATATGTATCGACTGATACTGCTAATTTGTTTTTTTTATCAAAAAAAACATCATCATTCAAATTTAGAGCACTTGGTGATTTTTTAGAAAGTTTTTGAAAATAATTTTTTATTAATTCAAATTCATGCATTAGTAGTTCTTATTTTTTTTGCTATTTTGTCTAATATTGCATTTAAATATTTAGTTTGACCATCTTCTAAAAAAAAGTTTGATGCATCAAGATATTCTTTAATAATTATTTTAGAAGAAACTTTAGGTTTATATAAAAACTCAAATATAGCAGATTTTACTATCACTTGAAAAACCTGATCTAAATTAGTTAACTGCAAGTCTTCACTTAGATATTTTTTAACCTCTTCTTTAATAACTTCATCTCTTTCAATAGTACCTAGAACAACATCTTTAATAAATTTTTTAAATCTATGTTTAGGAAAAGTTAAATCTGTGTCATCATTAAAAAAATTACCATATAATTTTTGGATAATTATAACCCTTGGACTTTGATTTGGATTGTATGGAGCTCTCATTGTTATTGAGAAAGGACAGATATTACAGCTTCAGCCGCTTCTCTTCCCTTTTTCTTCCTAGCTATAGCTTGACGCATATTAAGGCAAGTAATAATTCCATTACCAATGGGTTTTTTGTTTTCTACAGATAGTTTCATTATTGCATCAGTTGAAGAATGAGAAATAAAGTCAAAATGAGGTGTTTGGCCTTTAATAACACAACCAAGAGCTAAAAAAGCATCATACCTCTTAATATTTTTTGAAATTGTAACTGGTATTTCAAAAACACCCGGAACATTGATAATTTTTATTAAACTAGATTTAGGCAATATGCTCTTTGCACTACTTAGTAAACCTTTTGATATATCCTTATAATAATCTGCAATAACTATTAAATATTTTTTTTTCATTAAATGATTTCCTGTTTGGTAATCTTTATATCATAACCCTCTAAACCAATAACTTTTTTAAGAGATTTAGTAATTAATATCATATTTTTAATCTTTAAATCTTTAATTATTTGAGCTCCAATACCATAATTTCTTATAAGTTTATCATTTCCCTTTTTATAAAAATCTTTGTTCTTATAATCCTTGAGTGTTTGTGTAACAGATTTTAGGTTTGTATCTTTTATAAAAACTAAAACACAATTATTGAATTTCTTAAAATAATTTAAAGTTTTATCAAACGAATTTGGTAATTGTTGATTGATTAAATAATTTTGAACTACGTTAGATGAAATTACTCTAACTCTAGGTATTATCCCTTTTTTAATGTTACCTTTAATTAGAGCAAAGTGCTCAGATCCATCTAAAAGATTTTCATAAATTCTAATTTTATATTTTTGATTTTTAACTTCAATATCAGATTGTTTTTTAAGTTTAATTAGTTTTTCTTTTTTTAAACGATAAGCGATAAGGTCTTCAATTTTACCTATCTTTAAATTGTGTTTTTTAGCAAAATTAAATAAGTCTTGACCTTTGGCCATTGTGCCATCTTCATTCATTATTTCACATATAACAGCAGAGTTATTTTTTTTAGCAAGTTTTGAAATATCGACAGAGGCCTCTGTATGACCAGCTCTTACTAGAACACCCCCATCTTTAGCAATGATTGGAAAGATATGTCCTGGTGAAACAATGTCTTTCTTATTTACATTTTTCTTTGAGGCAATTTTAATTGTCTTTGCTCTATCTTTTGCTGAAATCCCAGTTGTTATTCCTTTTTTTGCTTCAATAGAAATTGTAAAAGCAGTTTTGTTCCTTGATTGATTTATTGGTGACATCAAAGATAAATTTAACCGTTTTGCTTGTACACTATCTAGTGCTAGACAAATTAATCCACGACCATATTTGGCCATAAAATTTATATTTTTAGCACTTGAGTCAGTGGTTGATATTATTAAGTCTCCCTCATTTTCTCTTTTTTCATCATCAACTAAGATGAACATACCACCCTTCTTTGCAGTATTAATGATACTTTCAATGGATGCATAATTATTTTTTTTCATTAAAATAATTTCTAACGTATTTAGATAAGATATCTATCTCTATATTAACTAGGCTGTTTTTTTTTAATGAAGATAAATTGGTTAGTTTAAAAGTATGTGGAATAACCCAAACTTGAAATCCTTTTTTGGTTACTTTAGAGATTGTTAAAGAAATTCCATTTATACATATAGAGGCTTTTTCAATTAAGTTTGTTCTTTCTTTTTTAACAAGCTCAAAGTCAAATAAATACGATTTATCAATCTTCTCAATACTCTGAATTTTACCTACTGCATCAATGTGACCTTGGCAAATATGACCTGATATTTTTTGACCAAATCTTAAAGGAAGTTCAAGATTAATCTTATCATTTATCTTTAAGAATTTGAATTTTGATCTTTGTATGGTTTCATCTGAAAGATAAAATTCCATTATTTTATTTTTAATATCAATTAATGTTAAGCAAACACCATCACAAGCAACTGATACACCTAGGTCTTTACTTGTTAACTTTAAATCAGCTTTTACAAAAATATTAATACCTTTTAATCTTTTTTTAAATTTAGTGATTAAACCTTGGTTAAAAATTATTCCATTAAACATAATATTATTTGTAAAGTGTAATTACATCTTTTCCTAATTTTTTATTAATTTTCAATTTATTTTTATAATTTTTCTTTAATTCATTAAGAAAACTAAATTCTTTATGATTAACTAATTTTGATAAACTTTTTGCACATTTGTATAGATAAAATTCATTAAATAATCTTTTATTAACAATGTGCTTGGAAAGATCATTTCCACCTTCAACTAATAAATTCCTACAGCCAAGAACATAGAGTTTCTTTAAAATTAATTTAATATCAAATTTATCTTTATTTAATTTACCTTTAATTAAAGTTATACCTTTTTTTTTGAACATTAACTTCACTTTAGTTTTGGCGTTATGATAAAAAATTATAGTATTATTTTTGTTTGCTGTTTTAAAAATGTATGAATTTTTTTTAGTTTCTAAGTTTTTGTCTAAGATTATTCTTTTAGGGGAAAATTTATTCAAACCTCCTAGTCTACAGTTAAGCTTTGGGTTATCTTTTTTTAGAGTTTTAAAAGAAATCATTAACGCATCATTCTTATATCTAAGAAAATGTGTAAATTTATCAGTATGGATATCTGAAATTCTTTTTGTATCTTTGCTATATATCAAATTATTTCTAGAAATTGCAATTTTACCAGTAACAAAAGGAAGGTTATTTTTTCTATTAAAGAAATACGGTGTATAAAATTTATTAATTTCATTTTTGAGTAAATTTTTTTTTACTGAAATATTTTTAGATTGAAGAATTTTTAGAGTTTTACCTTTAACTTTTTTATCAATATCTTCTACTGCATACACAACTTCTTTAATTTTATTTTTAATTATAATATTTGTACAAGGGGGGTTTTTTCCATAATGACTACAAGGTTCAAGAGTCACATACATTTTTGAACCTTCTAAATTTTCATTTGAATTTTTAATGGCATTAAATTCGGCATGAGGTGTGCCTTTAAAACCTGTTTGACCAATTGAGAGTATTTCATTATTTTTAACAATTACACAGCCAACAGATGGATTAATTCCAGTTAGACCATGCCGAGCTTTTGCCAAATTCAAAGCAAGCTCCATAAAATTTTTATCTTTTTTTGAAAATTTATCTTTTTTTGTAGACATCTAATTTGTCCACGAATTGCACAAAGTCTTTTTCTTCTCTAAAATTTCTATAAACTGATGCAAATCTAACGTATGCAACTGGATCAAGATCTTTCAAACCTTCCATAACCATTGTGCCAATTGTATTTGATGAAATTTCACTTTGACCAAGTTCCTCTAATGCTCTTGAAGTTCGACTAATAAATTTTTCTGCTGTTTCGGTGTCAATAGGCCTTTTCTTTAATGCTATATAAATTGATTTAGAAAGTTTATCTCTATCGAAAGATGATTTTCTTCCATTCTTTTTGATAACCATTATTTCTCTAAATTGCACTCTTTCAAATGTTGTGAATCTAGCCCCACACACACAAAGCCTTCTTCTTCTTATGGCTGTTCCATCTTCTGTTGGTCTAGAGTCTACTACTGACGTTTCACCTTTTTTACAAATTGAACAAATCATTATCTTAAATTTTTATATATTGGGAAGTGAGATGTAAGTTCTATAACTTCATTTCTAACTTCTTCTTCAATCTTACTATTATCATTAGGGTTTTCGGACAAACCCTTTACAACTTTAGTTATTAATTCACCTACTTTTTCAAACTCTTTTAATCCAAAGCCTCTAGTTGTTGCTGCTTGAGTGCCAAGTCTTATACCAGATGTAATCATTGGTTTTTCTGAATCAAAAGGTATTCCATTTTTGTTGCAGGTGATATTAGCGTTTGAAAGACTTTCAGCAGCGGCATTACCTTTGACATTGAAAGGTCTTAGATCAACCAACATTAAGTGTGTATCTGTTCCACCAGAGTAAATCTTAAAACCATTATTCTTAAGTGTCTCTGATAAAATTTTGGCATTGGTTAAAACTGATTTGATATAATCTTTAAAATCTGGTCTTAAAGCTTCCAAAAAACCAGCAGCTTTTGCAGCAATAACGTGCATCAATGGTCCACCTTGATAACCAGGGAATACTGCAGTGTTAAATTTTTTTGCTAAGTCTTCATGATTAGTTAAAATAATTCCACCTCTAGCACTTCTGAAAACTTTATGGGTTGTTGAAGTTACTACGTGTGCGTGTTCACATGGGTTAGGGTAACCTTTACCAGCAACTAAACCTGAAAAATGAGCCATATCCACCATCAAATATGCTCCTACTTTATCAGCAATCTCTCTAAATCTTTTAAAGTCGATTACTCTAGAGTAAGCACTACCACCGCAAATTATAAGTTTTGGTTTATGTTCTAATGCAAGTTTCTCAACATTGTCATAATCAATAAGTTCAGATTCTTTATCAACATCATAACCTATTGGATTAAACCATTTACCTGACATTGAAATTTTTAATCCATGAGTAATGTGTCCACCAGAATTTAAACTCATTCCCATGAATGTATCACCAGGATTTAATAGTGCTAAAAATACTGCCCCATTTGCTTGAGCACCAGAATGTGGTTGAGCATTTGCAAATTTACAATTAAATAATTTTTTTAATCTTTCAATGGCTAAGTTTTCAGCAACATCAACATGTTCACATCCATTGTAGTATCTTTTTCCAGGATATCCTTCTGCATATTTATTTGTTAAAACAGAACCTTGCGCCTCTAGAACGGCTTGTGAAACAATATTCTCAGAAGCAATTAATTCTATATGCTGTTGTTGTCTTTTTAATTCATCACTTATTGCTTTATGTAATTCTGGATCAGTTACAGATAAACTATCTTCAAAAAAGCTTTTATAGTTTTCGTTTAAATAGTTTTTTTCACTAGACATAATTAAATTTTCTTAATTCTTTTTGCGTGTCTTCCACCTTCAAACTTTGTATTTAAAAAAACACTGACACAATTTAAAGCATTTTTTTTAGTAAGCAGTCTTGATCCCAATGTAATGATATTTGCATCATTATGCAATCTTGATAATTTAGTAGATTTTAAATTAAAACATTGAGCTGCACGTATATTTTTATGTCTATTTGCAGCAATATTCATTCCCATCCCAGAGCCACAAACTAATATACCAGTATGATTATTATTGGTTTTAACTTTTCTTGCAACTTTATGAGCATAATCAGGATAATCAACTCTATCATTATTGTATGGGCCTAAGTCTGTATAATTAATTTTTTTTTTATCTAAATGAAGTTTAATTAATTCCTTTAACTTATAACCAGCATGATCTGATGATAAAAATATTTTTTTCAATTTAATTAAACTTATAATCTAAAACACATGCTACTAGATGAACTCTATTTTCTTCTCCACCATTAAAAGCATTATGATATTTTGTATTGTTAGTAACCCACACTGATCCATCTGCAGGCATATGTTTTGCAACATTGTCTATAACCATTAAGCAGCCTGGATTTGAAATTAGGGGTATATGCAATCTTGGTTCTGGATCTCTATGCCAACTCAACGTTGATCTTGGCTCCTTTAATAAAATCCTAACTCTACCTAATTTATATTTTGAAGAAAGCACATCAAACACTTCTTTAAAGTAGGTATTTTCAAAGTCGGGTATAAACTCTGAATAAGCAGCTTCATCAATTGAAACATCTCTTGAAACTTCTTTTCCTGACTTATCTGGTTTTGTCCAATAAACACCTCTAGCTTTGCTTCCTTTTACAGAGTCTGGGTCACCAGGAATTTGTGTTAGTGAAATAGCTCCAAAGTGAGCAATTCCACCACCATCATCAAATTTTTTAGTTTGAATAATTTGATTGTAGGCTTCTTGTAATTTATCAATATCAAACTTGATATTTTGTTTTTGAAAGTCACTAAAATCTAAAGTCTTCTCTTCTTTTTTTAGATCTAAGTTTACAATATTTTTATTTTCAATACTCATGCTGATTGTTTTTTACTTAATTTAATATATATTTGTATAATACATTTGTCGCATTTTAAAAATAGATTTAAACATGATTACAGGAAATTATCCAAATTTAAGGCTTAGACGCAGTCGTAAAAACGATTGGTCTAGAAGGTTAATTCAAGAAAATAGCCTTTCATCTAGTGATTTTATATTACCTTTATTCTTAATTGATGGAAAAAATATAAAACAATCCATTAAAACAATGCCTGATGTTTATAGGTACACAATAGATAAACTTGGAATTATTATTGATAAAGCAATCAAGAATAAAATACCTATGGTCGCATTGTTCCCCTATACAAATAAAACAAAAAAAAATGAGATTGGAACTGAAGCATTAAATGAGGACAATCTTGTTTGTAAAGCCATTCAATATATTAAAAAAAGATATAAAAATGAAATTGGTATTAT